>ENA-OQCZ01000278-OQCZ01000278.1-human-gut-metagenome-genome-assembly--contig:-NODE-278-length-15406-cov-9.944172_pt1 | contig 15406 bp, 19 predicted proteins | sample MGYA00242505_ERZ504594 | MGnify/ENA primary metagenome ERZ504594 (study PRJEB26092, sample SAMD00036329) | human gut metagenome | host: Homo sapiens | study: EMG produced TPA metagenomics assembly of... | reverse complement strand
TTTGCTCTTAAACTACTGTGTAACTGGCCGTTGCGAAATTATCTTGAACAATGAAAACTTTGTATATGTGAAGGATGGAGAAATCTCTTTAACCGAGCGTTTTGCTCAAAAGCAATATGTATATCCGCGCCGCATTTATGAAGGGATGGAATTTTTTATTGATATTGATACACTGACGGCACAAAGCGTATGGGTACAAGGGGAATTTGATATTAACTTTCACAAAGTTGTTGATCGATTTTGCCCTGATGGTGCTACCTACATTTCACCTGCCACCTCCGAAGTCGAAGAAATATTAACAAAACTTTGGAGCCTATTTGATGTTTCAATTCCATTCTCGATTTCACAAATGAAAATATACACATTGGCACTGTTTTCTCTATTGCAAAGTCAAAATGACATTCCTCCATCGCAAGCCTGTACTTTCTTTACAGAAACACAAGTAGATATTGCAAAGAGGGTAGAAAAAATTATTACTTCCGATTTGCGTCAACATCATCCAGCTTGGGAATTGGCAGCACAGTTTTCTATCAGTGAAACCAGCTTAAAAAATTACTTTCGCGGTGTTTTCGGGCAAAATATATCCATTTATCTGCGAGAAGTCAGAATGAAGAAAGCAGCAGAATTACTTGCTACCACAAGACTCTCCGTAGCTGAAGTAGCAGAGCAAGTCGGTTATATGAACCAAAGCAAATTTGCATCGGTTTTCAAAAAACAGTTTGGACTATCGCCGCTGGAATATAGGCGTTCAAAGAATTTGGAAAACGGATAAGACTAAGGCCGGGATTTGCCGCTTGTCAGCAAAATCCCGGCCTTACTTATGCTTAAAATTTCATGCGTAAATCAATTCTTGAAAAATAACTTCCTCCGCCTGTGCTTTCAGCGTGTTCATCAGCCCCACCCAGCGCATGGGGTCACGGGCTTTCAGTTCCTCGGTGACGCCCGCCGCCTCCATCATGCGGGGCAGCATGGCGTCCATCCGCTCCCGCGCCGCCCAGTCAATCTCCAACAGGTGCGGGTACAGCTTTTCGCTCAAAATCAAGCTGCTGTAAAGGCCGGGCCGGTGTTCCTTCAGGTAGCGTTGCCGCATACGGCCATACTTGCCGATGGGGGCCTCCGGCTGCTCGGAAAGTTTCAGATCAGGGATGTAGTAATCTCCGCAGCGGGTGTAAGTCAATTCGCTCATGTTCATTCTCCTTTGCACTGTGATGGTTAAACTGTGGCACTGGCCGATACGGTGGCCTTGCGCGGCTCCTGCCTGGGTAACTGGCTGACGGTGGTAAAAATGCCCTTCTCCATGTCCTCGGCCCGGATTGTGGCCTTTGCTGCCTCCACCTGGGCCTTGCGTTTGGCGTTGTAGTGTTCTTCCCATTCCTTCTGCTTGCCGTTGGCCTTGCGGCGTAAGTAGTTCTGGTGAAGCCTGTCCTTGCGTTCCTCCTTCTTCCGCAGTTCTTCCTGTTCCTCCGGGGTTAAAGGAACCGGCTGTAAGGATGGTGGGATATAACGTCCTAAAAAATTGAAGTAGATTTCAATTTCCTGCGTGGTGTCCTGACTGCCTTTTCGGGCGCGTTCGTGGACAAGGATTTTCTCTACAAACTCGTTGAGCATGGTGTTTGTCAGCGTGTCAAAATTCTCATACTTATCAATCAGGGCTATAAATTTCTCCGCTGATTTCTGGCTTTGCTCGTAGCCGGTAACAGCCTTTTCCAGCTCCGCAATTTCAATCTCAAGTGCGTCCTGCTCTTTGGCATACTGTGCATCAAGCGCCCTATATCGTGCATCCGGCAGCTTGCCGAGGGCGTTGTCCTCATAGATTTTGCAAATCAGTTTTTCCAGTTCTCCGGCTCTCTTTTGGGCAGCAGCCAGACGCCTGCGCTTTTTCGATATATCGGCACTCTGTTGAGCAACCTGCGTCTCCTGAACAGTGTGAATAAATTCCGTCCGGTCATTTTTGGAATATTCAGCGATAGCCCGGAGCGTGTCGGAAACCAATGTCAGAACGGCACTCTCATTGATACGGTGTTGAGTGGAGCATCGTGTCCCACACGGAACTTTGGTATAATTGGAACAGGTATATTGAGAAACCCGCTTGCCATTGTTGGTGCGGTGGACATACATCTTGCCGCCACAATCGGCACAATAGAGCAAGCCTGTGAGGGGAGCCGCTTCGCCCCAGCCGTTTGGATAACGCCGTACATTGCTGCGGATTTTCTGCGCCAAATCAAAGGTCTGCTGGTCGATAATGGCTTCATGGGTATTCTCAAAGATCGTCCATTTGTCCTCAGAAACATAGTGGCTTTTCTTGTCCTTAAAGTGCTTGCGGGTCTTGAAATTGATGGTGTGCCCTAAATACTCTCGTTTTTTCAAGATATTCACGATGGTAGATGACCCCCATCCATAGGGGTCTTTGACCGGCTTTGAACGGTTCACCCCTTCGTTGAATCGGGCAAGGTGTACGACAGGAATTTCAATCCGGTCTGCGGACAACTTGCAAGCGATCTGATAAGGCCCATATCCCTCCAGCGTGAGGGAAAAGATACGGCGTACCACTTCGGCGGCTTCCTCATCTACCAGCCAATGTTCCCGATTTTCATCCCACAAGTAGCCGTAAATCACGGTGCCTGTCAGGTGCTTACCGCTCATGCCTTTTGACTTAAACACAGAGCGGATTTTCCGGCTGGTGTCGCGGGCGTAAAACTCATTCATGATATTACGGAAGGGCGTAAAATCATCGTCGCCTTTCAGACTGTCCACGCCATCGTTGATGGCAATTAACCGGACGCCGCGCTGCCGCAAAATCTCCATGACCTGGCCGACTTTCAGATAGTCACGCCCTAACCGGCTCATGTCCTTGATGACGATTGCCTCTACACGCCCTGCCTCCACTTCCTCCATCATCGCCAAAAATCCGGGGCGGTCAAAACGAGTGCCTGAGATACCATCATCGGTAAAGTGCGTAGGGTTGGGCAGCCCATTCCGGCGGGCAAAATCCTCTAACATCTGCTTTTGGTTGGATATGGAATTGCTCTCGCCCTGTAACTCATCGTCCCGGCTCAGCCGCTCGTACAGTGGGGTGATTTTTTCGTTTCTCATAGCTGTACCTCCTGAAACAAAAATGCTCTAAGTGATTGCTTCACTAACCATGACAAAATCATGATTAAGAAGTCACTTAGAGCATATATCACCTGCTGCCTGCTTGTAAATGTGATACTGCTTGACGGCAATGCTGTCCGGGTCCCGCATCTCCAGACGGTCAAACAAAATGTCCAGAGGGGACTCGTAGTCCTCGTCCTCTTCTTTTACCTGTGCCGAGCCTAACATCTCCATGATCATGGCGAAGTTCTGTTCTTCCGGCGGAGCTTCGTGGAGCAGATACAGCATCAGTGCCTGAAGCAGTGCGGTTTCGCTCTTCTCCCAGAAGGGATCAGAGGACTGGGAACCTTTGGGTGTGGTGTTTTGTATCAGATTGGAAATAAGACGGAGCACGTCTTTGTCATCGTGGACATACTCGAATGGATTGTAGCAAAAAGATGTGTCGGGATTGATGAGGTCAAAGACACGCACCTCATATCCTTGCTTTTCCAGCAGACCGCCTGTCTTTCGGAGCAGCTCGGCTTTCGGATCGGTGATGACCATCGAACAGCAGCACTGCATGATGTTTGGCAGGGCAAAGCCTCTGGATTTTCCTGCACCGGAGCCTCCCACTACGAGAATGTTGAGACATCTGCGGTGCTTGTGGGTGTCAAGGCTAATGCGGAAGTTTTGTGTCAGCAGGATGTTCTGGGAGTACGGCTTCTGGCTATATTTCTTACAGATCTGCCGGGCATCGCCCCATCTGGCAGAGCCATGTTCTTCCCCTCTGCGGTAGTTCTTCTGACTGGAATAAAAAATGCCGATCCCAGCTGCGTAAAGTAACGTGCAGACCAGCATCGACTTGATGGTATATTCCGTATAATGAAACTGGAAGGGATGGTTCAGCTTTTCTGTGAGAACCTCCATCAGCTCGAAAAGATTCCTGCCCGGCTGGATGGCATCCGCAAGCAGGATTGCTACCCACCAGATGACAGGCAGTCCGGCAAGCCAAATCATCCAGTCTGACTTCCGGCTGTTTGTTACCGGGATGGCTGCTGTTTGGGCCTCTCTGCTCTTGGCAGGTCCGTAATGTGGAAGCTGTCCACTCCCGGAACGAGGGCAAGGCTGCTTCCATTCTCCCAGTTTACGTGGATCTGCCCTGCATCGTCTACCATATCCACCTTACCTTTTAAGCCGGGTGGCATGTGGCTCTCCCCCTCCATGCTGTTAAGCGTGACCTCGGTTCCCGGCGGATATCTTCTCCGCATGGCTTCTATTCTTTCTTGTGTCATATTTCTGTATATTTGTACCACATCCTTTCTTCATCTTCCCCTTCCACGGTATGGGCAGTATCTGGATTTCATGATCTTTAACAGGACGCTGTCGATCCCATCGGAATAGCGTCCGTTTTTCAGGTATGTGTCCCGGAGCTGGTTTAAGGCTTCCACGGATTTGCTGTGTTCGGCTTCTGTCAGGTAGAGCTTTCCCTCTTCCTGCTCTGCCAGCTTCAGAACCAGATCCCGTGTGGTATCCACCGGAAGCCCCTGTTCTTTTTCCTGCCGGAACACTTCCCGGAGTGCATGGATCAGCATGTGGTTCATGATCCGGTCCATCTTTACATATCGCATTCTTGTCATAGGCGAGCCTCCTTATTTCCTCTTTTTTCTCAACCACAACATACCACACTTCCTCCCGGAAAGCTACTGCAAAAGAGCCGGAAAAGCCCCTTTTTATCAGCGTTCCGGAGACTTTTTACTCTTGGCAGGTTTCTCCGTTTTTTCCTCCGGGATGGCAAATTCATCGGTCATAAATTCCTGCTCGCTTTTGCCAAGGTTGCGGTCTACCTGCTTGCCAATGGAATAGGCTGCACTCTTTACATCCTGGATAAAGGAGCGGAGTTCTTTCGGATCTTTCTGTCCGAATGCCTGCATCTTGCATACCTTGTCAAAGGAAAAACCGGAGACATCCACGCCGTATTTCTGTGCTGTCACATACGCCGCACAATAGGCCTGTGCCGATACCCCTGCCCGGCTGTAGCTTCCATCGTGATGGTCAAGGGATGCACAGGCCAACTCCCGGCTGATGGAATGGAACGTTGCATTTTCGCTCATGCCATTTCGGACATAGATCGTCCGCTTGTTCGGGATGTACTGTGCCTGTACCTTATCCGGCAGATTGTCTGCGATCTGAATCCGTACCTCGCTGTCGGTCAGCAGTGCTTCCATCAGCTGGTCCATCGGCTTTGGCTCTGCCTCTTCCGGCTGCTTGGTACGGATCTGGCTGATGTCATAGGCTTTCTGGATGGAGTACCCCTGCTGGATGACACCGTCCTTTTCATATTCCTGTCCGACAATGAAGTTGTATCCCTTGCTTCCGGTCTTGACTACCTTGCCTTCTTCCTTCCATTTTTCAAAGGTCTTGACCTGCCGGATCTCCGGATTCTGTGCATAAAGCAGGAACAGGTTGTCTGTCCTCTGCGGCTTGCACTGTCCCATAAAATCAAGGAATCCTTTTAAGGAGTCCCCATTCTGGAAGACCTCCTGTGCCTTTCCATCGATCATACCCCAGATTTCTTCCCTCTCCTGCTTTTTCTGTGCGGCATATTCTTCTTTCGATAACCGCTGGGCGGACTGCTCCTGCGAGTCCTGCCCTAAAAATTTTGTCAGGTCCATCTCCTACCTCGCTTTCACCTTTCGTTTATTTCTTGCTTTCTTCTGCGTTTTCCTTGGTCCACGGTTCTTTTCCCGGCTCCGCTTCTGGGATTCCTCTGCTTTTTCCCGTTTGATGTTCTCCAGCTCCCGGCGGACACTGGGACGCTCCTGTTCCCTCTGCCCTGCATCACTCCCTTTTTCCTGCCCGGTAGAAATATTTCTGCTGTGCAAGGAAGAGCCGGACAGATTCTCTTCCCCCTCTTCCTGCACCGGGATAAAATTTTCCGGTTCGGAAAACTCCTTTTCGGGATGATTCTGGTTCTTTTCCTCTTCAGAAAAGTCCATGTCACCGACCTGGAATGCTTCGTCCAGATCGCTGATTTCAAACTGCACCTCGCCCTCCGGCATCTGCACAGTTTCCTGTACTGCTTCGGTTTCCGGTGCTTCCATTCCGGCGGTTACCTCATGGACAGCTTCCCCGACTTCGCTCCTTACAAAATCAAGGTTCATCTTATCCATGACACGGTTGACTTTGGCTGCATCATCGGCAAAGACCATGACCTCGCTCATCTCCGGGTTCTTTTTATCCCGGATGATCACATAGAGCAGTCCTCGTTTCCTGCCCTCACTGCAGAATTCACGCAGGCGGTCAGATGGCACAGTGAAGAACTTCAATGGCTTGTTCTCCTTTAACATCCGCACCATTCTGGTCTTGCCCCTCGTTTTCTTCTGGTCTTTTAATACGGCGGCAACAAATACCGCCAGATGCTTTGCCAGCGTACCCGAAAGCCTGAGCCCGTGGTCCACGCCGTCTAGGGAATACCGGACGATCTGGTCCGCCGCATCGCCTCCATAATTCATGTTGTTCACCTGCTTTCTGTTCTCGGTTTTCTGTTTTTCTCCGTCTGTTCTTCTTCCTGTCTCTGGATCTGCTCTGCCAGACGCATCCGCTCTTCCATCTCTCTGGACTGCTGTTCGATCCGGATACAAATGCGGATATCCTTCCGAAGCGGCTTCAGTACTTTGTTGATCTGACCGATCCTGACACCGTCCGGTTCGCTCCGGTAGAGCCGCTTCCGTTCTTTCGTGAGTGCCTGCACCTGTTCTTCCAACGGGGTACGGTAGGCGAGCAGTTCTTCACGGGTGGTGATTTGATGCTTCTGGAGAAATTCCATCTGCTCGATCCTGGCATCCAGTTTCCGGATATCTGCCCGGAGCACCGGGGAGATCCTTTTGGGCTTCTGCTTTAGAACACCCATCTGATACAGATAGGAATAGTACAGGGCCTGTATCCCCTTTAGCTTCTTTTTCGGGGTTCGGGAAATTCCTTCTTTCCCAGCAGGTGTCCTGCTCTTTGGCTGTAAGATCCACTGCCGGATACTCTCTTCTGAGTAATGCTTCCCCAGGCTCCGCAGACGGATATACCGTTCCATCCCCGGTGCTTTTAATGCAATGTACTTCCGGTTCAGCTTCCACTGGTATCCCCTCTGCTTCATCTGGTCCAGAAACTGTTTCCATGTGAAGCTTTCTGCCACCGCATCCCGGATATCCAGACGGATCGAGGTTCTCCAGGTCGGCTTTCCGTCCTGTTCTGCCATCCACTGGGCATAGGACTTCCCTTTGCCGTTTTTCGGCTCGATGACAGATAAGCCGTATTTCAGGCATAAGGCATCCGAAGCTTTCCGCACATCCTCATAGTAACTCCTGCTGTTGCTGTGGTACTTTTTCCCATCTTCCATGCTAACGGAATTAAACACGATGTGGTTGTGGTAATGCTCCGTGTTCAGATGGGTGGTGATGACTGCTTCGTATTTTCTCTGAAGGAGCCTTTCTGCCAGCTCCATGCCGATCTGGTGTGCCAGTTCCGGGGTGACTTCCCCTTTGGCAAAGCTCTGCACCAGATGGTAGCCCTGTACCCCGTCCATCTTGTGGTAGCGTTTCTTCGTTTCTACCATATCTTGATAGGCAGTCTCGCAGACACAGCCGATGGCATCCTCAAAAACGGAACGCTCTGTCTTGTCCCGGTTCATGGCGTAATCAATGGCTTCTTCCAGAGAGCCGGCACTCTGCCCTTTCTTTGTGGTCTTATCCTTATTTCGGATGTAAGTGATGGAATTGTCCAGACGGCTGACCGGGATGATACTGGTGTATGCCATCGGCTACCATTCCTCTTTGACCAGCCTCCATGTCTCTTTCGTCATGCGGAGCATTTCCCGGATACTCTCTTCCCCGGCCATCCCACAGCCGTTGGCTACATGGGCAAGCTGGTTGGCATTGTTGCACAGACCGGATATTTTCCGTAAAAGCTCTGCATGATGCTCACAGGGTCTTGCCCGGACTTCGCCGCCCATGACGATGGAACGGATATATTCCTCACGGGACAGGCCGCTTTTTTCTACCTGTTCTTCCAGAAAACGCAGCTCCTTTGCATTGAGGCGGACTGGTATCACATGGTTTCTTTTTCTCATCTCTTCACCTGCTTTCCAACGGGTTATTGATTACTCCATTACATTTCACGGTTTTTCCAGATCAGGAATCCTGTCAGCACGCCAATGGCTACGGCTGCAGCAATGATCTTTTTCTTCATATAGGCCTCACCCCCTTTCCGGTACCTGGCACAGCTCCATCGGGGCAAGCATGATTCCCCTCTTTTCCATCTCTTTTGCAAATTCCAGAAGGTTCCATTTCTTCCCATCGATCATAGCAGAATCGGCATCCAGATAGTGGCAGGTGGATACGTTCCGCTCTCCATTTGGGGCATTCTGCACAAGGCTCTCCCCGTCTGCCAGACGGAACAGTTCCTCTCCCTGGCTGTTTACAAAACAGATGCACACGCCGTGGTCGATGATCTCTTTCCGTTTTATCCGGCACCGCTCCAGCGCCTCGTCCTCCCGCTTTCCAGCTATGAAAAGACACATTGCAAAAACGCCCATTACTCCTCCAGTCATTGTGCCAAGTATAAATCCCAACATTTTTTCGTTCTCCTTTCGTCTGTTTACGGCTCGGTATGGGGGATTGGGGTTCTCCCCAAAGTGCGTTTGGATATCCAAACGCTATGCTTGCAAAACCAGTCGCATTTTGCTTCGTCCCCTCTGAACCTGTTATTTCTCTGAATCACTCGTTTTCCTTGATTTTGCTTAACCCATCCAGTGTGGTACAGATGATATGGAGCCTGTCAGCCATGCTGATCTCCGTGTTCATCGTCCCGGTGGTCTCTTTTCCGCAGACGACCACCATCCTGCACCGCCTTAAGATCTGGTGGGACATTCTCCGCATGGCCTGCATATCCTCTGCGTCTCCATCATCAAGGAATGGGGAAAAGCTGTACTGCGGGCAGATCGGCACATATCCCAATTCGTAGATCTTCCTGCAGTACCGCTGTACTTTGGTCTTTCCCTCTTCTGCAGAACAGCAGACATAAGCAAGTGCCTGTTCCAATACGACCATCTCCTTTCCCTGACCGGACAGTTTACCTCTGTCCGGCATGATCTAAAAAAGCACCCACAAAGCATTCTGGCTCTGTGGATGTCTTGTGGACATCTGGATTCTTTTGCTTTCTTTTTTGCAGATGTCTGGCAGACATCCGGCTACTGTGGTTCTTTGTTTTCCCGCTTCTTCCCCAAGCTTCCAGTGCAATGCGGACACGGTCGCTTCCCAGCTTATAATACGCATCGGTCACTTCAATGCCGACTGCCTGAAACCCCGACTCTGCCGCCGCAAGGATGGTAGTACCAGCTCCGGCAAACGGGTCTAAGATCAGGCCGCCCGGCTCACAGATCTGGATGACATCCTTCATCAGCTGGAGCGGCTTTTCTGTCACATGGATGCGGTTCTGGGGATTCCCATAACGGAACACACCCGGAAGGCAGGACACCGGGCGGTTGATCGGCATCGGTCCGTTGCTTCCCCATACAATATATTCTGCCTGCTGGCGGAATCTGCCTTTCTGCGGACGGGAGTTCCCCTTGTCCCAGACGGCAGTCCCTCTCCAGATCCACCCTGCCCACTGGAGGGCATCGGTGATGGACGGGTACTGTCTCCAGTCAATAAAGAGGCAGATCGGAGCCCCTCTCTTGCAGGCTTTCCGCACATCGTACAGCCATTCTGCCATCCAGTGGGTCCAGGAACGCTGGTCTTTATTATCCCCATCAAAATCCGGCAGGGCATTTTCTGCTTTCATGCTGCTGTACTTCTGGTTGGTAGTTCGGTTGCGTTCGTTCTGCTTGGTTCCCCCGGACGCATAGGGCGGATCGGTTATAACTGCATCAAAGATCCCCGGCTGGAATCCTTTGACCAGTTTTAAGGTATCTCCATGCAGGATACGCCAGTTCTCCCCTCCGGCAGACTCATCCGGCACACAGTCCGGTTTTAAAAGATCTTCAAGTTTCAGGGTATTTCCCATAGGCATCATCCTTTCGGTCGCTTATTTTCCAGATTTCTCTGGAAGTGCTTTTCTTTATGGAACTGCTCATCGGCAGGTATCCTCTTTTTTCAGTGTTTCTTTTCTTGGCGTTCTGGGCTGTTCACGGTGGTCCGACAGCTCGGTTTTCACGTATTCGCTGATGATTCCCAGCGCTTCATAGTAATTGCTGCTCTTGTGGACACGATCCGCCATTTCGTTGGCCTGTTCGGACATCCCGGCACGTCTAAGCAGTCTTGCGGCATCCCCAAGGATTGAGAAAATATTTCCGTCATGCCCTAAGAGCTTAAGTTCTGGACGGGACGGCTTTTGTTCCGGCTGCTTTTCCTGCACACCGTTTTCCGGTGCTTTCACCTGTATCTGGAAATCCGAGCCGGCACCAACATAGAAATGTAAGTATAATTCACCACCGTCTACCTTGATCTCCCGCTGTTCCAGACTTTCTCCCCAGCCATCGCTGTACTGCCCTCTCAGATACTGCCCCACCACACGGTATTCCTCTGGTGTCAGATTCTCCCGGAGTGTCAGGTTTGCACAGCCATATAAAACGCCCTCCTGTTCCTTTACCGCCATTGTAATGCGTTCCACTTTTTCCTTAATGTCCTTGTTTTGGTCAAAATAATCGATCAGGTTGCATGGCTGGTTGTCAGGCATACCGAGCCGATTGATCTCGTCAACCTTTTCTGCGATGGATGTCTGATACTGCACCAGGTCAGGTCCTTCCAATGGCTCCGCATCATCCAGATTCACAATATCTGAATAGTCCGGAATAAACTCTGCCATCAGAGGTGACAGCATTTCCACTTCTATTTTATCTTTCAAAGCATCACCTCGCTTCCCTATTCTGCCGTTTCTCCGGTGTACGGGCAGCCATTTTTGCCATGTCTGCCCAGTCTGCCCCTTCGATTTCCGGCAGGTTCTCGATGATCCGATAGCTTCCCTCGTAGGCTTTTCGGATATGTTCACACGCCCACCGTCCGGCAAAGTCATTGTCGGTACACACTTCGATCTCGGTGATCTCCGGGTGCTGGGACAGAAAATGTTCCAATGCCTGCGGCTTTTTCATGCTCCGCTGGCTCTGCCCTTCTTTTGGTGCGCTGATCCCGCCAAGCTCCAGACGGTACTTATCCCGGCTTCCCTGTCTCTGTTCCAATGTCATGTGGGCAAGCACATCCACACAGGCTTCATAAACAGCAACCCGTCTGCATCCCGATTTCGCCGGAACACAAAAAGCGTATGCCTTTTCACTTCCGGCCTGTTCCATCTTAAAAGACTTTCCGCTGGCATCGTAAATCCCACGCAGGAAAGCATATCTTGCCACCTGGTTTTCATCCCGTCCTATGAACACGGCATTGTGGTAGGGCAGACTCTCATATAAGATTCCCAAATGAACACACCGCTGTAAGACCTCGCCACTGATGCCCCGCTCTTTCAGATAGCGGAACACCCTGCGGCAGTCTGGGCTGGCCGTAGGCAGGACAAATGGCTTCTTTGGCTTTGCTTCCACTGGAGGAGGGATATAGGTGGGATACTCATCTTTCAGCATTTGCACTGCCTCCAGAAAAGAACACCCGTCTACATGAATCAGGAAATTTAAAGCACTGGTGCCCCCGATATCTCTGGATTTCCAGTGCCACTGGCTGGTCTGCTCGTTAATCTTAAAGCTGTCGTGGTCTGTCAGCTCCCATTCATTTCTGGCTGAAGATTTTTTCAGACGGTTTGGCTGATATTTCTTCAGGTATTCAATGGCGGTGATCTCCCTTGCACGTTTGATTTCTTCTTCCGGAATCCACGGCATTACATCACGGTATCCCGGAGCTGCTCTGCCTTATCCGTTTTCTCCCACGGGAATTCCTTTCTTCCAAAATGCCCGAACACCGCACTCTGTCGGTAGATTGGCCGCTTCAGGTGCAGGGTGTCACAGATCTGGCTTGGGGTAAGCCCGAACACCAGAGGGATCGCTGCGGCGAGGCAGTCATCCGCACAGATCTTTCCCGTTCCAAAGGTATCCACCTGCACCATGACTGGCTGGGCAACCCCAATGGCATAGGCAAGGGACACCTGGCATCGGCTGGCAAGTCCGGCAGCTACCATGTTTTTGGCGATGTAACGGGCCATGTATGCCCCGGAACGGTCAACTTTGGAACAATCCTTCCCGGAGAATGCACCGCCGCCATGCGGTACCAGGCTGCCGTAGGTATCCACCATTAGTTTCCTTCCGGTCAGTCCGGTGTCTGCATCCAGACCTCCGCACACAAATCTGCCCGATGGGTTAATCAGGATCTTGGTATCCTCATCCGGTGGCAGCATACGGAGTGCCGGGCGTAACACTTTCTCCCGGATCTCATGCTCCAGCTTCCGAAGGGATTTTTCCTTTTCATGCTGGCAGGACACAATGACGGTATCCAGCCGGGCAGGTCTGTCATCTTCATACTCCACGGTCACCTGCGCCTTTCCATCTGGCAAGATTCCCGTGATATATCCGCTTCTACGGCTTGCAGACAGTTCCCTTACAATGCGGTTCGCCAGAACCACTGGCATCGGCATAAGCTGCGGTGTCTCATCGCAGGCGTAACCAATCATGATGCCCTGATCCCCGGCACCGCTGGCAAGTCCGCTCTGAACAGAAACAGTCCCTGCCCTTCGTTCTCTGGATCTCTCCACTGCCCCGGCGATATCCGGACTCTGTTTGTGGATGAGGGCATCCATGTGGATTTCCTCTGCTTCACAGCCTGCACTCTCCAGCACCTTTTTGATGATTTCAAACACCTGTGGCTCAAATCGGCTGGTGATCTCTCCTGCCACAATGATGTTCCTTTTGGTCGCCAGCACCTCGCAGGCCACTCTGGAATTTTCGTCCTCTTTCAGACACGCGTCCAGAATGCTGTCTGCGATCAGGTCGCAGAGCTTATCCGGATGTCCTTCTGTTACGGATTCTGCTGTATAAAATCGTTTCATAATCGTTACCATCCTTTCCAAGTAAATAATAACGGCAGGAAACGCTCCTTTCTGGAACACTTTCTGCCGGATCTGGGTTATAAGTTGTCTCACATTCTGCACTTTTCTGGTACTTTCAGACACTTTTTTCAACCTAAATACTACCAATGCACACCCTTACATAATCCCCTGTTTTGAACACATCCCTGCCCGTGCAGTCATTATTTGTCTCATTTTCTGCACTTTTCTGGTACTTACGAACACTTCTGACTCCACACTGCCCCGGAAACCGGCACCGCCAGGACGATGTTCCTGGCACCGCTCCATTCATATGAACACGTGACGAGCGTCAAAACCTTATCGTATATACACTTCAGGTAATCATCCCCGGTTTCGAACACTTCCCTCTGCTTAGCTGCTTTTAAATATTCCTGCACTGCCTCCGCATCTGCGAGTTTCTGCTGGAATGGGAACAAATTCCTGTCTGCTTTCAGCACCGTGACAATTCGGTATTCCTGAATGCTATCCTCTGTCTGAAGATAAGCAAAGGGATGCTCCTGATAATATGTTTCATCTGCATAGAAGTCCAGATTTCCGAACATTGCCCCACTGTTCATGTTGTGACCGTAAATGATAAGGTTCCGACTTTCAGACACTTTGCAGTCTGCCTGTAAAAACAGGCTTCCGTTGATGTCATATTCCTTTTTGTAATTCCGTTTCAGGTAAAACTCCCCATTCTCCTGTTCGGACTGAAGCACCGGATAATCGATTCCGGTATCTGGTATCGTCAGCCATCCCTGCACATCCAGGTATTGTTTCCGAAGAGTAACAAGGTCTACCGCAGCCACCGGGCATTTTCTTCCAGCTGGTTGGTCTTTCTTTTCAGAGCCTGAGGCTCCCGGAGCTTCCGGCTCCGGGAAATTCCCTTTCAGCTCTGCCACCAGCTTTTTGTTTTCCATTGGAAGATATACCATGTGGTAAATCAGAAATCCGGCACTTAAGAAAAGAGCAGCAAGACATACCGCTTGAAAAAGTTTTTTCACGATTTTCATCGTTCCTGTCCGGCTTTTCTCTTCTTTGGCTGACTCTTCTGTGTCTGTCCCGGCACAGGCGGTTTCCTTGCTGCTTTCAGGATTGGTTCTGTTGGAATCTGATTCTGCCTGCAGCCCTTTAAGATTCCGGTCAGGTACGACCGTCCGGGCGGATTAAAGTTCTGCATGTAATCTTTTGTCATGATATAGACAATGGCTTTGATCTCTCTTCCGCCTTTATTCTTGACGGTGATTTCCTGTTTGTCGTAAAAATCAGGATAGCCTTCATAAAGATCCAGGCTCTTTTCGCAGTCCCCGGTCAGTGACCAGAGGACGCCGTCCACATGGCTTCCCTCTTCCGGGAAGATGGTGGCAAGACCGCTTCCTGCGGCTGCAAAGGTCAGCCGATACCCCTCCAGGCGGACGGTTTCTACCACCTCCGCCTTTGGGCACCGATATGCCATCTGGTCCAGATCCATGTTGCTTCCATACGCAAAATATAATTGTTTCAGCCTATCTGCCCCCTTTTTTCTTCTTTCTTCTGGATGCCACACTCATACCAATCAGACCGCCTGCGGAAAGAATCAGGCACAGGGCCGGAATCCAGAGGTTGGTGTCATCACCTGTTTTCGGGTTGCTTACAGACGGGGTATCCTCCGGCAGCTTCTCGTTCGTCACTTTCTGGATGACTTCGATCACTGGAGTTTTGTCATCTACATAGGTAAATGTCACCTCATGTTTGGTCCCATCCAGCTGATAGCCCTCCGGTGCTTTGGTCTCAACCAGATAATAGGTGGCTGCCTTATCAAATTTGCCGTCCTTATAAGTTCCGATTGCAAGCAGTCCGCTGGTTGCATGGCCGTTTTCATCAGTGGTTAGGGTTTCTACCACTTTGCCATCCGCATCCCTCAGTTCAAATTCCGCATCTTTCAGTGCAGCTCCGGTATCCTTATCTGTTTTCTCAACGATCAGACGTCCCTTTGCGGTATCATCTTTCATGGCTACCTTCTGGATCTCTGCGGTATCTGCCACCTCGAAGGTGATCTCTTCTGCAACAACATAACCGTTTGGAGCCTGCTCTTCTTTCAGGGTGTATTCACCGATCGGAAGTTTTTCGATATAATGCGGCTCTTTTACCGGAAGTCCAGGTTTTCTACGATGTTGCCATTTTCATCTGTGATGGTCAGTTTAGCTCCTTCGATCTCAGTATCTCCGGTAATATCCGTTTTGCTAATCTCCACTTTGGTCATCGTCATCTTCCATTATCTGTTTCTGGATCTCTACAGTATTCTCCT
>ENA-OQCZ01000277-OQCZ01000277.1-human-gut-metagenome-genome-assembly--contig:-NODE-277-length-15423-cov-2.623169_pt1 | contig 15423 bp, 13 predicted proteins | sample MGYA00242505_ERZ504594 | MGnify/ENA primary metagenome ERZ504594 (study PRJEB26092, sample SAMD00036329) | human gut metagenome | host: Homo sapiens | study: EMG produced TPA metagenomics assembly of... | reverse complement strand
AGCGAAACAAGCGCCGTGGTCGCCGCGTCAAAATACTTCGGAGCGAGTGAGCGGTCTTCGTTGAATTTGTCGAGATAGGTGTAGCGGCCGAGATCAGAGAGCAGCATGAAGCCGAGTTTCTCGTCGGCCGCCAGGATCTTCGGCGGATTCAGCCCCGCGCGGACGCAGAGCGCATCAACGCGGATAAACGGACGGATATCCTCCTTCCCGGGGGGCGCATCCATCAGGATGTAGCTGCGGGTGCCGCCGGCCGCGTCAATCCGGAAGTAGCGGCGGAAGCCAGCGTCTGAAGAGGCAGACCGAATGGTTGAGAGGTCAAGCTCATACTGGTCAGCGTAGGCGCTCAGCCAGTCCTTCAGTTCGGCAAGGCGGGTGTCAGTACCGGTTGTATTGGGCATGAATCGAAGTCCTTCACTTATTATTAGCGTTGAAATTGTACGGTTTTCGCGTGAGTCTGAGGCTTTTACAAATAGCCTCCGCCCAGTCCGTATAATTCCCAACATACTAGAAATGTCGTTTCCTGATACCCGTCATAATGGTTCCACGCAATCTTAAAAGAAAGTTTCTGCCCATTCGCCCGATCACGCTCGCGGTCGCGGGCGGTTTTCGGCCGTCTATTCACAGATGGCCAGGAGCTCTGCTGACCCTCCATTCGGTGCCGGAACTGGATCCCTCGCCCCGCGGAACCGTGCAGAACCCCTCAACCTACGCGATGGCGGATGAGGTCACGGGCAATCCTCAGGACGTGCTTCATCTGATCGGCAATGCGGAAATCCGCCGCGGCGGGCTCTACCCTGAAGGGCGACCGCATCACCTATACGCAGGTGACTGACGAGGTGGAAGCGCAGGGAAACGTGTTGCTTTCCAAGGACGGCACCGTATTTACGGGCGATCAGGCGAATTACCGCATTGATGCGGAAACCGGCACGATGCCTAAGGCGGACTACACGTTCGGCCCGAGAGGTCTCCGGGGCTGCGCGGATCAGGTGGACTTTGTTGACGGATCCCACGTCACGATGTCGAAAGCCCGTATCACGTCCTGCCCGAAGGGTGACAACGCCTGGTGGGTGGATATGAACCGGCTCGACCTTGATCAGGGGGATCTCACAGCGGAAGGCACGGGAGCGTCTCTCTACCTCGGCGGCGTTCCGGTGATGATGATGCCGTGGTTTGAATTCCCGATCGGCCAGCAGCGAAAGAGCGGTTTTCTCACGCCGACACTCGGCATGAGTACGTCGAAAGGTATCCAGATCGCGGTGCCCTTACTACTGGAATATCGCGCCTAACTATGACTACACGATCACGCCGAACCTGATGGTGAAGCGCGGTCTGATGCTGGAAAACGAATTCCGCTATCTGCAGCCCAATTACTCCGGCAAGCTCGTCTATAACATCATGCCGCATGACCGTGACTATGGTGAATCCCGGTACGGTCTGCATTTTGAGCATCGGTATGCCCGCGACGGTTTCTACGCCGGCGTGAACTACAACCGGGTGTCAGACGATGACTACATCTCTGACTTCTCCGGCAACATCCGCGAGTCTTCGGAAAACGTTCTGAATCAGGACTTCTGGATGGGTTACGGGCGTGACTTCTGGACCACCAATCTCCGTGTGACGAAGAACCAGACACTCACCTCCACCATCAGGCCGGGCAGCCGTATGAGCGGGTGCCGCAGTTCTCGTTTAACACCTATAAGGGCGATATCGGCGGTTTCGAATACATCGGCCACATCGAGGCAACCCGCTTTACGCATCCGAATCCGAGCCGCCCGGACGGCGACCGCTTCGTGATCGATCAGGGCATCAGCTATCCGCTGCGCGGCTCCTACTGGTTCATCGAGCCGAAGGCCCGCTGGATCGGCACCTGGTACTCGATGCAGAAGTCGGATGCCATGATGGGCGATGTGGCGCTTGAGAAGAGCGCGAGCCGCGAGGTTCCGATCCTCTCCTTCGATACGGGGCTGGTCTTTGACCGTCAGACGAGCTGGTTCGGCAACGCGGCCGAGCAGACTCTGGAACCGAGGCTCTTCTACGCCTATATTCCGTATCGGAATCAGGATCGCCTGCCGGTCTTCGATACCACGCTCTCTGATCTGAACATCACGCAGCTCTTCCAGGAGAGTGTCTTCTCGGGCTACGACCGCATCAGCCAGGCCAATCAGCTGACCGCAGCTCTCACGACCCGGTATCTCGACTCCGCGAGCGGTATTGAGTGGTTCCGCGGCACGATCGGACAGCGCTTCTACTTCGATGACCAGAAGGTCGGTATCTACGACTACTACACGAATCAGCTGATGGGTATCCGCACCGATTCGAAGAGCGACCTTCTCGGCAGTGTGGGCGTCCGCCTGACCCGGACTCTGACCGCTGACGGCACGGTGCAGTACTCGTCCTCTGAGGGACGAGTTTCCCGCGCCTACGCCGGATTCCGCTGGCAGCCGAAGCGCGCCTCGGCGGTGAGTCTCTATTACCGCTAATAACTACGCGCCGAACGACACCTTATAAACAACATCAAGGCAGCTCGACCATTGCAGCTCAGTGGCCGATCACCGATAAGCTCTATGTGGTGGGCCGCTACAATTATTCCTTCAACAAGAAGGGGCATCATTTGAAGCGCTGGGCGGCTTTGAGTATCACGCCGACTGCTGGACGCTTCGCGCAGTGGTGCAGCGGTACATAACATCTACAAACAAATATGACAATACTTTCTTCCTGCAGCTTGAACTGAATGGTTTAGGATCGGTCGGAACCAATCCTGTTTCCGAATTGCAGGAAAGCATTCCCGGTACCAGAGCCGGAGCCCGGTACCCAGTGTGACTGGACGGTATGAATACTATGACTAATTTCCGCATTACCAGCCTCGCGCTTGTCGTCCTGGCTGCTTCCTCTACGGCTTTTACTGCTCAGGCGCAGCTGAAGACTCCCGCCCAGAGCGCACCGACGCGCACGCTCCCGGCCGCGCCGGCAGCCGCAGCAGCCCCTGCAGCCCAGGCTGCCCCGGCGGTGAAACCCGCTGAAGGCGCCCGCCCGCTCGATGAAATCGCCGCAGTCGTGAATGACGACGTCATTACTGAGTTTGAACTGCAGCAGCAGACCCATATCGCGGCGCTCAATCTCCGCCGTCAGAACATCAAGCTGCCGCCGATGGACGTGCTCCGCCGGCAGGTTCTTGATCAGCTGATCATGGATAAGGCGGTTGAGCAGCATGCCCGCGAGGTCGGCATCCGTGTGGATGACGCGATGGTGAGCGCCGCAATCGAGCAGATCGCCGCGAATAACAAAGTGACTGTCGCCCAGATGCAGTCTGATCTCGCGAAGGACGGTGTCCCGTTTGCCGCGTTCCGTGAACAGATCCGCCGTGAAATCGTGGCGCAGCGTCTCCGTGAGCGTGAAGTGGATTCCCAGATTCATATTCCGGAGTCCGAGATCGACTCTTATCTTGCCTCTCAGGGCAAGGGTGCCGCGGCGACCGAGTATCACATCAGCCACATTCTGATTCCGACCGATGCCGGAACGGATGTCGCCAAGGCCAAGGCTCTCGCCGAAGATATTCTGAAGCGCGCGAAGTCGGGTGAGGATTTCAGTTCGCTCGCCGTGTCGTACTCGAAGGCCGGTGACAGCATGAATGGCGGTGAGCTTGGCTGGAGAACCAGCCAGAACATGCCGACCGCGCTCTGGAACGCGATTCAGGAACACCACCAGAATGGTTCTGTTGAGCTCTCCCAGGACAGCTCCGGATTCCATATCGTGAAGGTGACCGGTGTCCGTAACGGCATTGATAATCCGGCAAACGGCGGTCTCATTCATATGACCCGCGCGCGTCACATCCTGATGCAGGTCTCCCAGCTCACGCCTGAGGCGAGTGTTGTCAGCCGCCTCACGGATATCCGTAACAAGATTATTTCCGGCAAGGAAGACTTCCAGACGATGGCGCGTCTCCACTCTGTTGACCCGTCCTCGACCCGCGGCGGTGAGCTTGGCTGGCTGCAGCCGGGCGATACCGTTCCTGAGTTTGAATCCGCGATGGATAAGCTGAAGCCGGGTGAGGTTTCTGAGCCGATCAAGTCGCGCTTCGGCTATCACCTGATTCAGGTGGAAGAGCGTAAGGACGCCAAGGCGGATCCCCGCCGCGTCCGTCTGGCCGCGCTCCAGGCTCTTCGCGAGAAGAAGCTTGCCGAGGCTGTGACGAACTGGCAGCGTGAGCTCCGCGACAAGGCTTACGTTGAAATCCGCCAGGTCGGCAACTGATCGCGGCAGCCGCGGGGCAGACGGCTACCCCGTCGGTTTTCTCCCGGGATCAGACTCCGGATAGAAGCACATCCTTTCCTCGAGAGGCGCCGGGCATCTGCCCTCCGCCTCTCGAAACATAATCAGAGAAAAGAACCGCAATGGTGCAAAACTTGAAGGTCATCACGCCCGCAAGCGCTTTGGGCAGAACTTCCTCAATGACCCGCATTGGATCGGAAAAATTGTCGATTCGATCGATCCCCAGCCTGAGCAGGTGCTGATTGAAATCGGCCCGGGACAGGCGGCGCTCACCCGTGAAATCATCGCGAAGAGCGGACACGAAACGGCGATTGAGATTGACCGTGATCTTGCCGCCTGGCTGCGAAGCATTTTCCCGGAGACACTTGAGCTGATTGAGGCGGACGCCCTGAAGCTTGACTGGTCGAAAGTGCACCCCGGGGAAAAACTCCGGATCTTCGGAAATCTCCCCTACAACATTTCAAGCCCGCTTCTCATTTCCCTGATCGCGGTCCGCGGCCGCGTGACGGATCAGCATTTCATGCTGCAGAAGGAAGTGGTGGATCGCATGGTGAGCGCACCGGGCGGAAAGACCTATGGCAGGCTTTCCGCGGTGCTTCAGCGCTACTACCGCATGATGAAGCTCTTCGATGTGCCGCCGGGCGCCTTCACACCGGCCCCCAAGGTCACGTCAAGCGTTGTGCGGATGATTCCGATTGCCCGTGAGGAGACTTCGCCGGAAGAAGATGCCGCCTACTCGGAAGTGGTGGCGGCCTCTTTCAGCATGAGAAGAAAGACGCTCCGGAATTCGCTTGGGAAACTGCTGACGGCGGAGGAAATTGAGTCCGCCGGAATAAACCCGGGTGTCCGGGCGGAGACGCTCTCAGTGAGCGACTTTGAGTCGCTGACCCGCGTGTATCTCGCGAAGCGCGCGGCCGGCTGAGAATCGGTCGGGGTCAGAGCGGCAGATCTCCGATAACGACCTTACGGAGCGCCGCTCTCGCCTTTTCGTAGTTCGGCTTGATCGCCCGGACCTGAGCCCAGAAGCGCGCGCTGTGGTTCATTTCCACCAGGTGCGCAAGTTCATGCGCCGCGACGTAATCGATCGCGTCATTATCAAAAAAGATCAGCCGCCAGTTGAGGCGGATAGCGCCTGAGGCGCTGCAGCTTCCCCAGAGTGTCCTGGCGGAATTCAGTCGCAGCGAGGCGGCGGCGCGAGGCGCGAACTGCTGAACATAGTCGAACCGTTCGCGGATCACGCGGACAGCCTCACGCTTCATCCAGAGCGTGATGATTTCCTTCAGATGTGCCGGATCCTCGCCTTCAGAAGCGGGAATTCTGAGTTCCAGATTTCCGCTTTCAGCGGTTCTTATCTGAGGCGCGGCAACTTCGGAACTGAGTGAAATTCTGAGTACCCGGCCCCGATAGGGAAGTTCTCCCCATCCGCGAAAACGGTTCTCGGAATACCGCTCTCCTCACGCTGCTTTGCCCGCACGGCGAGATGCTTTATCACCCAGCTGCTGTTCCTCACGAGCGACATCTCAATGAGTCTGATCGGCGCCCGCATGGGGGCGAGGACGGAAATCCCGGTGGAATCCACTCTGAAGCCGATCGTACGGCGGCGGGAGCGGTAGAGCGTATACCGTACAGAAACGGCCCCGGAGGGACTCTCCGGAGCCGGCAGATCGATGATCCGGACGGAGTCCGGTTCGAGCTTCTTAGGCATTCTTTGCGGGATGCGGAAGGAGCAGCGCGTCGCTTTCCGTGGTGATCCAGTCGGCGACCTCAGCTTCCACCGTTTTCAGATCACGGCCCTCAGTGGGGATGCGGTTTACCGATCGACACCGTGATAGTGCCGGGGATCTTCGCAATGGAATTCTTCGGCCAGCAAACACCGGAATTCAGCGCGACAGGAAGAATGGGAGCGCCAGTAGCGGCTGCAAGCCTCGCTCCGCCCGTCTTGAATTTCACATGCTCACCAGGGGGCACGCGGGTGCCTTCCGGGAAGAGAATGATCCACCAACCCCGCTTAAGGAAGGCGGGGCCTTTTGTGACCAGAGTGCGGAAAGCGCTGCGGCCGTTGCTGCGGTCAATGGACAGCAGTCCGAAGGACCAGAGAGCCCAGCCGAAGAACGGAATGCGGTTGAGCGACTCCTTGTAGACATAGGCGCCGGGGTAAGGGAGATAGGCTCCCAGCCAGAAGGTTTCCCATGCCGACTGATGCTTGGACAGCACAACGACAGGGCCCTTCGGGCAGTTTTCCATTCCCTTTACCTGAACCCGGACACCGCAGATCACGCGGAGCGCGGCAATCACGAACCTGCCCCAGGCCCTCATGACGCCGTACCGGGTTTCGGCCCGGGTGAACGGCGTGAGAATGAGGACGATGAAGCAGACGGGGATGACCGTGATCGCCAGAACGATATAAAAGATGAAACCTCGAACTGTATTCACAGCCATCACCTCCGATTACTGAGCAATCTTCGCAAGCTCGGCAACCTGATTCATCAGGTGGTGGAGACGGGCGAGGAGCGCCTGGCGGTTGGCGCGCAGCGCGGGATCGTCAGCGTTCACCATGACCTTATCGAAGAACTCGTCGACCGGGGTCTTCAGCGTGGAAAGGCGGGAAAGCATTTCCTCGTAGTGGCCGGCTTCGAAGTCAGCGAGAGCGGCAGGTTCAACCTGATCGATGGCGGAGGAGAGCGCCTTTTCGGCATCGCTCTCGAAGAGCGACGGATCGATCTTGGTCGGGACTTCGCCTTCGATCTTCTTCAGGATGTTGCTGATACGCTTGTTCGCGGCAGCGAGGGCTTCCGATTCCGGCAGCTTCTCAAAGGAGCGGACGGCGGCGAGGCGGGCCGGGATCTCATTCAGCTGATCCGGGTTCAGGCTCAGCACGGCGTCGATTTCCTGAGCGGTGTAGCCCTGATCCTTGAACATGACGCGCAGACGGTCGAAGAAGAAGTCGCGGAGTTCCTTGCGGGCATCCTTGACACCTTCCACGTGGCGCTCAATTTCGAAGCCGAGTTCGAGGAGGTCAGAAAGCTTCAGCGGGAGATTCTTCTCAATCACCATGCGCAGAATGCTGATCGCGTGGCGGCGGAGAGCGTACGGATCCTTTTCACCGGTCGGCATCTGGCCGATACCAAAGAGACCGGTCAGGGTTTCGAGCTTGTCAGCGATAGCGAGCGAGAGGCTCACCGGAGTGGAGGGCAGCGCGTCGCCGGCGAAGCGGGGCTGGTAGTGCTCACGGATCGCGAGAGCGACATCAGCCTTTTCACCGTCATGCTGAGCGTAGTACTGCCCCATGATGCCCTGGAGTTCGGGGAATTCGCCCACCATCAGGGTGCGGAGGTCAGCCTTTGCGAGGTAAGCCGCGCGGGCAGCATCCTCGGGGCTCGCGTGAAGACCGATGGCGATGAGGCCTGCCATCGCGCGGACACGGTCAGTTCTTTCAAACTGGCTGCCGAGCTTCGCGTGGTACACCACATTCTTCAGGCCGGGAACGCGGCTTTCCAGCGTTTCCTTCTGGTCGGTTTCATAGAAGAACTTGGCGTCAGCCAGACGGGCGCGGACGACGCGGGCGTTGCCGGCGCTGATTTCCTTGCCGCCGTCAGCCGCAACGAGCTGCGAGACGAGCAGGAACTTGTTCATGAGGCGACCGGAAGCGTCGCGGAGCGGGAAGTACTTCTGATTCAGCTGCATCGTGAGAATCAGGCACTCTTCCGGAACCGAGAGGTATTCCTTTTCGAATTCGGAAGCGTACACCACAGGCCACTCGGTGAGCGCGGTGACTTCATCGAGCAGCGCCTCCGGCATGATGGCCGTGCCGCCGAGTTCGGCAGCCTTGTCGTTGAGGAGCTTGCAGATCAGAGCGCGGCGGTCAGCGTAGGAGACCATGACACAGGCGTTCTTCAGCTGCTCCGCATAGGAATCCGCGCTGTCGATCGTCATTTCGCCGGCAGACATAAAGCGGTGGCCGCGGGTCACGCGTCCGGCCTTGAGACCGAGGAACGTCACTGGCACCACGTCTTCACCGTAAAGTGCCGTGAGATAACGGACCGGGCGGACAAACTCAACCGTCGTTTCGCCGTCGGGGAGCTGGTAGCTCATCACGCGCGGGATCGGGAGCTTCTTGGCGGAGTCTTCAATGGCAGCCTGAAGGCCTTCCGCAAGCGGGATGCCGGGCTTCGTGTCTTCAACGTAGAGGAAGTCCTTGCCGCCTTCAGTCTTCGTGACGAGCTTGGCGTCAGCGCCAAGGCCGAGAGCCTGAATGCTTCTTCAGAAGGGGAGCCGCGGGCTTGCCCTCTGCGTCAAGGCCGATCGCCTTCGGCATCAGCTTTTTGGAGAAAGGTTCGTCGGCGGAGTGGTCAAGCACGTTCGTGATGTGAACCGCGAGGCGGCGGGGAGTGCCGTAGCAGGTGGCAACCGAACCGGCTTCCGTCAGGTGCTGGGCCGCGAGGCTCTTCGCGATTTCATTTCCGAAGGCCTTGGAAAGCGTATCAAGGGCTTTCGGCGGCAGCTCTTCCGTCTGGAGTTCAACTAGCAGATTCGTCATTTCAGGCCTCCTCCTTCTTATCAGCCTTATTCAGCATCGGGAATCCCAGGCGCTCGCGGGAGTCGTAATAGCTTTGTGCAACAGCACGGGAGATGTTTCTGATGCGGGAGATGTAGTGGGCGCGTTCCGTCACGGAAATTGCACCGCGGGCATCAAGAAGGTTGAAGGTGTGGCCGGCCTTCAGGACCATTTCGTAGGCAGGCAGAGCGAGCTGCAGGTCCATCAGGCGCTTGGCTTCGGTTTCGAAGTAGTCAAACAGCTTCAGGAGCTTCGCAGGATCCGACTTCTCAAAGGTGAAGACGGACTGCTCATATTCGTTCTGGTGGAACACGTCACCATAGGTCAGCGTGCGCTGACGGTCGCCTTCGCCCCAGCGGGTATAGACGAGGTCGAACACGTTGTCGCAGTTCTGCAGATACATGCAGAGGCGCTCCAGACCGTACGTGATTTCGCCGGTGATCGGCTTGCAGGGAAGACCGCCCACCTGCTGGAAGTACGTGAACTGGGTCACTTCCATGCCGTCCATCCAGATTTCCCAGCCGAGACCCCAGGCACCGAGCGTCGGATTTTCCCAGTTGTCCTCAACGAAGCGGATATCATGCAGCGACGTATCGATGCCGAGCACCTTCAGGCTGCCGAGATACAGGTCAACGATATTGACGGGGGCGGGTTTCAGGACAACCTGGAACTGGTGATGCTGATAAAGGCGGTTCGGGTTCTCGCCGTAGCGGGCGTCCTTCGGACGGCGGGACGGCTGAACATAGGCCGCACGCCAGGGCTCCGGCCCAAGGGCCCGGAGGAAGGTTGCCGTGTGAGAAGTGCCGGCACCGACTTCGGTGTCGATCGGCTGTAGCAATGCGCAGCCCTGCTTATTCCAATAATCCTGCAGGCGCAGGATGACTTCCTGAAAAGAGATCATTTTTTCCTAACTGCCCCCTCTTGGAGGGAAAAGATGACCGTTTTCTGCATCGCAACACAGTCATCATAGAATCAGAATGAAGCCATCATTTTAGATGGTTGGCGTTTTTTTGTTTTTGCTCCGCGATTCTCTGAAAAAGACTGCCGCAAAAAGGAGAATGCAGAGGAGAATGGCTGGCGCATTCCCGACGCGTATATAGGGAGTCGGGCCGCCGTCCGCGGTGCGGATGACCGCATCCTTTGAGACGGGACCGAGGCCGGCTTCGTACGTAATGACGCCCCGCGGGCTGATAAGAGCGGATGCGCCGTTGTTATTCACTGAGATCAGCGGGAGCGCGGTTTCCAGCGCTCTCATCCGGCTGAAGAGCAGATGCTGATACTGCACGGCTGGTGAGAACCAGGCAAGGTTCGAGCTCACGAGAAGCACATTCGGCATCCGGCTTTTTCCGTCATCCTTCCAGAAGTCCGACAGCTCGTCCCCGAAGGAGTTTTTCGTAGCAGATCATCGGAGCCACGGTAATGCCCTGCAGCGGAAGATAAAGCGGTTTCTGAAAACGGTCCCCCGGCGTCTGGTCACTCATCGGAATTCCCAGCGCATGAACGAACCAGTGGAAGCCCGGCGGTACAAATTCTCCAAAGGGCACAAGATGACGCTTGTCGTAACGCTGCGTATCGGAGCCGGGAGTCAGGAGAAAAAGTGAATTCCGGAATTCACGGGATGCGGTTCCCAGAACGCGTTGAGGACGAGTGAAGTTCCTTTTTCCGGCGCGGGAAGACGGATCAGTGACGCCTCTTCCGGCATCAGGCGCTGAATGGATGTGTTGATAACAGATTCGGGCCAGATGATGAGCGTGCGGTCTGCGATCGGGCGTCCCTCAGGAGAGGAAAGCCGCATCGCGCGGGAGATCCTCTCAGACTGAGATAGGGGTTCAACGCCGGAAAGTCCGGCGAGCGGCAGGTCTGGCTGTACGAGGCGGACAGAAAGCGATTCTCCGGGAGCGGTCCAGCTGACCGCACGCAGCGCCTGCCCGGAAACCAGAAGCGCGGCTGCGGCAGCGATGCAGGCGCATTGCCGCTTCGCGCTTCCCCGCAGAAGCACGGTTGCGAAGACGAGTCCAAGCGCGAGCGAGGCGGCGAGTTCAGAGGCATAAACGCCTCCGACCGGAGCAAATCCCTCAAACGGGGTTCCGGTCTGAATGTACCCGAAGGAAATCCAGGGGAAGGAGCAGAGCGCGGCTCCCCGGATCCAGTCAAAAAACACGAAGGCGGCCGGAAAAGCCGCCGCTGCCCGGAGCGGTCCTGGACGGACTTTGGAAACGGCAGCGGCCGTCAGAGCCGTGAATATGGAATTCGCGGCCCCCATGAGGAGCAGCGCGGCGCCTGACAGCAGAGCAGGCAGACCGCCGAAGTCATGAAGACTCTGGTAGAGCCAGGAGAGTCCGGGCGTGAAGGCGAACAGTCCGAAAATGAAACCGAGGAGCGAGGCCTTTTTCCAGGACGTCTCTTCCCTGAGACTGAAGAGCAGAGCGGCGAGACCGATAAAAGCGGCGATCTGCGAAACCCACTCCGCGCTGTGAGGAAAGAACGGAGACGCGTAAAGGAGACCGCCGGCGGCGGCCGCAGCTGCACTCAGCCAGAAATTCACGCCTGGGCTCCCTTATCGGAAGCCGCCTTGGGCGCCCGCTCCACAAGCAGCACCTTTGCCTGGCGGTCGTCCGCCCGCAGCACTTTGAACCGGAAACCGTCGATGGTCAGCTGGTCGCCCGGACGGGGAACACGCTCGAGGCGGTCAGCAATGATGCCGCCGATCGTTTCGCAGTGCGGATCCGTGATGTCCGCGCCGAAATACTGATTGAACTGCGTGAGGTGCGTAATGGCACGGATCTTCCACCGCCCGCGGGACTCGCTCACGATGTTTCCCGCATCGATGTCGACCGTGTCGAACCTCATCATCGATGTCGCCGACAATCTGCTCCAGCACGTCCTCAATCGTGAGGAGACCGGTCACTTCACCGAACTCATCCACGACGAGAGCGAGATGCTGATGCTCGCGCTTGAATTCCTTCAGGAGAAGATTCAGCGGCATCGTTTCAGGGATGAACTTTGCCTCTCTCAGATGCTCCTCCAGCCGATAGTCGGGGTGGAGAAGCGCGGTAAGGAGATCCTTGGCGTGAAGGAGTCCCTTTACGTCACTGAAATCACCTTCAATTACCGGGAAGCGCGAGTGTCCGCTCTGATTCGCTTCCCTCAGCCACTTGTCCTGGGGCTCCGAGATGTCGATCGCCTTGATCTGGCTTCTCGGAACCATGATGTCCGAGGCGGAGAGCTCAGAAATCTTCAGTACGCCTTCAATCATGAAGAGCGCGTCATCGCTCAGAACGCCGTTTGTCTTTGCGGCGCGCAGCGCCGAGACAAACTGCTCGTGTGCATCGGAAGCAGGCTCGTGAAAAAGGGACGCGGTAAGCCTTTGCAGAAAGCTAGGCTCAGCCCCCTTCTGTGACGAGGGTGGGTCAGAAATCATAGTAAGAATTGCCTTTTAAAGGTCCCGGTCCTGATATGGATCCGGGAACCCCAGAGACTGCAGGATTTTGATTTCAAGGGGTTCCATCACATTCGCCTGCTCTTCAGTGATGTGGTCATAGCCATGCGCGTGCAGTGTGCCGTGAACAATCAGGTGGCAGAGATGCTGCAGGAAGGTTTTCTGCTGCTCTTTTGCCTGTTCGACCAGCACGGGGACGCAGATGACGATGTCCGCCTCCACGACGGGCTCATGCTGATAGTCGAAAGTGAGAACGTTGGTCGCATAGTCCTTGTGACGGTAGCGGCTGTTCAGTTCGTAGCCTTCCTCTTTATCAACAAAGCGGATCGTAATGTTCACCGGGCGCTCGGCGGCCGCCCTGACCCAGGAGGTCATGACGTCTTCGCTCGGAAGCTCCGGGAACAGTTCGTTCTGTAAATAATAAACAGAAACGGGTGATTCTTTTTCCTGAGCCTCTTCGGCTTCGGTTTCTTTATTCGATTCCATGTCTGCCTTTTTCCCTCGATTCCGCATCCTTCTCGTACGCCTCAACGATCCGGGCCACCAGCGGGTGGCGGACAACGTCGGCCGCCGTGAAGTAGGTGAACGCAATGCCGCGGACTCCCGCGAGCACATGCTGCGCCTGAATCAGACCGCTGTGCGTGCCGCGCGGCAGGTCGATCTGGGTGATGTCGCCCGTGATGACGGCTTTTGAGCCGAAACCGATACGGGTGAGGAACATCTTCATCTGCTCGGGAGTCGTATTCTGCGCCTCATCGAGAATGATGAAAGCGTTGTTCAGTGTTCTGCCGCGCATATAAGCGAGCGGCGCGATCTCAATCGTCTGGCGCTCCATCAGCGTGCGGGTCTTCTCAAAGCCGAGAAGGTCGAAAAGCGCGTCGTAAAGCGGGCGCAGATAGGGATCCACCTTCTGGGAAAGATCGCCCGGAAGGAAGCCGAGTCTTTCTCCGGCTTCAACCGCCGGACGCGTGAGAATGATTCGCTCAACCGTATTCCGCTCATAGGCGTCCACCGCGGAGGCGACGGCGAGATACGTTTTGCCGGTGCCCGCCGGACCGATACCGAAAGCGATATCACAGTCCTGGATCGCCTTGATGTAGTCATGCTGACGCGGTGTCCGGCCGCGGAGATCGCGCCGCCGGGTCTTAAGGGGCGCGAGGCTGTCATCCTGCGGAACGCCTTCGGTTTCCGTTCTTTCATCAACGAAGAAGAGCTGAAGGTCTTTGGCCGACAGTTCCTCACCCGTTGTGCGGATGCGGTTCAGAAGTCTCTGCAGGGCATGGATCGCGCGCCGGGCGTGCGAGGTGCTGCCGCTTACGCGGAAAACATTGCCGCGCCGCGCGATGCTGACATCCAGAATGGTCTCAATCTGGCGGAGGTTGGCGTCAAGCGGCCCCGTCAGATTGGCGAGCTCTGCATTGCTCGCGTCAGCCGAAAATTCCAGCTGCCGCGTCTCTTCCTTTTCGTTTGACATCGATCAGTTGAAGTCCTTTTCCTTATTGATCAGGGTGCCGCCGAGCGTGTGCACGCGGACATCCGTAATTTTGACCTGAACCATCTTGCCGAGAAGATCGAGGGGGCCCTCAAAATTCACGACACGGTTGTTATCCGTACGGGCGGCAAGCATGCCTTCGCCCTTCTTGCTCGCGCCGGTGACGAGTACGCGCTGGATGGATCCCACCATCGCTTCGGAAATCCGGAGCGCCTGGGCATCATTCACCTTCTGCAGCTTCTGCAGCCGCTCAAGCTTCACTTCCTGAGGCGTGCTGTCAGGCATGTCCGCGGCGGGCGTACCAGGGCGCGGGCTGAAAACGAAGGAGAAACTCGCGTCAAACCGGCACTCGTCAATCAGCTTCATCGTAGCCTCGAAATCCTCTTCCGTTTCGCCCGGGAAGCCGACGATGAAGTCGGAAGTGATGCAGATATCAGGACGGGCCTCACGGAGTCCGCGGATGATCGACAGATACTGTTCCGTTGTGTAGCCGCGCTTCATCAGTTCGAGCACATGGTCGGAGCCGGACTGAACCGGAAGGTGAACATGGCTCACGATCTTCGGGATCGTCCGATAGGCATTGATCAGGCGAGGCGTGAAGTTCGTCGGGTGAGACGTCATGAAGCGGATACGCTCAATGCCGTCAATCGCGGCGATCAGCTCAAGCAGCATCGCGAAATCGATTTCGTCGCCGTCAGGCAGTTCACCTTCATAGGCGTTCACGTTCTGACCGAGAAGCGTGATTTCGCAGACGCCTTGCTCGGCGAGGCTCTTCACATCGCGGAGCACATCCGCCACGGGACGCGACAGCTCCTGGCCTCGGGTATACGGCACCACACAGTACGTGCAGAACTTCGAGCAGCCTTCCATGATGGAAATAAAGGCGGCGGAACCGTTCTTATGCGGCTCCGGCATGTAGTCAAACTTTTCGATGCCAGGGAACGACACGTCGACCTGCGAGTGGTGGCAGGTCTTGCACTTATCGAGCATGTCGGGCAGGCGGTGAAGCGTCTGGGGCCCGAAGACGACGTCCACGTAGGGAGCGCGTTCAATGATCTTTGAGCCTTCCTGGCTTGCCACACAGCCGCCGACCGCGATCTTCATGCCGGGACGCTGTTCCTTCAGAGTCCGGATCCGGCCGAGTTCGGAATAGACCTTCTGCTGGGCCTTGTCTCGGATCGAACAGGTGTTCAGAATGACGAGATCCGCGTCTTCGGCGGAATTGGTTTTGATATAGCCGCTGCTGTCAGTCATCAGGTCCACGATCCGGTTCGAATCGTATTCGTTCATCTGGCAGCCAAAGGATTTGATAAAGAATTTTTTTCGCAGTCACGGTTTTTATCCGGGGGCGATCGAAAAGAAAGAGTCTTTCTGCTAGCGATCAGGTAGGGGAAGAAGCGCAGGTGTAATCCTGCGTCAAAACTGCTAATTTTAAACACTTTTAGTTTCCTGTACGGTGCCTGAGGGCAGAATCCGCAGAGAATTAGAATGTGTGCCCTCTATGCATTACTCCGGAATTCGGAACTTTATTCATGCTGGAAATTCATCAGGAAACGGGCTGCCGGCTCTGCCCGAGAAAATGCGGTGTGCTCCGTGAGGGGATTGTGACGGCTCCCAAGCGGGCGCTCTGCCGCGCGTCAGGGAAAGCTGAGGTGGCGCTCGTGTCAC
>ENA-OQCZ01000273-OQCZ01000273.1-human-gut-metagenome-genome-assembly--contig:-NODE-273-length-15562-cov-6.401101_pt1 | contig 15562 bp, 14 predicted proteins | sample MGYA00242505_ERZ504594 | MGnify/ENA primary metagenome ERZ504594 (study PRJEB26092, sample SAMD00036329) | human gut metagenome | host: Homo sapiens | study: EMG produced TPA metagenomics assembly of... | reverse complement strand
ATCAAGTCTATCATATCTGTTTTTCGCTTTTTTTCAATACTTTTTCTCACCTTTTTGACAGAAAATAGACAGAAAAATTTCAGATTTTTCCTATTATAAATGGAAGGTCAAACTTGATTTTTCCCAGGCCTTTCCTTTTTCAAAAAGTCCTGTTTCTTTCCGCATCGTACCAAAAAAGCCGCCCGGCGGCGGCTTTTCTACACGTTTTCCTTCGGTTTAATATAGTTCAATGTGAACCGGAATTCCATTCTCATACTGCATCGCCGGTTCGCCAAGAATCAGCGGACGAAGATACGCCATCATCTCCTCGGTCACATCATGACCATCTTCTGTAATCCAGGAAAGCGGCACTTTCTTTTCTTTATTTGCCACTTCCGATACCGGAACGGAGGTATACTCCACGCGGTAAGGATCCGCGGAGATTCTTCGGATCGATGCCATCTGTCCTCCCTGTTTTTCCAGTGCACACTGGCAGGCTTTCATGCCGAGCATACGGGACTCCTCAAGATCGGTCGCACTCGCAAGATGAGCCGCGCACCGCTGCATCAGGTTCAGTTCAATCGATCTTACCTTACAGCCGATACGGTCACGCACCAGCTCTTCGAGTACTTTTGCAGAACCTGCAATGTAGCTGTGCCCAAACTGATCCTGTGCATCGCTCTGCACCTGCTCAGAAACATAGCGGCCCTCGCTGTCATGGATGCCCTCGCTGATTGCAACCAGAACACTGTCCTTCTGTTCCAGTTTTTCCTGCACATCCTTTAAAAACTGTTCGGTGTCAAAGACCGGCTCGCAAAGATAGATCAGGCTCGGCCCTTCTCCGCCGTTGACACGGGACAGTGCAGACGCTGCCGTCAGCCATCCTGCGTTTCTTCCCATGACCTCCACGATGGTCACAGCCTTCTTTTCATATACATGGCAGTCTCTCTCCAGCTCTGCAAAGGTTGCTGCCAGATATTTTGCCGCAGATCCAAAGCCCGGGCAGTGATCCGTTTCGACAAGATCATTGTCAATCGTCTTTGGCGCCCCGACAACAAACACATCGTCCACACCGTTTTCTTTGCAGTACTTTGACATCTTGTCTACGGTATCCATCGAATCATTTCCGCCGATATAAATAAAATAACGGATCTCATGTCTGCGAAAAATTTGAAGTATTTCTTCAAAATCCTCCTTGTTTTCTTCCGGATCGCCCAGTTTATAACGACAGGAGCCAAGCGCTGCTGCCGGGGTCTGCATCAGAAGAGAGATTTTTTCTGCTGAATCCAGTTTTTTTCCAAGATCAAGAAATTTTTCTGCAAGCACGCCTTCAATTCCATTTACCGCACCATAAATATGATCTACTTTTCCGGACAGTACAGCACAGGAAACAACTCCTGCCACCGTTGCATTGATCGCCGCGGTCGGTCCGCCAGACTGCGCTACTAACAGATTTCGCATATGATTTTCCTCCATCTATTCCCACTACTTTCTAAAAGTTTTTCACGAAATCACTTTCGCTTCGTCCTATAGCGTACCATATTTTTTTTCTTCCGTACACCCTGTTTTGCGTTTCCGGGAAAAGCCTGTAGACTTTTCACAACGGATTGCAAAGTTTTTCGTTTTTTTCTTGCAGGATTGCCCTTAAAAAGCTATAATAGAAGCAATGTCCACGAAAAGGACGCAGAAAAATATACGTTTCATCAACAAAAAACTGGAGGTTTTTTTCATGCAGACCAAGCAAGATGGCCGTCTTCGGCACCGAAAAAATCGGGAAACTGATGCTCGAACTGGCCCTTCCCTCTGTCCTCGCACAGATTGTAAATGTACTATATAACATTGTAGACCGCATTTATATCGGCCGGATTCCTGATGTTGGTTCCCTGGCACTGACCGGTGTCGGCGTCACGTTTCCGATTATCACAATCATCTCCGCCTTTGCCGGATTCGCAAGTGGAGGCGGTGCTCCTCTTGCCGCCATCGCACTCGGACAGAAAAACCGGGACCGCGCAGAAAAAATTCTTGGAAGCTCCACTTCCCTGCTGCTCCTTTTTCTCCGTGTGTCTGATGGCGTTTTCTTTTTCTTTCAGACACCGCTTCTGTTACCCTTTTTTGGTGCAAGCAGCAACACAATCCGATACGCTTCCACGTATATTTCCATTTATCTTGTCGGAACCGTATTTGTCGAGCTGGCTGTCGGATTGAATACTTTATCAGCTGTCAGGGACACGCACGCACGGCCATGTGCTCCGTTCTCATTGGCGCTGTTATCAACATTGGTCTTGACCCGGTTTTCATCTTCGTTCTTCATATGGGTGTTTCCGGGGCCGCACTTGCTACCATTCTCTCCCAGGCTTTAAGTGCTGCATGGGTTCTTCGGTTTCTTACCTCAAAAAAATCAGGTGTCCGCCTTTCTCTTCGCACCATGAAACCGGATTTTTCCATTTTAGGCTCTGTCATGGCACTCGGCATCTCACCATTTATCATGTCTGCAACGGAAAGTGCCATCACAATCGTCATGAACCACGGGCTGCAGACGTACGGCGGCGACCTCTATGTCGGCTCGATGACAATTCTCCAGTCGGTGCTGCAGCTGATTTTCGTACCGGTCAACGGCTTTACGAACGGTGTACAGCCGATCATCAGCTACAACTTTGGTGCAGGCCAGTTTGACCGTGTCCGCCAGACAATCCGGCGCATGATCGCCATTACTTTTACTGCCGCTTTCGTCTACGTTGTATTCGCAATGCTTCGTCCGGCTCTTTTTGCCGGTCTTTTCACGACTGACCCGGAACTGATTGTCATCGTAGAGAAGGTACTTCCGGTTTACATTGCCGGCATGGCAATTTTCGGACTGCAGAGCGGCGTACAGAGTTCCTTCCTCGGTCTTGGCCAGGCGAAGATTTCTCTTTTTATTGCACTGCTTCGAAAAGTCATCCTTCTGATTCCGCTTGCACTCATTCTGCCGCATTTCTTCGGTGTCATGGGCGTTTACTATGCAGAACCGATCGCTGATGTATGTTCTGTTATCACTGCCGTTACGCTGTTTCTCTGCAATATCCGGAAAATTCTTTCAACGGAAACACTTGCAAAAGTAACTCATACCGAAGAGTGACAAAAGAGGCGCTCTGCGACCTTTTCCATGCACCACCCATAATCAATTTTCTCGATCGTTTCGGCTGCATAGACGGGATATTCCGCGAGAAGAATCCCGTCGATCGAATACGTAACCGAACCGACCTTTTCTCCTTTCTTTACCGGGGCTTTCAAAAGCTCCGGTAAAAAAATGTCTTTTTCCGGTATTTCTGTCTCTTTCAGAAGAGCGGGAAGCGAGCGCGCCGGATCAAGCGCCGGACTTGTAAGGGTAAGGCGGGCGCTGCTTTTTACCTGCAGCATCCCGTCGTAAACACCGTCTGCTACTTCAATCTGCCCTGGGTTCCAGCTATGGTCCAGCACGTCACGATACATATACGATTCCAGCCCGTAGTTTAAAAGCTTTGCGGCATCCGCCCATTTATAGTTTTTATGGCTGGGCCATCCGCATGCAAGCAACGACACAATCAGACGCTTTCCATCCCGCTCCAGCGCACCGGTATAACAGTAACCGGCTTTTGCCGTGAAGCCGGTTTTTCCCGAAACAGCTCCATCCATCTGATCCAGCAGTGCGTTGTGATTATAGCAGTTGAACATGTTTTTCTTTTCCAGATCCCAGAAGGTATAGGACCGCGTCTGCGTCACTGCGAGAAACTGGGCGGCTTTCGGTGAAATCCAGACACAGTATCGCATGATCCGTGCCAGATCAGCTGCTGTCGTGTGGTGATCTCCGCCTGCGTCAGAAGCATCGAGACCGTTCGGCGTCACAAAATGCGTATCCGTACAGCCGATTGCTGCGGCTTTTTCATTCATAAGCGATGCAAATTCCTCTACACTTCCGCCGATGGTCTCTGCAATCATTACCGCCGCGTCGTTATGCGATTCCAGCATCAGGGAATACAGAAGATCGCCAAGCAGAAACTGTTCTCCCTCCCGCACACCGAGATGTACTTTCGGCGCTGCGGCTGCTTTAGCCGATGCAGTTGCGACCGTCTGCTCTTGTCCGTTTTCCAGTGCCAGAATGCATGTCATGATTTTCGTTGTGCTCGCCATTGCCATAGGATCTGTCTCGCGTTTTCCGAACAGCACACGGCCGGTATCGCCATCCATCAGGCATGCCGCCGTTGCAAACAGCTGATTCGGCTCGCTCTCCTGCTCTGTCGCAGTCACGGACACACTTCCCAAAAACAGAAGCAGGATTCCCAGGAAAAAACCTGTCTTGTTTCTTCTTTTCTGTTCAAAATCAGATCCCCCTTGTGTTTTTTCTCTTTAAAAATGGAAAAGCCGGACGCTCTTTTGGGACCGGCTTTTTGTCTGCTTCTTCTTCATTATATGAGGTTTCCTGCAAAATCATGGTAAAATTTCACAAAGTTATTGACACTGCGATCCATATCATGTATAATTCCCCGTGTTTGTATAGAATTACTAAACTTTTTGTTTATTTTTACTGAGATTTCCTGAGAATCCGTATTCAGCAAAAGGATCCCGGGAAAGACTTTGGATGCAGAAAGGATTTTTTATGGAAATCGGAAAAAAAATCAGGGAACTGCGGATGTGGAAAGGGCTGACGCAGGAGGAACTGGCAGATCGGAGCGAGCTGTCAAAGGGATTTATTTCCCAGCTTGAAAACGATGTGACCTCTCCCTCGATCGCCACGCTGGTTGATGTTCTTACCTGCCTTGGAACGGATCTAAAAACGTTTTTCGGCGAAGAGCAGGACAATCAGGTTGTCTTTTGCGAAGAAGATTACTTTGTAAAGACCGCTGAAGCGCAGGGCAACGAGATCGCATGGATCGTTCCGAATGCACAGAAAAAACAGGATGGAGCCAATCCGGCTGACGCTGCAAAGCGGCGCGTGCACCGAGATTGATTCACCGCATGAAGGCGAGGAATTCGGCTATGTACTTTCCGGCCGTATTCTCCTTCATCTTGGAGATGAATGCCACAAAGTGAAGAAAGGGGAAAGCTTCTACTATCCCGCTTCCTGTAATCACTATCTGGAAAATCCGGGTAAAACACCGGCCATCATTCTCTGGGTCAGTTCACCGCCTTATTTTTAGAATTTTTTACACCGCGTGATTTTCACGAGAAACGGTGTTCCAAATTTCACAACCCGAAAGGAGCATATTACACATGAGTACCAAATTACTTGATCTGGTCAACATCACAAAATCGTACGACGGAGTTACCATTCTGGATGATCTGAATCTTTATATCCGTGAAAACGAATTTCTTACCCTCCTTGGCCCGAGCGGCTGCGGAAAAACAACCACATTACGTATCCTCGGCGGTTTTTGAGACACCGGATGCCGGAAAGGTTTTTATTTAACGGACAGGATATCACCCAGCTTCCGCCGAACAAACGCCAGTTAAATACGGTGTTCCAGAAATATGCTCTTTTCACGCATATGACAATTGCGGAAAACATTGCTTTCGGGCTGAAAATCAAAGGAAAATCCAAAGCATATATCGATGACAAAATCAAATACGCATTAAAACTTGTTAACCTTGAAGGGTTACGAAAACCGCTCCCCGGCGCTTCTCTCCGGCGGCCAGCAGCAGCGAATCGCCATTGCGCGCGCGATTGTCAACGAACCAAAAGTTCTGCTTCTGGATGAGCCGCTCGGCGCACTTGACTTAAAGCTCCGTCAGGATATGCAGTACGAGTTGATCCGTCTGAAAAACGAGCTTGGTATCACCTTTGTCTATGTCACCCATGATCAGGAAGAGGCGCTTACTATGTCGGACACGATTGTTGTCATGAACCAGGGTTATATCCAGCAGATCGGCACACCGGAAGACATCTACAATGAGCCGCAGAACGCATTCGTTGCAGACTTCATCGGTGACAGCAACATTCTCGACGGCATCATGATTGAGGACCGTCTCGTCGAGATTCTCGGTGCGAAGTTCGAGTGCGTTGATGTCGGATTCGGCAAAAACAAACCGATCGACGTTGTGATCCGCCCGGAGGATATTGATCTTGTGAAGCCGGAGGAAGGTACCATCCGCGGACGTGTCACCCATCTGATTTTCAAAGGTGTTCACTATGAGATGGAGGTTACGGTGAACGGCTTTGAGCTTCTCGTTCACTCTACCGATCTGTTCCCGGTCGGACAGGAAGTCGGCATTCACGTCGATCCGTTCGATATCCAGATTATGAACAAACCGGAATCCGAAGATGAGGAGGCGGCAGCCATTGAAGAGTAATAAATTAAAGAAATGGCTGGCAGCACCGTATGCCGTCTGGGCTGCCGGTTTCATCATCATCCCGCTGATCCTGATTCTCTACTATGCGTTCACCGGGGAAGAAGGCGGCTTTACCCTTTCGAATTTCGCCTACGTTGCGACGAAGGAAAACATCAAGGCACTCGGCCTGGCGCTGTGGCTGTCGCTTCTTAGCACCGCGCTCTGTCTTTTGCTTGCCTATCCGCTTGCCATGATTCTGGCAAACCGGAATGTCAATCAGACCAGCTTTATTGTGCTGATCTTCATTCTCCCGATGTGGATGAATTTTCTGCTCCGTACGCTTGCATGGCAGACACTGCTTGAGAAAAACGGCGTCATCAACAGCATCCTCGCGTTTTTCCATCTGCCCGGCATTTCCATCATCAATACGCCGGGAGCGATCATTCTCGGTATGGTGTATAACTTCCTGCCGTTTATGGTTCTGCCGATCTACAATGTTCTGATTAAGATCGACCGTGATGTCATCAACGCAGCAAGGGACCTCGGAGCAAACAGTGTGCAGACGTTTCTGAAAGTAACGCTGCCGCTCACCACGCCGGGTATCGTAAGCGGTATTACCATGGTATTCATCCCGGCGCTTACAACCTTTGTTATTTCCGACCTGCTCGGCGGAAGCAAGATCCTTCTGATCGGAAACGTCATCGAGCAGGAGTTCAAACAGACCAACAACTGGAATGCCGGAAGTGCACTCTCCACAGTCCTGATGATCTTCATCATCCTGTCGATGGTTCTGATGAACAAATACGATAAAGACGGGGAGGGAACGGCATTTTGAGAAAGAAACTGGAAAAAATTTACATGGCGCTCATTTTTATTCTTCTGTATGCGCCGATTGTCACCCTTGTGGTGCTCTCCTTTAACGCTTCAAAAACGCGTGCCAAATGGGGCGGCTTCACCCTGCACTGGTACCGCTCACTGTTTGCCAATACAGAGATCATGAATGCGCTGTATACGACACTGATCATCGCGCTTCTTGCCTCTGCGATTGCGACTGTGCTTGGAACGCTTGCGTGCATCGGCATCAACAGCATGTCGAAAAAGAGCCGGACGGTTTTCATGGGCATCACCAATATTCCGATGCTGAACGGTGAGATCGTCATGGGTATCTCGCTGATGCTGCTCTTTATCATCTGCCGCATTCAGCTTGGATTCGGTACCATTCTGATGGCACATATTACGTTCAATGTTCCTTACGTTATCTTGAGCGTTATGCCGAAATTAAAGCAGACGAACAAATCGACGTACGAGGCAGCTCTCGATCTTGGTGCCTCTCCGCTGCATGCATTCTGGAAAGTTATCTTCCCGGACATCATGCCGGGCGTTGTTTCGGGCTTTCTGCTCTCCTTTACGATGTCCCTCGATGATTTCGTTATCACCTACTTCACCAAGGGACCGGGCGTTGATACGCTCTCCACAAAGATTTATGCCGAAGTCCGCAAGGGAATCAAGCCGGAGATGTACTCGCTCTCCACGATTCTTTTTGTCACCGTACTGCTTCTGCTGCTCCTTGTGAATGTGAATCCTTCTCCGAAGGAAGAAAAAGAGGAGGCAAAAGAGCGCGAGGCTATGGCGAAGAAGGGCATCCGTTTCCGCATCACGAAACGGGTGGTCTTCCGCCGGATTCTTCCGATCGCCATGGTGCTTGTCATCGGCGGCGGCGGTATTTACTACGGAAGCCAGAATGCTTCAGCCGGCGGCTCCCAGCAGCTGATTGTGTACAACTGGGGCGAATATATGGATTCTGATGTCATCGATATCTTTGAGGAAGAAACCGGTATCCACGTTGTTTACGAGGAGTATGAGACGAACGAAATCATGTATCCGAAGATCAAATCCGGTGCGATTTCCTACGATCTTGTCTGCCCGTCCGACTATATGATTCAGAAGATGATCCAGAACGATCTGCTGCAGCCGATCAACTTTGACCATATTCCGAACGCTTCCAACATTGGAGATATGTACTACGAGACTTCCGAGCAGTTCGACCCGGGCAATCTCTACTCGATCCCGTACTGCTGGGGAACAGTTGGTATTCTGTACAACAAAAAAATGGTAAGCGAGCCGATCGACTCCTGGTCTGTTCTGTGGGATACCAATTACCGCGACAGCATTCTGATGCAGGACAGCGTGCGCGATGCGTTTGCTGTTGCTTTAAAGGATCTGGGATACTCCTTAAACTCCACCAATATCAAGGAGCTGACGGAGGCGAAGGATCTGCTTGTGACACAGAAACCTCTCGTGCAGGCGTACGTTGTGGATCAGGTGCGTGACAAGATGATCGGAAATGAGGCGGCTATCGGCGTTATTTACTCCGGTGAAGCTATCTACACGAAGCGTGAAAACCCGGATCTGGAATACGTTGTTCCAAAAGAAGGCTCCAACGTCTGGATCGATTCCTGGTGCATTCCAAAAGATGCGCAGCATGTCGAGAACGCAGAGAAATTCCTGAATTTCCTCTGCCGGCCGGACATCGCACTGAAAAACTTTGAGTATATTACCTACTCTACGCCGAATGATGCGGCGCGTGAACTGATTGAGGATGACGATATCCGAAACAGTGAAATCGCCTTCCCGGATGAGGAAACGCTTGCACGGTGCGAAACCTTTACGTATCTTGGCGATGATGCCGATGAGGTTTACAACCAGCTGTGGCGTGAAGTAAAATCAAATTAAAGATCTGCTTTCGGACAAAAAAAGATCCCGGTCAGGAATTCTTAGGAAAGATTCCTGCCGGGATTTTTCTATTCTTACTGTTGCTCTCAAAAGTCTGTTTTAATCAAAATTGTGGTCAAAGCGCGGGGAAAGCGTTCCGTTTCCATGGAGCACTTCATCCAGCTTTACAAGCTCCTGCGGCGCCTCTGCAAGCGCTCTTTCGTACAGGTGGACAAGATTCCGTGTGCCCGCTTCGCATTCCTTCTGAGGCCTTCCAGGCATCACACGGCCGCCCATCGAATCATAGCAGCCGACCAGTTTCATCGCTCCAAGAAGAAGGCTTCTTACCGCACTGCTGCGGCAGATCGTGATTCTCGTCCAGAGCTTCATGCCCTTCAGGCATTCGACAATTTCTGTTTCCCCGATTTCCGGAAAACAGCGGTGGATGACCTTGTTGCCGTCGGTGTGCGGGCAGATCGGCGATGCCGGACGGTATACGAGCGGATCGAGACCGTCCTCCAGCATGAAGTACTGGTCAAGGCTCGTCTCAATCTTTGCATGGGAAATTCCAGTGTGATCCACAAATTTCCCGATATACGGATGACACGTCGAATCGAGAAGGTAATGGCAGGCAAAGCCTAACAGATACGCTTCCATCGCCTCTGACGGGCTCTGCTGATACTTTTTCACCTCATCCTCGAACAGAACGGAAGCCGTCTGCTCATGCAGAAACGTTCCGTAATCAGACACACGGTTTTTCGAGAACGGATGGTAATAAAAGAAGATATCCGGCCCGTGCAGTCCGATCAGATACAATTTTTTGTTTTCTCGAATGATCTTTTTCAAATTTGCCGGAAGCTGTTCATAGACTTCTCTTCCGAACCTGTCGTGTGCGTACGTAGTAGGCATATCGGTATCTCCCTTCTTTTTTCTCCTGCCGGATCAGACATCCAGCTTGATCTGCATTTCCTCTTCCACTTCTGCGCGGAAGTCCTCCATCTTGACCGGACTGATCTCCGGCAGATTGTCGGTGGAATCGACGCCGAAGTTCCGCAGGAATTCTTCGGTCGTGCCGAACACAATCGGGCGGCCCGGCGCGTCGAGACGGCCAAGCTCCTGCACCAGATTGTACTCCACCAGTTTGTTGACCGCGTGATCGCTCTTGACGCCGCGGATCTTGTCGATCTCCTGCTTCGTGACCGGCTGCTTGTAGGCAATGATCGAGAGGGTCTCCATCATGACGTCGGTCAGAACCGCCTTCTTCGGCTGCATGGCGATGTTGACAAGATAATCATAATATTCCTGTTTCGTGCACATCTGATACGCATTTTCAAGCTCCACGATGTGGATGCCGCGGTCTTTCGTATTATATTTTTCCATCATATGGTTCAGAATCCTGCGGGTCGTCTCCGTGTCATGGCCGATCGCTTTTGCAATCCTTCCCAGCTCCACGGAATCTCCCATCGCAAAAAGGACTGCCTCGATGGCTGCTTCCGCCTCCTCGACCGAAGAGGGGCGTCTTGCCTCACCCAGGGCAGTTTCTTTATTCCTGTTCTGTTCTTCCATCTGTCTTGTCCTCACTGTCTGTCTCGTCTGTATACGGCACAACTACGGTGTCTTCATCCTCCAGGGATTCAATCAGGATATCCCCGAAAAGCTCCTCCTGGCTGATCCGGATTTTGCCGGTTTTCATCAGCTCCAGGATTGCAAGGAAGGTGACAATCACATGCACCTTGCCCGGCTGGGATTCCAAAAGGTCGCGGAAGCTGAAGCGGCGTTTTTTAACTGCAAACTGCTCGACATACGTCATCTTGTCCGGCAGGCTGACCTCTTCTTTTTCGATCTTTCCGAACTTGCTTCGGATCGGGTCGATCTTGTCCTCCTGGCGCTTTAAAATCATTTTATAGATCGTATGGAGCTTCGCGAGAGAAATCTGCGAGAGGAGCTCGGAGGTGTCGACCGGCGTCCTGTACTCCAGCACTTCTCTTGGAAGCGTCGGTTCCTTGTACACGGAACGGCTCGCTTCGTTCATGCGGTCACGCAGCTCGTACGACATGTACTTGTACATTTTGTACTCTAAAAGCTGCTGCACCAGCTCGGCTCTCGGGTCCTCTTCCTCGCCTTCCTCATTCACTTCTTTCGGAAGCAGCATGCGGCATTTGATATCCAGAAGCGTCGCCGCCATGACCATGAACTCGCTCATGATGTCGAGGTCTTCCCGCTCCATATGATGAATGTATTCCAGATACTGGTCCGTAATCTCTACAATGGGGATATCGTAAATATCTATTTTGTTTTTATCGATCAGGTGAAGAAGAAGGTCCAGCGGTCCTTCAAACACCGGAAGCTTTACTGGTATCGCCATGTGCTCTGTTCTCCCTTACGTTTTCCCGATATCTGTAATAATCAATTCTCTTCTGTTCCAGATGCGGACCGGAATGGTGTGTTCGCCCGTTCCTGCACTGATGATCTGGCAGGTGCCGCCCGTCAGGAACAGCCCGCGGCAGTTTTTCGAAAAAAGGCGGAAATCCGGCGTCACAAGCCCCCGGTGCGCGCCAAGGCCCACCACGCCGCCGTGATAATGGCCGGAAAGCGTCAGATCGGCTCCATATGATGCATAGGAGCTGCGGTAGGCAGGGTGATGCGCCAGCAGAATGCCGTAGCGCGCCGGATCCGGTTTTCCAAGATGGTCCGTCAGTTCCGAAACCGGCAGCGGTCCGCGGTAAAAGCGGTTGTAATAGGTGCGGTCCATGGCATAGCCGTAGATCCGGACCGGACAGCCGCTGATGGTAAAATCCGCCGTCTCATTTTCCAGATAGCAGATTCCTGCCTTTTTCAGGCGCTCCCGGAGCTTTTCATACAGATCGCCGTACTGTTCCGGATACAGCTTCAGACGGTATTCGTGGTTTCCGCAGCCATAGATTACCTGGTATTCCTCCGCAAGACGTTCCGCGAAACTCAGACCCGGGTCGAGGTTCTCCCCCGGCTTTGCCACAATCTGGTCCCCGCCGATGATGACAAGATCCGGAGCCGCCTCATCGATGACTGCCTTTAACACCGTGTTATCCGGGCCAAACTCCATATTGTGAAGATCACTGATAAACGCCAGACGAAAACCGTTTCCTTCCGGAAATTTTCCATTTGACGAAAGTTTGTAATAGGTCGTTGTAAATTTTCTCATACCGTTCATTATACTTGATTTTTCGGTGTATGACAACCCGTTTTCCCTGCTGTTTATAAGCCCAATGCCTGTTTTGCCAGCTGATCGGCTTTTTCGTTGTAGGTGACGCCGGTGTGGCCCTTTACTTTGCAGAAGCGGATCGCAACTTTGGCCGATGCCAGATCGTAAAAATTCCGGTAATCGATGGTTCCCTGTTTTTTCGCCTGCCATTCTCTCGTACACCAGCTTGCGATTCCCTGGTAATCGTGATAGATGGCCAGCTCCGGAATATCATGTGTCAGGCAGTAAGCCATGGCCAGCTCTGCGCCCTTGATCTCGCCTGCCACATTCCGCATGGAGACGAGATCCGGGTCGCTGTATTCTTCTGCAAGATTCAACTCTTTTCCGTCCAGGAAGAGGACCACACCGCAGGAGAACTTTCCGAGCGCATGCTGATAGCTTCCATCCACGTATGCGACGGCGCTCCTGCCGACACCGGCGTATTCCGGGTCTTCGCATGGTTTTTCTGCCAGAATCAGGTGTTCCCAGTCCCAAGAAGAAGGATCGGGTGCTGCCGTGCTCTGTACTGCCTTTCGTTCCGGGGCAGCGGAATACGTTCCTTTTGTTTCCCGCAGCAATGGTTCCGGCATTTTACCGCCGCCCAGAAAGGCCTCTGCCTCCTCCAGACGCTCAAATCCCTTGTAAATTGCGCCAGGATAACCGTGTACCTGCGCTTTGCACGCATCCCATGTCCGGTAGATGCCCGGAACCTTTCCCTGTTTTACCGCATAGTAATTTTTCTTTGCCATGTTTTTCTCCTTTTCGCGCATGATACTCCGGCTTTATGCCGTCCCAAGAAAATATTGTTTCATCGTACATCCGAACAGGTCCCACATGCCGGCTCTTGCCACGTCTGCTCCATATAAAATCGCAACGGAACCAAGTTCCTCACCGTCTGCTTTGTAAACAACTCTTCCGGCACACTCGCCTTTCTGGATAGGGGCCTGCACCTCTTCCGGCAGTTCTATCGTTTTTTCCACTTCACCGATCACCGTCCCGCCCGTCGCAAGATAGCGGAATTCTTCCGCATATTCCAGTTCTGCCGTATCCTGCTTTCCATAAACAACCGAAAGTTCCGGCAGGGGATCGCGTTCCCGGTCTATGTAGATGCTGCAGGACGAAAACCCATACTGGAACAGTGACGCCGCATCTGCAAACCGCACCTTGTAGTCCGGTGCTCCCATCACGACTGCCAGCATCGTCAGATCATTTTTCTTCGCCACTGCCGAGACGCAGTACTTCGCCTTCGAGGTGCTTCCTGTTTTCAGTCCCACACAGCCCTCATAGCCGCGGATCAGCTTATTTGTATTGGTGAGGGTGAATGGTTTGCTTCCCTTCTGTGTGACATGCGTAATCTCTTCCATCCAGATAGAGGAATAGTTCAGGATCTGCGGAAAGCGCTCGATCAGCTCCCGAGACATTTTCGCCACATCTGCCGCTGTCGTGTAATGGCCATCGGAATCCGTGAGGCCGCAGCAGTCCTCAAACTTCGTGTCGTTCATGCCGAGTTCTTTTGCTTTCTGGTTCATCCGGCTGACGAACTCGCTTTCTGTCCCCGCAATATGCTCTGCCATCGCTACAGATGCATCGTTTCCCGAAGCAACGACAATACACTTGATCATCGTCTCAACGGTCTGCTTTTCGCCCTCTTCCAGAAAAACCTGGGACCCGCCCATACTTCTGGCGTGCGCACTCGTCGTCACTTCGTCGGTCAGCTGGAGCGTCCCTTTTTCGAGCTCTTCAAAAATCAGCAGCAGCGTCATGATTTTTGTGATGCTCGCCGGGCTTCGCTGTTCCGACGCATTTTTCTCGTACAGAACAGTTCCGGTCTGTGCCTCCATCAAAAGAACAGACGGCGAAGTCAGCCCAAGATCCGGTGTCATCTCCGGTGCTGTCTCCTCCGTCTCTTCTGTTTTCTGTTCCGTTGTTTCGTTCTGCTGCTTGTCGGAAGATTCTCCATTCTGCTCTGCCGCAGTCACTTTCAAGGGCGCTGCAAGAAGCGCCAGGATCATCAGCAGGCTCCAGACGATATTTCGTGTTCTTCTCTTCATATTCCCCCGAAACATCTGCTCTTTCTTCCCTACAGGCTATGCAGACGACCGCAGAACTATGCTGTCTGTTCCGTTTACAGCAGCGGTGCCAGAAACTTCAGCGCACCGCGGAGTGCACGGACTGCAAAATTTTTCTTTCGGCAGTAGTCCATATTGATCTGCTCACACTGTTCAAACGTGGTCAGCGCATCCTCTTTTACCTGGGCAACCGCACTGCTGCCGTACATCCAGACACCGCACTCAAAATGCAGGTACATGCTCCGGTAATCCATGTTGATCGTTCCGACCGTCGCAACTTCATCATCACAGACAAAGCTCTTGGAATGGATAAAGCCCGGCGTATACTGGTACATCTGAACGCCGGATTCCAGCAGGATCTCGTAATTGGCCTGCGTCAGAATATAGACAATCTTCTTATCCGGGATGCCCGGCGTTACAATCCGCACATCGACTCCGCGCTTTGCCGCCATGCAGAGAGCGGTCAGCGTCTCGTTGTCCGGAATCAGATACGGAGTAAAAATATAAAGATATTTTTTCGCCTGTGAAATAATGTTCAGATAAACATGCTCGCCTACTGTCTCTCCATCCAGCGGGGAATCGCCGTACGGCTGCACAAAACCGTCTTTTTTAAACGCTTCCTCGTGATAGATCTCCGGCCGGTATGATTCGAAATTGCATTCCATACCGGTGATTGTGCTCCACATCTGCAGAAACATCACCGTAAAACTCCATACCGCCTCACCATGCAGACAGATTCCGGAATCCTTCCAGTGGCCGAACCGCTCCTTGCGGTTAATGTATTCGTCCGCAAGATTAATGCCGCCCGTGAAAGCCGTATGACCGTCGATCACGGCAATTTTCCGGTGGTCACGGTTATTTAAAATGACATTCAGCACCGGTCGGAACTGATTGAACGCCGCACACTTGATGCCCATCTGCTGCAGCGATTTATAATACTGATACGGCAGCGTCGTCACGCAGCCGAAATCATCGTAAATCAGCCGCACATCCACACCGGCGGCCGCTTTTTCCTTCAGAATCTCCAGCACCGTATCCCACAGATACCCCTCGCTGATGATGAAATATTCCATAAAAATGTAGTGTTCTGCCTTTTTGAGTTCCTCAATAAAGTGCTCAAACCATACATCTCCCAGCGGGTAATACTCTGTTTCTGTGTTTTCATAAACAGGATAATGCGCATAATTGGTCAGATAGGAAGACTGCCCGCTGCCAGGATATTTTCTTCCTCGAGCTTTTTACGCGTTCTCTTCTTCCTCTCCAAGAACGCCTCCCTGCGAAATGCAGAATCTGTATACTG
>ENA-OQCZ01000272-OQCZ01000272.1-human-gut-metagenome-genome-assembly--contig:-NODE-272-length-15627-cov-3.918452_pt1 | contig 15627 bp, 10 predicted proteins | sample MGYA00242505_ERZ504594 | MGnify/ENA primary metagenome ERZ504594 (study PRJEB26092, sample SAMD00036329) | human gut metagenome | host: Homo sapiens | study: EMG produced TPA metagenomics assembly of... | reverse complement strand
ATCCTTCGGCGACGGAATCGCAATTCTCGCTTTTTTCCAGCCGATCTTCCACTTTGTTCAGCGTTTTCGCGATCGACGACATTCTGGCGTCGTCTTTTTTCGCATCCTTGGTTTTATCCGCCATGTCGAATAAGACCGGCATCCCATAAACGGCGGCTTCCAACGTGTTGTGGATACCCGCTCCGAAACCACCACCGATATAAGCGATCTGTCCATAGCGATAAATGGAAGATAAGAGTCCGAAACTGTCGATGATCAAGCAATCCTTATCGGCCAGATCATCCTCATGCGCCTCCGATAGACGGACGGACGGACGTTTTAGCATCGCCTCGATAGAAAGGAGATGTTCCCGGTGAATCTCATGCGGGGCGATAATCAACTTCATCTCCGGATGCTCATGGAAATAAGGGATAAAGATCGCCTCGTCTTGAGGCCATGAACTGCCGGCCACCATCACGATCGGCCTCTTACCTTCCTTGCTTTCCAAGAAACGTTCGATAAACGGAAGCTCACGAGCTTGCTTACGGACATCCAACACCCGATCAAAACGGGTATCGCCGGTCACCGTCACATTCGTGATGCCGAACTCGTTCAAGAGTTTCATCGAACGCTCGTCCTGAACAAAAAGATGATTAAAATAAGATAGCATCTTCCGGTACGGCTTTCCGAACCATTGGAAAAATAGCTGGTCGGGGCGGAATATAGCGGAAATGATATAAACCGGTATTCCCCGCTTCCGCAACTCACGCAAATAGTTCCCCCAAAACTCGTACTTGATAAATATGGCGATCGCCGGGTTCGCCAGATTCAGGAACTTCTTCACCCGGAAAGGCGTATCAAAAGGAAGGTAGCAGATCACGTCCGCTCCCTTGTAATTCTTCCGTACCTCATAGCCAGAGGGAGAAAAGAAAGTCAGCAGCACCTTATACTCCGGATGTTCCGCCTTGATCTTCTCGATCATAGGACGCCCTTGCTCGAACTCGCCCAGCGAGGAGGCATGGAACCAGATGTATTTAGCGTTCCGGTCGATCTTCTCACGAAGTATGGAATTTGTTTTCCATTGCCCGAATCGCATCAGTCTCGCCTTTTTATGGAAAGGCGAGATCAAAGCGACTACAAAAGCGTAGAGATGTATTGCTAAACTGTACATGATTATTTTAATATCTCGATAGCCCGTTGGATACGGCGGATAGACTCCTCTTTACCTAAAGCCTCGGTAATATCAAAGATGCCGGGGCCCTTGCCCTCGCCAACCAAGGCCAGACGGGCGGCGTTCATGATATTCCCCAAATGATATCCCTTGCTCTCGATCCAAGCCTTGCACTCGTTCTCGGTACCTTCTACGTCGAACGGCTCACGGGCACGCAGTTGCTCGATAAACTCCCCCAATTGAACAGCCGAATCTTCCTTCCAGCGTTTCTTGCGAGTCTTCTCATCGTACTCCGTCGGGGCGATAAAGAAGAAAGAGCAAAGATCCCATAACTCACTCACGAAATTGACACGGCCTTTCATCATGCCGACTACTTTCTCTACATAAGCATGGGTAGTCTGGATACCGTGGCTTTCCACGATCGGCAAGAATAGGTCAGCGATCTCCGTATTACTCTTCTCCAGCAAATAGTGGTGGTTAAACCATCTGCCTTTCTCATAATCAAACTTAGCGCCGCTCTTGCTGCAACGAGACAGGTCGAACAAACGGATCAAATCATCCATGCTCATCACCTCTTGGTCATTACCCGGGTTCCAGCCCAGCAAAGCGAGGAAGTTTACGACAGCCTCGGGGAAGTAGCCACTCTCACGATAGCCCGATGAAACATCACCCGTCTTCGGATCGTGCCATTCCAAGGGGAATACAGGGAAGCCCAGACGATCGCCGTCACGCTTGCTCAACTTACCGTTGCCTTCCGGTTTCAACAGCAACGACAGATGGGCGAAACTAGGCATCGTATCTTCCCAACCGAAGAAACGATATAATAATACGTGAAGCGGCGCGCTCGGCAACCACTCCTCACCACGGATCACATGGGTAACCTCCATCAAATGGTCGTCAACAATATTCGCCAAGTGGTAAGTAGGCAATTGGTCGGCCGATTTATATAATACCTTATCATCCAAGATAGAGGAGTTGATAACGACCTCGCCACGGATCAAGTCGTTCACGTGGATATCCTCATTCGGCTCGATCTTGGCACGAACTACGTACTGATGACCTGACTCGATCAGGCTCTGAACCTCTTCCGGAGAAAGCGTCAACGAGTTGCGCATTTGCGAACGGGTAGAGGCGTCGTATTGGAAATTGGCGATCTCCTTCCGTTTCTCCTCCAACTCGGCAGGCGTATCGAACGCTATATAAGCATGGCCATCGTTCAGCAATTGATCGACATACTTCTTGTAGATCTCACGACGCTCGCTCTGGCGATACGGACCGTAGTTGCCGCCGAAGCTCACGCCCTCGTCGAACTTGATACCCAGCCAAGTCAAGGCCTCGATGATATAGTCTTCCGCCCCGGGAACGAAGCGTTGGGAATCCGTATCCTCGATACGGAGAATCATATCACCGCCATTCTGTTTAGCGAATAAATAGTTGTATAAAGCCGTGCGGACACCTCCGATATGCAGCGCCCCCGTAGGACTAGGTGCGAAGCGTACTCTTACTTTTCTTTGAGTCATAATACTTACATTCTATAATAATGCGGCAAAAGTACGCCTTTTTTTCCGCTTAGTGAAGTTTTTTACGTATATTTCGGACGCAAAAAGGAATCTATATGAAACAGAAGAATTACAATATACCGACCGTGGTCTACTTCGTGGTGACCGCGTTACTTATCGCCTACTTCTTCCCTCGGGAGGGAAAATTCCGTTATCAGTTCTATGAGGGCAAGCCTTGGAGATATGGATTACTCACCGCCCCGAGCGATTTCCCGATCTACAAGACCGACGACGAGGTAAAAGCGGAGAAAGACAGCGTACTCCGTAAGTTCGAGCCTTATTACCGCATGAACCCCGACATCCAGAAGCAAGAGGTCGAGAAACTGCGTGCCAACTACAATAACGGCAATAACTTGCGAAGCAAAGTATCCCCCGCTTACATGCAGTATATAGAGAGCAGCCTGATCAACTTATACAAGAACGGTATCATCTCGTCGCAGGATCTGGACGAGCTACGGAAAGAGGAATACTCCCGTGTCAACCTCTTGGAGAACGCCGTCGCACAGCCCCGCTACGTGAGCGATTTCTTCACCGTGCGCACCGCCTACGAGTTCATTATCAACAACTGCCCGCCGCGGCTGGACAAATCGATCCTGCAATCGTGTGACATCAATAACTACCTCACCGAGAACATATCCTATGCCGCCGACATGTCCGACAAGATCAAGGAGGATATGCTACAGAGCGTATCTATCGCTAACGGTATGGTACAAGCCGGAGAGCGTATCGTAGACCGGGGCGAGATCATCGACAACCATACCTACAACGTGCTCCGTTCCCTAAAGGCCATACACGAGGCCAAGACGGGGGGCACGCAGACACAAGGCATCATACTGGCCGGGCAATTCGTGCTCGTCTTCGGGCTGATGTTCTGTTTCTGGCTCTACCTATGGTCTTTCCGCTTGAAAATATTCCATAACCGGAAGAACGTACTATTCTTGATCCTCTGCATATTCGTGAGCTGCATCCTTACGGAACTATGTGTTACCTACGCGTTATTCAACGTATATATATTGCCGTTCGCCATCGTACCGATCGTGGTACGTACCTTCTTCGATTCCCGGACGGCGCTTTTCACGCACCTTATCATCGTGCTGATCTGCTCGTTGATGGTACCTTTCCCGCATGAGTTCCTGTTGCTACAAACCATAGCGGGCATGGTCGTGACGTTCAGCCTGAGAAACCTGAGCGAACGTTCGCAACTGATCCGGTGCGCATTCTTCATCTTCCTCTCGTACGCCATCTGCTACATGAGTCTCACGTTGTTCCAAGAGGCGAACCTGAATAAGATCAACTGGATGATGATGCTCTATTTCGGCATCAACTTCATCCTCGTCATGTTCACCTACGTATTGGTATATATGCTGGAGAAGACGTTCGGCTACGTATCGGACATCACCTTGGTGGAACTGTCCAACATCAACAACCCGATCTTGAAGAAGCTTAGCGAGACTTGCCCGGGCACGTTCCAGCACTCCTTGCAGGTATCCATCCTCGCTTCCGAGGCGGCCGCCAAGATCGGCGCCAACGCCCAACTGGTACGTACCGGCGCCCTTTATCACGACATCGGGAAGATGAGCAACCCCGTCTTCTTCACCGAGAACCAATCGAGCGTGAACCCGCATAACCAGTTATCGTTCGACCAAAGCGCGCAGATCATCATCAGCCACGTCACCGAGGGCGTGAAGATCGCCGAGAAGGCCCTGTTACCCAAGGCGGTTATCAGCTTCATCCGTACGCACCACGGACGTGGCAAGGCGAAGTATTTTTACAACTCTTTCAAGAACCAATACCCGGACAAACCGATTAACGACGAGCTATTTACCTACCCCGGCCCGAATCCCTTCTCGAAGGAGACCGCCGTACTGATGATGGCCGATTCCGTGGAAGCCGCCTCCCGCAGCTTGAAGGAACATACCGAAGAGAGTATCAGCGCCTTGGTGAACAAGATCATCGACGGGCAGATCGCCGACGGCTTGCTAAAGAGCGCTCCGCTGACCTTCAAGGACGTGGAGACCATAAAGAGCGTATTCGTAGACAAACTGAAAACCATGTTCCATACCCGAATCAGCTATCCGGACTTGAAAAAACAATAGCGAACCAGCATGAACGACCACCTACTCTACTTAGCCTCGACAGGGATCGTAGCCTTTACCTGCCTTCTGGTCAGCGGACTGCTGTTGTCGCTGAAGACCTTGCGGGAAAGCACGATCCCCAAGTACCGGACGGCCTGCAAGTATCTCGCCTTGGCCTCGGCATTGGTAGGCATAGGGCATATCTTCATCTTGTCCTCCGGCACGGACGAGCGAACCATCATGGAGTTGTTCTACTTCCCCATCCTGCTGATCAGTGCCTCGCAAGCGTTGCTGTTCACGTTCCTGCTCACCCTCTTATTCAGGGGAAAGAACGTGACCCGGAGGAATATCCTCCTCCACGCCATGCCTACGATCGCGCTTACCGTAGCCTACACGATCGCTTGTCTCTTCCGGGAGGATGTCCATACGTATCGTTTCGACGTATGGTGGGATAATCTTGGGAACCCGCCCCTGCTGATACGTACGTTCACGTGCCTCGTATACCTTGTCCAGCTAGGGGACTATACGCATTTTTTCTTCCGGGAGCGGGCGATCTATCTAAGTAACCTGAAACAGATACCCCAATCACCCGAGCGACTGGAATTGCGCTGGGTAACCCGTGCCTTCCTATGGGCGCTAGGTATCGGCATCGCCGCCGTGAGCCTCTGTTTCTTCCCGAATAATCACTATAACACGGCTGTCAACTTCGTGTTCGCCCTCTTCTACGCCTCGGTATCGATCCACTACGCCAACTACCATTACACGTACGACCAACTATACCTGCGGCTCAACCTCGCCCCGCAAGCTGACGCCGATACCGATCCCAACCGGATGGACCTAGAGGATCTTATCGGCGGATTGCTGGAAATCGAGGAGGACGAGTTGTTCCAGCAAGCGCAAAACTATATGGCCAGCTCCTCACCCTTCCTCAACCCAAATTTCAGCCGGCAAGACCTAGTACGTGCCCTCGGTACCAACGAGAAGTACCTCTCCACCTCCATCAAGGACAAGCTGAACATCACGCTCAAGGAATACATCGACCGCTACCGGGTGAACCACGCCCGTACCGAGCTGTTGATGCCGGGCGACAGCCGGAGCATGGAAGAGATCGCTGTCGGCGCGGGCTTCACCAGCTCCCGCACCTTCTCACGTATCTTCCAGAAAATACTGGGAGTCACCCCCGCCCAATACCGGCGGCAGGCGCAATAATGAGCATTTTTCCGAGATCTGTCCTCTTTTTTCCCGGATTTGTCCTCTCATTCTTACCCCGAAGCCCGTTCTTTGCCGGCAGTAATCACTTAATAAAGGAATACCATGGCAGAACAAATCATTCTCAACACAGACTTGTACGATAACCTGCTCACCGAGCGCAAGGGCGACTACACCGCCAAGCCGCGCATCACCGGGACATTGTATAACACGGACATCGCCGCCCGCATCGTGGCCGCACGTACCGAGTACCAACACGGCACGATCCTCAACATCCTCGACATGGCCGACAGCCACAAGGTGCAGGCCATCGCCGAGGGCAAGAGCGTGGTGGACGGCGTGGGCCAATACCTCGTCAACGTGCAGGGGGCCTTCGAGGGCGAGAAGGCGCAGTTCGAACCCGGGAAGCACGCCCTCGGCATCACCTACACCATGGGCAAGCTCTTGCGCGAGACCCTCAAGCTGGTGAAGGTGGTGGTGAACGGCGTGGCGGCCGTAGGTCCGGTGATCAATACCGTGACCGACTCCACCCTCCAAGGCCATCAACGGGCAGCTCAGCTCCGGCGGAGCCCTCGTGCTGGGCGGCGTAAACCTGAAGATAGCAGGGTGATGATCCCTCCATCGGTGTCTACCTCACCCCCACCACCGAAGGGGCCGCGCCGATGAAGGCACCCGTGGTGATCGCCAACTCGCCCTCGCAGGTGATCGTGCAGATGCCGACGCTGGCCGACGGGCAGTACACCGTGAGCCTCACCACGCAATACAGCGGAAGCCGTAACGTAAAAGAGCCCCGCACCTACACCTTCCCCATCATCCTTATCGTAGGAGAAGGCGGTGGGGGCGACAGCGAGAGTCCGGACGAGATCTGAGGACAACGTTGTCCGGCATGTCCGGACAACGGCTGCCAAGCATCGAGGACAACGGCTGCCAAGCCTGCCGGACAGGGGCTACCGGACCTGCCGGAAAAAACAACCGATTTATAAACCCTATTATACACATAGAACATGAGAACATCATTACATGACATCCACCTACCGGCAAGGCGAATATTCGCCTTGCTGATCAGTGTCGCGACACTGATCGCCACCCTCCCGACAGCGGCCCGCGCGCAAGCGGAACCTCCCGGGGCACTCGACCTTGCCACCCTGCCGGGCACCCTGAACAATAACTGGTACATCAACCTCGCGTACCTAAACGGCACGTGGGTGTACAAAGTAGGGGCATCCGACACGCAGGCCCCGACCACCGGCACCCCCTTCAACGGTACCATCACCGGCACGATGCCCGAGGTAGGCCGGCAGTTCGTCATACACCCCTCCACCGATTCCGACAGCGTACTCACCTCCGCCGATCCCGACAGCGGCAACCCACCGGCGCTGACGCTGAAAGACGCCGTCATAACCTCAAGTTTCAACCAGCTCTTCTATATCAAGGCCGGCGCGGAACCGACCCTCCGGATCGAGGGGGAGAACCGGATCGAGATCATGAGCGACCTCATCTATAACTTAGGCACGCTCACCCTGACCGTAGCCGATGCGCAGGAGATAAGCCAAGGTATCCTAAACGGATCTCCCGCGGGCACGGGTACGCTCACGGTCTATGCCCAAGCGCCGCTCAGCATCGGCGCCATCTCCAACTTCCAGAATGCCCGGATGCATCTGGACGGAGAGATACATGTCATCAGTAAAACAGGTGGCTCAGCCTTTAAAAACGACAATACCTCGCCGGACGCGATCACGTTCGGGGATAACGCACGGATCCACCTGCAAGCGAACGCGCTCTGCACCTATGTAAGCGGCTTTATCGAACTGGATTTCGATACCGCCCCGACCGATGGCCGGACGCTGTCCGTCACCCCGGCAGGCGACGACGAGCCGGCGGCCACCTTCGCGACCGACGGGACCTGCTGGGGTTACGCCTTCCTCGCCGCGGCCGATACGCGGTATACCGCCTCCCTCGACGGCGAGCGGCTATATGCCGGCAGGCGTTACAGCGGGTCTTCCTATAAAGACGGAGACTACCCCTTCTTCCGGACAGACGGGGCATACTGCCGATACTCCGGCGCCACCGCCACCCGCCCCACCCCGCAGCCGCTCGACCTTTCCAAGGACTACGGCTACGGCAGCACCCGCACCGGCATCGACCTCTTCTTCGACCCCGCAGACGGATGGTACTGCGACGAGAAGATGTTCGACGGGACGGTGACGACAAACGGCAGCTCATCCTACATCAACATCCCCGCCACCATCCATGCCGAGGGCGAGGCTACGCTTACGCTGGACAAGGTAAATTTCCAGCTCCCGACGGGCACGGCCCTCACGGTAGCGAGCGGGACGGTGACGCTCCAAAACAACACCTACAACGCCCTCCTGTCCGGAACCCACGCGCTCCGGGTAGAGACGGGAGCCACCTGCCTCATCTCGCCGCCCGCCGACCCAGATAACACCTTGGCGCTGACAGCCGCCGAGCAGGCCATCCACCCCGAAGGCGGCGGCACCGTGAAGGGCCTTGTCCAACTCACATGGCCGGAATCTCCGTCTGGCTACATCTACCTCAAACCGGCGGAACCGGCGGAGAATCCGAATGGTCTGACCTTCAATATTACAGGCATGAAGAGCATAGCCACGAACTACCCGCTCTCCTTCTACCTAGAGAATCAGTCGACGGGCTTGAAACAGGAAGGCTACCGCTCCGACGACCCGGAGCAAACCTACCTCAGCACCTTCCCCGCCACCCATCCCGACGGGCTGACAAGCTACACGGGATTGCGCGAAGTCCCGCCCACTTGGATCGTGATCGACAAGGAGACGGCCTTCGACGCGAGCATGCCGGGCCAATGGCTGCGCGTCACCGAGAAGGGTGTCCTTACGGTAGGGAAGATAAGTGAAAATGGAGTATTTCCACTGGTGAATGATCTCGAGCTGCAGGACGGCGGGCAGATCCGGTTCGCCGATGACGGCGTGCTAGGACTCATAGCGGCCCGCTTCACCCACCTCTTCCCCAACCGCAACCAATGGCGGGCTACCACGCTAGCGTCCGGTACCGCCGACAAATTGACCGGCGACGCGGGAACCCCCTGCTACGTGCGTACCGGATATCCCGACGCCACCGACCAGACTTGGCAGCCGGCGGAGCCCGACAACCTGTATATGCAGTTCGCCGTGGGTGACCCCGTGCTGATCGCCGGCGAAGGCCCGGAGACAGACACGCTGCGCCTCAATTACGGCAATACCTACCTCTTCAAGGACAGCCCCGACTCCCCCGTCGAGCCCACCAGCCCCGCCGAGCCGCTCAACACGGGCGTGTTCCTCTTCAAGGGCAATCGGGCCCCGTACAATGTGGAGATGCGAAACATATACGTCCTCAGCGACGACGGCAGCCGCTTCGAGCTGAAGGACCGGGTTACCCTGCGACCCTTTGAGAGCTATGTCGTGGCCAATGCCGCCACCCAAGCCCTGCTGAAGAGCCTCCGCTTGGACGGTATCGTCACGGGTACGGAGCTGGCCGAGATCCCGGCGGACAACAGCTTCCGCGCTTGGACCGCCGACGGACGTTTGCACCTTAGCGCCGACCATGCCGAGAAGGTGGCCGTATACCATGTCAGCGGGACCTTGAAGTGCTATCTGCCGCTCTTGCGCGGCGAGACGACGATCGCCCTTCCTTCCGGCATCTATCTCGTCCGCCAAGGCGGTACCGCAATCAAGGTCGTCCTGTAGAGCATACATTATATTATATACACTAAAACAGATACAAATATGAGAACATTCAGATATATCCTATCCTTGCTAGCCGCTACGCTCGCCCTGCTGGCGCAGCCGGCGATGGCGCAAGCCCCGGAGACGAGCACGAAGGCGCAACCTTCCGACCCAGTCTTCCCATACCTCCTCACCATCCAGCAACCCGCCGAGGGAGCGACGCTGGACGTAATGATCATGAACGCCGCCGGCACGTACACCGCCGTATCCTCCGGCCAGACCGTCTACAACGGGACCAAGGTAGACCTCTTCTTCGCCCCGCAGGAAGGCTACCGACTGACGGAAGGCTCCATCACCTACAACGGCAACGCTACGACCGCGGAGCCCCTAGCACCGAACGACAAGGGCTACACCGCACAGCGTAGCTTCACGATGCCCGCCCAGCCGGTGACGGTTACCGCCGAGGCCGAGCTTATCCGCTACACGATCACCTACGACCCGAATGGCGGCACCCTCCCGCAAGGCAGCCCCACCCAATATACCGTAGTATCGGACGAGTTCACCCTCCCCACGCCGACACACGCCAATACCTACCTCTCCTTCGAGGGCTGGAAAGACACCGACGGGAATACGGTAGCGACCGTGGCGAAAGGCTCCACCGGCGATCTCTCCCTCACCGCCCAATGGAAAGAGAGCGAGCTGGCAGAGGCGGTAGGACAGCCGACCGAGACCCGGATCATCACCACCACCATGACCGCCGATGAGATACTGGCCGATCTTGCCGCCACATGGCCCAAGCTCACCTTCACCACCGACAGAGGCGACGTGATAGAGAGCCCGATCTCGTGGAAACTGAAAGACGGCGCTACCCTCGACCTCACGCCCGGCAAGAAGAACCCCTTCGAATGGACAGCCACACCGCTGCCTGATGGCGTGAAAGGCAATGGGTACGTGATGAACGGCACCACGCAGGTCTACCTCGAAGCCTCCCCTATCATACCGGAAGACAACGGCGAGATCACGATAACGGACGAGAACAAGTTCCAACAAGATGATGGTACCGACAACTACTTCAACGGAGAGATCAACGGAGAGGAGGGCAAGATCATAAACAAACTCACCCTCACCCCTCCCGCCGATACCGATATGACAATAAAGCTCAACGAGGTAACCTCCGCGACCACCCTCATCAACGGGACCGGGAAGACCAACCTCACCTTGAGCGGCACGAACAGTCTGGGTGCGGTCACGATCGAGCCCGGCAACGAATTGACGCTCACCCCCGGCGAGAATGCCGGCGACCTTGTCAACACCGCGGTCACCAACAAGGGCCATTTCACGGATCTTACCGCACGAGTGCCCACCGTGACACTCCCCGGCAACATCACCCTCGAACGGATAGACCCGGCGGCAAGTACCCCGATACCATCCACTGACAGCTACGCGGAGCTTAAGGCCGGCATAACCGCCCCCGAAGGCACCGCCATGGATTTGACGTATCTATGGCAGATTTTCAACGCACAGGCCGGCACATGGTCTACCGCCCCGGACGACTCGCAGCTGCGCAACGCCTCGAATACCTACAGGACGAGAACCGTAGGCCAGTATCGTTGCCTAGTTACCGCCACCGTAACCGGAGACGGCGGCACGACCACGACCACGACGTTCGCCACGGCCCCGGCTGCCGTAACGCCTTACGTTCCTCCCATAACGCCACAGCCCGCTACCTATACCGTAACCCTCCCCTCCTTGGTAGGAGCCTCCACCACCCCGGCAGCCGGAGCGCATACGGTAACCGAAGGCGACGGCTTCTCCTTCACCCTCACCTTGGACGCAGACTATGACCAGTCCGTCCCCGTAGTGACCGTGAACGGAAACGCCCTCACCCCCGACGCAAGCGGCAAGTACACGATCGCCGATATTTCCGCCAACCTGACCGTAGCGATCACCGGTATCGTGAGAAATACCACGACTGGTATAGAGCAAGTGGAAAACGCTACCTTGATCCGTGCCGAGAGCGGAGCCTTGCTGATCCGTACGCCAGTCTCCGTGACAGCGCAGGTGATCGCCCTCACCGGAAACGTAGTCCGCACGGTACGGCTTCCCGCCGGAGACAGTCGTGTAGATGGCTTGGCTAGCGGTATCTATATCGTCCGCCTATCCAATGAGATAACGAAGAAAGTGATAATCCGATAGGCAAGGTTTCACGAGTGAGAGCGGCTGTCATCGCCGCTCTCACAAAAAGAGGTTGTTAGAATGCCCATTGTTAGGTTCTTATAATCGCAGTTATAAGCATCTTACAATGGGCATTCTAGTAACCTTACGATGGGCATCGTAATCAGGATAGGATAAAAGAGGTCGTTTTTAGCGTCCAATAAGTCCAAGACCAGCTCGAAGCCATTCGGCGCCGCTATAATAAGGATCCGGGACGTGATCGTACAACTTATTCCGGGAGAACTCAGTCATCTGATGGATCTTAGCGACGGATTCCAGATCGGGAGCCATCCGTTTCAAGTCCGTTATATTTTGGTCGTCCATGCCGATAATCAAATCGAAGTCATGGAAGTCCCACTGACGTACCGGACGGGAGATCGAATCCAACACATATCCCCTACGGGCCGCATGCGCCCGCATCCGTGAATCCGCCCGGTCTCCCTCATGATACCCGGTGATCCCGGCGGAATCGATCTCGATCCGATCTCCCAATCCCGCATCCTTCACCAACTTCTTCATTACCGCCTCCGCTGACGGAGAGCGACATATATTCCCCAAGCACACAAACAACAACCGTACCTTCTCCTCCTTCATCACTAAGCTCCTTTCCATCAATTTTCAATTCTCAATTCTCCATTTTCAATTCTCAAGCCGGGTCTACATCATAATGAACCAGCAACTGCTTAAACGGCACATATCCCTGCATCTCCGTATGAATCCCCTCCAATATCTCACGAAGCGGAGCGATCCCGGCGGATATCTCGATCTTCAAGACGATCTTCTTGATATGAAGCGTCTGTACCCGGGTGATAGGCGGCGTAACCGGCCCCAACACCCGCTCACCCAAACGAGCACGAAGTTTCTCGGCGTATAAAGCAGACATTTCCTGCAAAGCCTCCTCATTCCGACTCCGAAGGATCAAGACGATCAAACGGTAGTAAGGCGGGTAACGGAACATACTACGCTCGCTCAATTGCAAGCTCACCATTTCCTTATAAGCAAAATGCTGCACCATACGGATCAAAGGATGCTCCGGCTGAGTAGTCTGCAAGATCACCGTACCCCGCTTATCCCGTCGTCCGGCACGTCCGCTAACCTGTACCATCAATTGATAAGCCCGCTCGTGCGCCCGGAAGTCCGGGAAGTTCATCAGGCTATCGGCACTCAAGATTCCGACCACGCTGACATTCCCGAAATCCAATCCCTTCGACAACATCTGGGTACCAATCAAGATTTGTGTCTTCCCCTTCTCGAAATCCGAGATGATCCGCTCGTAAGCCGTGCGGGTACGGGCCGTATCGAAATCCAGCCGCTCCACCTTCGCCGCTGGGAATTGCCCAGCGATCTCCTCCTCTACCTTCTCCGTACCGAAGCCTTGCATCTTGAACTCCGTCCCCTTACACTCTGGACATACCTGCGGCAAGCGGTAGGTATAACCGCAATAATGGCAAACCAGCTGATTATGCGCCTTGTGGTAGGTAAGGCTAACGTCGCAATTCACGCAACGAGGCACCCACCCGCACCCTCGGCACTCGATCATCGGGGCGAATCCCCGGCGGTTTTGGAATAGGATCGCCTGCTCGCCCCGGGATAGGGCCTCCCGCACCTTCTCCACCAACAGAGGGGAGAAAAGGGTATCTTTCATGATCTTCTTGCGCTTTAGCTCCTTCACGTCCACCGTAATAATCTCCGGCATCAAGCAATTACCGTAGCGGGTGGATAGCTCGACCAGACCGTATTTCCCCGCCGTAGCGTTGAAATAAGAGTCGATGGAAGGGGTGGCGGAACCCAATAAGGTCTTACCGCCGTGCATACCCGCCAAGACGATGGCAGCGTTACGGGCATGGTAACGGGGTGCCGGGTCTTGCTGCTTATACGTATTCTCATGCTCCTCGTCCACGATAATCAAGCCCAAGTCCTTAAACGGAAGGAAGAGGGAAGAACGGACCCCCAATACCAGCATAGGCTCGTCGCTATGCAGCAGCTTGTTCCAGACCTCCACCCGCTCGTTGTCCGAGAACTTAGAGTGGTAGACCAATAGCTTATCCCCGAATAATTTCGCCAGCCGTTCCGTGATCTGGGTCGTGATAGCGATCTCCGGCAACATATATAAAACCTGCCGCCCCAGCCGCAAGACCTCATGGATCAAACGGACGTATATCTCGGTCTTACCACTGGAAGTCACGCCATGAAGCAAGCAAACCTCCTTCGTCTTGAAAGCCTCATGGATCTCTCCGTAGGCTTTCTCTTGCGCCGGACTGAGCGGATTCGGCTCTTGCAAGCGGCAGACGGATACTTGCAAACGACCCACCTCTTTCTCGTAACTCTCCAAGATACCCCGTTTCAGCAGACCCTCCAATACCGCAGAGGTATAACCACTGCGTTCCAATAGCTCTTTCTTGGAAAGCTCCTTCGATAAAGCGGGATTCAAGGTATGGCTTAAATCCAAGAAGCTGACCAACAGAAGCTCTTGCTTCTTCGCCCTTTTCAATTCTTCGAACACCGCCTGCAATTTCGTCTCATCCCAGTAAGCTTCGGCCAAACGGATAAACGCCTGTGTCTTGGGAACGAATCCTCGCTTTAGCTCCTCGCTCACCTCGACCGCCCCTTTCACCATCAAGGAAGAGACGATCGGGACAACATTTCGGAGACCGGTCTTCTTCTCCAACTCCGAGATCGTCAATTTCAAAACCCCGCTAAAGGCATCCAGTACCGCTTGCTCGTTCGGGCGCAAGGGGGCGGTAGCCTCGAAATCCTCATTATAAGTAACCGCCGTCTCGCTTTCCAACTTTAAGCCGGAAGGCAAGGCCGCCTTATACACGTCGCCCAGCTTACATATATAATAAGAAGATATCCATTTCCAGAAACGGAGTTGCGGACGGCGGAGCACCGGAGTGGCATCCAGCAAAGCGTAGATCTCCTTCGTCTCAAAATCGGATACCGGTTCCCGGTCGTGTACCTCCATGACGATGGCCGTATAATATCGTTTCTTCCCGAAATGCACGATCACCCGGCAACCGGGAGTCACGGCTCTTTCCAGATCTTCGGGTATCCGATAGGTATAGCTATTCTCCAAAGGAAGGGGAAGTATGACGTCCGCATATTTCATTCAAACAGGTGTTTCATTACGAGCCCAAAAATAACAAAAAAGGCCGGACTTCTAAAGCCCAGCCTCTCTCATTTTATTTTCACCTATTTAGAACAAGATCGCTGCCGTGATAGACCATCCACGATTCTTTCCGGCACCGTCGGAGAGGTTCACCTTCTCAATGCTATAGTTATCAGTCAGTCCCAGACCATAATTGAAACCCACCTGCAAGTGGCTGATCAACTCCACGCCGGCACCGAAGTTAAGGCCTGCGCTGAAATTCTTCGCCTTTACCTGATCCGCTACGGAACCCGGGATATCCCAAAATTTATCACCGCCTACACGGAAACCGATATACGGACCGGCTGCCAGATACGCTTTGACGATCGGTAAGCCGAATTTCCATTTCAAGTTGACCGGAACATCGATATAATCCGTCTTCATCGAAGTCTTAACCCCGCCAACCGAAGTCGTTTCCAAACCTTTTTGCGAATACAACACGGCCGCATCGATCCCGACACCGACCAACGGTAAGGTCGTCTCGATCATCGGACCACTTGAAGCCGGTTACGTTATCCGCTTCAACACGTCCGAGTTGAAATGAACAGACGTATATATTCACACCTCCCTTGATACC
>ENA-OQCZ01000269-OQCZ01000269.1-human-gut-metagenome-genome-assembly--contig:-NODE-269-length-15777-cov-8.217891_pt1 | contig 15777 bp, 17 predicted proteins | sample MGYA00242505_ERZ504594 | MGnify/ENA primary metagenome ERZ504594 (study PRJEB26092, sample SAMD00036329) | human gut metagenome | host: Homo sapiens | study: EMG produced TPA metagenomics assembly of... | reverse complement strand
TCAAAGAGCGACAGAAAAGTTGTCGTAGAAATTTTACAGTAAGTAAAAGATAGGAAAAGGAACCGACAGTTGTTGCCGGTTCCTTTCTTTACGCGGGCAACGAGACAAAGTCCGTGCTTGCACGGGACCTTGGCGACTGCCGCGATAACTTGAGAAACTCGCAAAGCGTGTTTCTCAAGTCGCAATACACAGTAGAACTGGTTGGAAAGGGTTTTTGAATGGAAGAATATTTGCAGATTGGCGTAATTACCACAACCCACGGCGTACGCGGTGAGGTAAAGGTATACCCGACGACAGATCCGGAGCGTTTTCTTTCTCTGGACCGCGTTTTTCTCGATACAGGAAAAGAAAAAAAATGAACTCCATGTAACTGGCGTGCGTTTTTTTCAAACAGCTTGCCATTGTAAAATTCAAAGGAATTGACAACATCAACGATATCGAACGGTATAAAGGCTGCAGCCTCTATGTGACGAGAGAGGATGCCATTCCGCTGGAAGAGGACGAATACTATATCGCAGACCTGCAGGGAATGCAGATGTACACCGAGGACGGCGAACTGTTCGGCACGCTCCGCGATGTGATGGAGACCGGTGCGAACGACGTCTATATTGTAGATTCGAAAGAGCACGGAGAGGTTCTGATTCCGGCGATCCATGACTGCATTCTGGATGTGGACCTGGACGAGCAGAAGATGACGATTCACCTTCTTCCGGGCCTGATTGACTGATAAAGAGAGTAAAGAACGATGAAATATCATATTCTGACGCTGTTTCCCGAGATGATCGAGCAGGGGCTGCACACCAGCATCCTCGGAAGAGCCATCAACAACGGCTATATTTCCCTCGAGACGACGAATATCCGGGATTTTTCAGCAAATAAATTCAACCGCGTGGACGATTACCCGTACGGCGGCGGTGCGGGCATGGTCATGGAGGCGGAGCCGGTGTTCCGCGCCTACCAGTCGGTAGCCGAAAAGATCGGGAAAAAGCCGCGCACGGTCTATCTGACACCGCAGGGAAAAGTACTGAACCAGACGATGGTGGAAGAGCTGGCGCTTGAGGACGATCTTGTGCTGCTCTGCGGCCACTATGAGGGCATCGATGACCGCGTACTGCAGGAAGTGGTAACGGACTATATCTCGATCGGGGATTATGTTTTAACAGGCGGAGAACTCGGTGCAATGGTGCTGGTGGATGCGGTATCGCGGTTTGTGCCGGGTGTCTTAAGCAACGAGGAATCTTCGCAGTTTGAGTCACTGCAGGACAACCTGCTTGAGTATCCGCATTACACAAGACCGGAGACATGGCACGAGAAAAAAGTTCCGGAGGTGCTTCTTTCCGGTGACCACAAAAAGATCGAAGCATGGCGTCATGAGGCATCCCTGGTGCGGACAGCCGAGCGGCGGCCGGACCTTCTGGAAAATGCATTCCAGATTTCCTGCGCATGCAATGAAAAAGAGGAATCGTCTGCCTGGGCGCACGATCTTTTGGCAGGCATGACACGCTATGGTGTAAGCCTTGATCTCGGACGAAAGAAGATCCGGAAACAGAAAAATCTGTTTGATGACCATGATCTGCTGATTCTGCAGCTTCCGGGAACGCTTGAGGAGGGTATGAAAGCAAAGAGCGAGTATATCCGAAGCTTTGCCGGAAAAGAAACACCGCTGGTGTTTTTGTGCCCGGACGGATTCTCAGAAGAGGAAGAAAAACTCGAAGAGCAGCTGGAAAAAAACGGTTTCCGTCTGGTCGCACGGCTTACCGGCATACCGTCCGCGGACGGCCTGCAGCGGTTTTCTTTCGCGCTTCGCAGTCTGCTGTACAGCGGCGAATGGAAAGTGAAAAAAATACTTGCATCTGCGGATGCATTATAGTATAATATATCTTGTTGTGAGTAAAGAGATGGTCCGCTGTTGCAAAAAGGCATTAAGAACATCCAGGGTAAAAAAAGGAGATAAAGAAATGAACGACATTATTAAGAAAATCGAAGATGCACAGTTAAAAGCAGAAGCACCGGAGTTCCGCGTTGGTGATACCGTTAAAGTTTACGGTAAAATCAAAGAGGGTAACCGCGAGCGTATCCAGGTATTCGAAGGCGTTGTCCTGAAAAGACAGGGCGGCGGAAGCAAAGAGACCTTCACTGTTCGTAAGAGCTCCAACGGCGTAGGCGTTGAGAAAACATGGCCGGTACACTCTCCGAACGTTGAGAAAGTAGAAGTTATCAGACGTGGTAAAGTAAGACGTGCGAAACTGAACTACTTAAGAGACCGTGTTGGTAAAGCAGCGAAAGTAAAAGAGCTGGTAAAATAATAAGTCGTTAAAAGGATGGCCGGAGGAACATAAGCAATTGTGTTTCTCCGGTTTTGTCTTACGGAGAATTACACTATGGGTATGAATACCAGATATGTAAAGGAATATTTCTACAAGAAAAAGATCCGTTCCACGTTTGTATGGATTCTGGAAATTATTGCGGCGATTCTTCTTGCCGCGGCATTTTCCTGGTTTTTCTGCAGAAGTGTCGTGGTGCAGGAGGGTTCGATGGAGCCGACTCTCGTGCCGGGGGAGCGTGTGCTGATGGACTCCGCCTGGTACCGCTTAAGTTCTCCGAAACGCGGGGATATCATCGCGTTCCGGACGAGTGAGGACAAGAAGGCGAGCATCCACATCAAGCGTGTGATTGCGCTGCCGGGCGAGACGGTACAGATCAAAGACGGACAGATCCTCATCAACGGGGAAGTCTATAATGAAAAAGATGAATTTCCGGCCATCACAAACGCGGGACTTGCCTCCGAGCCGATCACGGTCGGGAAGGGACAGTACTTTGTACTCGGCGACAACCGGAACAACAGCGAGGACAGCCGCCACAACGGCATGGGACTCGTGGATTCGGACCGCATTGTCGGAAAGCTCTGGTTTACGATTTCGCCGTGGAAGAAAATCGGTTTCGTGTAAACGCAGCATAGAAGGAGAAGAAACATGAATTATCAGTGGTACCCGGGTCATATGACGAAGGCCCGCAGACAGATGCAGGAAGACTTAAAGCTCATCGACCTGATGATTGAGCTGGTCGATGCGAGAGTTCCTGCAGCGAGCCGCAACCCGGATATAGATGAACTTGGAAAGAACAAAGCACGGCTGATTCTGCTGAACAAATCGGACCTTGCCGATGAGCGCGGAAACGATGCCTGGATGGAATATTTCAAGGGAAAGGGATATTCTGTTGTGAAGGTTAATTCCCGTTCCGGAGCCGGCATGAAAGCGATCAACAGCGCCGTACAGGAGGCCTGCAAAGAGAAAATCGAGCGCGACCGCAAACGCGGCATCCTGAACCGTCCGGTCCGCGCGATGGTTGTCGGTATTCCGAACGTCGGAAAATCGACATTTATCAATGCGTATGCGGGCAGAGCCTGTGCGAAAACCGGAAACAAACCGGGCGTCACGAAGGGAAAACAATGGATCCGTCTGAGCAAACAGCTGGAGCTTCTGGACACACCTGGTATCCTGTGGCCGAAGTTTGAGGACCAGCAGGTGGGACTGCATCTTGCGATGATCGGTTCCATCAACGATGAGATCCTGAACGTGGAGGAGCTGGCGCTGTCCGTCATCGATTATCTGACGGCAGAGTATCCGGGAACGCTGGAGAAACGCTTTGGCTTTGAAGGTGTGACGGATCGTGTGGAAATCCTGGGTGAGATTGCGCGTGTGCGCGGATGCCTGAAAAAGGGAAATGAGCTCGATTACGAAAAAGCAGCACGGCTTCTGATGGATGATTTCCGGAGCGGAAAGCTCGGCAGAATCACGCTGGAAAAACCGGAATAAATGGATTTATCAAAATAAAAAATGCGGAGAACAACGATGACAGAGAAAAAACAATCGATATCCGCCATACGGGAAATTTTTGCGGCAGCTTCGGAGACGGAGCTGCCCGCCCTTTATCTGGAATATGAAGAGGATTCCCGTGCCGGCGTACAAAATCTGATTCAAAAATACCAGAAACAGGAAGAGGCCTTAAAAAAAGAGCGCGAGCGCACGGAACAGATGAAGATCTACGAGCACAAATATGAGGATCTTGGCTGGATCTGCGGCATCGACGAGGTCGGAAGAGGCCCTCTGGCGGGCCCTGTGGTCGCAGGTGCGGTCATTCTGCCGCGTGACAGTAAAATCCTGTATCTGAACGATTCCAAGCAGCTGACGGCCAAAAAACGCGACGAGCTGTACGATGTGATCATGCGCGAGGCAGTGGCCGTCGGCATCGGCTATGCCTCCCCGGCGCGGATCGACGAGATCAATATTTTACAGGCAACGTACGAGGCGATGCGGGAGGCGATCAGCAAGCTTTCCGTGAAGCCGGATGTACTCTTAAACGATGCGGTGAAAATCCCGCAGGTGGACATCCGCCAGGTGCCGATCATCAAGGGAGATGCCAAGAGTGTTTCGATTGCGGCGGCAAGTATTGTTGCGAAGGTGACAAGGGACCGCCTGATGGAAGAGTACGACAAGGTGCTTCCGGGCTACGGTTTTGCATCGAACAAGGGCTACGGTTCGGCAGAGCATATCGCTGCTTTAAAAGAAATCGGCCCGTCACCGATCCACCGGCAGTCGTTTATCGGCCATTTCGTGTAAAGGCACCGCATCAAAAAAGGAGAGGGTATCGCATTTGAACCAGCGGGAAGTAGGAACGAGACAGGAGAGCCGTGCGGCAGAATATCTGGAAAGTCTTGGATATCACATCCTGGTGCGGAATTTCCGGTGCCGCTTCGGTGAGATCGACCTGATCGCAAAACAGGACGACACATACATTTTTATCGAAGTAAAATACCGCACCGGCCGGACAGCCGGAGACCCGACAAGCGCCGTGGATGGAAAGAAACAGAAGAAAATTTCAAAAACAGCAGATTACTACCGCATGCTCCACCAGATCCCGATGGATGTGCCCTGCCGTTTCGACGTCGTGGCAGAGACACCGGAGGAGATCCGCGTATATGCGAACGCGTTTTATTATCAGGGGAGCGGCTGGTAGGAAGGGAGTTTTTATGATACCAATTCAATGGAAACAAAACGATAAAAAAACGATGCATGTCAACGAGGCGGAAAACGGCGTGGTCTATCTGACCTGGCCGGCGATTGAGAAAATTGAGGGCATCCGCCATGCATTTTCCACACGGATCGGCGGGTGAGTAAGGAACATCTTTCCAGCATGAATCTCAGCTTTTCGCGCGGCGACGATCCGGCGAATGTGCGGGAGAATTACAGAAGATTCTGTGAGGCGGCGGGGTTTGAAGTGGAAAAACATTGTTACCTCCGATCAGGCACACACGACGAAGGTCCGTTATGTGACGAAAGCAGACTGCGGCAGTCGGCGTGACAAGAGACCGCGATTTTTCATGATATTGACGGTATGATCACTGACGAGCCGGGCGTCGTACTTGCGACATTCTATGCGGACTGCGTGCCGCTCTACTTTGTCGACCCGGTGCACCGTGCAATTGGACTTTCACATTCCGGCTGGCGTGGAACGGTCCACAAGATGGGACAGGCAACGCTCGATGCGATGCACGAACGGTTTGGAACAGAAGCAAAAGATGTGATCGCAGCCGTCGGCCCGTCGATCTGCCAGGACTGCTACGAGGTGAGCGGTGACGTGATCGAAGAGTTCCGGGCAGCATTCCCGGAAACACTGCATGAGAAACTGTTCTACGGAAAACCAGATGGAAAATACCAGTTAAATCTCTGGAGGCGAATCATCAGATCCTTCTTGCAGCAGGAGTGCCGGAGAAGCAGATTCATCTGCCGAACCTCTGCACCTGCTGCAACCCGGATTTCCTGTATTCCCACCGTGCATCGAAGGGAAAAAGAGGAAACCTCGCGGCATTCCTTTCCCTGGTCTGAAAACAGGATCGAAAACAGAATAGAAAGCATCAAAAAACGGACCTGGAAAAAACAGATCCGTTTTTTTGCTGTATGCATCCGGCGGACACAAAATCGATTATCTGTGTTTTGCCAGCAGCTTATTGATTTTCTCTGTCGTAGACTGTACTTTTGCAACGGATACGTCGTGGTTAAGCGTATCGATGATGCTTGCCATATATTTGCTCATTTCAGCCGGCTCATACCAAGGGCGGGAAACGAGTTCCGGTGTCCGGTAGGTCAGGTCGGTGGTGATGACCTTGCTGATATAGCCTTTTTCATAGTAAGCGTCGAATTTCTCAAGACCGTCGGTGAAGAGGCCGAATGTGGTGCAGACAAAGACATGTTCCGCGCCGCGTTCTTTGACCTGTTTTGCAACGTCGAGCATACTCTCACCGGAGGAGATCATATCGTCGATGATGACAACATCTTTTCCTGCTACGGAATCACCGAGAAACTCATGTGCCACGATCGGGTTCTTTCCGTTTACGATGGTGGAGTAATCTCTTCTCTTATAGAACATACCCATATCGACGCCGAGCACGTTGGAGAAGTATACGGCACGCGCCATCGCTCCCTCGTCCGGGCTGATGATCATCAGATGATCGTTGTCAATCGTCAGATCCGGAACAGAACGAAGAAGGGCTTTTAAAAACTGGTAGGTTGGCATGAAGTTGTCAAAGCCGCCGAGCGGAATTGCATTCATGACACGAGGATCGTGCGCGTCGAAGGTGATGAAGTTGGAAACGCCCATATTCATCAGCTCCTGCAGAGCAAGTGCGCAGTCGAGAGATTCACGTTTGGTGCGCTTATGCTGTCTTCCTTCATAAATGAAAGGCATGATTACGTTGATCCGATGTGCTTTTCCCGTTGCAGCAGCGATGATACGTTTCAGATCCTGATAATGGTCATCCGGTGACATGTGGTTCTCGTAGCCGCATACCTTGTAGGTGATGCTGTAGTTGCAGACATCGACCAGAATGTAAAGATCGGCACCACGGACAGATTCGTTGATCTTTCCTTTTGCCTCACCAGAGCCGAAACGCGGGCACTCGCAGTCAATCAGGAAAGAATCCTCGGAATATCCGGAAAAGGGAACTCCGTTGCGGCGCTCGGAGAGCTCTTTACGGAACTGAACCAGATACGCATCGACTTTTTTTGCCATTTCCATGCTGCCCGGCAGAGCGGCGAGCTTTAACGGAGCAACCGGAATGGAATTTTCAAGTAAATCTAAATTAGCCATACAAACCTCCAGTAATCGACATTTTTTACAAACCATTTACTTCCTATTTATATCATCTTGGGAAAGGGCGCGTCAAGCAAAAAACGAAAGAATCCTTGCTTTTTGTGCAGGTTGTTGTTATTATAATGGATGAATGTCCGGAAGGTATGCAAAAAAAGCACGCTTTTTACTGGGCAAAGAGAAGTTATAAAGAAGTAAATGGAAAGGCCAAAACGTAAGATCTGTGAAAAACAAGACGAAACACATTATTAAGACAATAGAACCGGGCAGTATTGCCGAAGAACTGGAACTCGAACCGGGAGATGAACTGCTCCGCGTGAACGGGGAAATCATCGAGGACGTCTTCGATTACCACTTCCAGACCAACGACACGTATCTGGAACTCACGATCCGGAAAAAGGACGGCGAGGAATGGGACCTGGAAATCGAAAAAGAGTATGACGAGGAAATCGGCATCACATTCGAGAACGAGTTCATGGATCAGTACCGTTCCTGCAGCAACAACTGCATTTTCTGCTTCATCGATCAGATGCCGCCGGGAATGCGTCCCACCTTGTATTTTAAGGATGACGATTCGCGTCTGTCCTTCCTGCAGGGAAACTATATTACACTGACCAACATGAGCGACCACGATATCGACCGGATTATCCGCTACCATCTGGCACCGATCAATATTTCGTTCCAGACAACGAACCCGGAGCTCCGCTGCAAAATGCTGCACAACCGTTTTGCGGGCAATATCTTTCCGAAGGTCCAGCGCCTTTACGAGGCGGGAATCGAGATGAATGGACAGATTGTGCTCTGCAAGGGATACAACGACGGCGCAGAGCTGGAGCGCAGTATTTCGGATCTGTCAAAATATCTGCCGCATCTGAAAAGTGTTTCGGTTGTCCCGGTCGGACTTTCGAAGTACCGCGACGGACTGGCGCCTCTGGAACCGTTTACCAGGGAGGATGCAAAAGAAGTTCTTGCCACGATTCACAAATGGCAGAAAAAGCTGTATGAACAGTGGGGACTTCACTTTATCCATGCTGGTGATGAATGGTATCTGCTGGCGGGAGAGCCGATCCCGGAGGAGGAAAATTACGATGGCTATATCCAGCTGGAAAACGGAGTGGGAATGCTCCGGCTTCTGGAGGACGAGGTTGCGGAAGAACTTTCGAAACGAGAAGGGGATGACCGTCACCGCCATGTAACGATTGCGACCGGAAAAGCTGCGGCGCCGTCGTTGGAAAAACACATGCAGAAAATTCGTGAAAAATATCCGAATGTACAGGCGGAGGTTGTCACGATTATCAACTATTTCTTTGGAGAATCCATTACCGTATCCGGTCTGATTACCGGAAAGGATCTGATGGAGCAGTTAGAGGGAAGAGATCTTGGCGACTGCCTGCTGCTTCCGTGCAACATGCTCCGTTCGGGAAAAAACGTCTTTCTCGACGATGTGACGGTGGAAGAGGTGGAAGAGCGCCTGAAAACACCGGTACAGATTATCGATGAGCCGGGCAGCGACCTGGTGAAAGCCGTTGTGGAGGAAAACCAGGAGACGATACACAGAAGGAGAACAATGTATGAGCAAGCCGATTGTAGCAATTGTGGGCCGGCCGAACGTGGGTAAATCCACCCTGTTTAATGTATTAGCCGGAGACAATATTTCGATTGTAAAAGACACACCGGGTGTAACCCGTGACCGTATTTATGCCGACGTGGAGTGGCTGAACCACAAATTTACGCTGGTAGACACCGGCGGTATTGAGCCGGAATCCAAAGATATCATTCTCTCCCAGATGAGAGACCAGGCGCAGATCGCCATTGATACCGCAAATGTCATCATCTTCATCACTGACGTCCGTCAGGGACTTGTAGATGCGGATGCAAAAGTGGCAGACATGCTGAGAAGAAGCCGCAAGCCGGTTGTACTCGTTGTCAACAAGGTAGATAACTTTGACCGTCAGATGATGGATGTTTATGAATTCTATAACCTCGGCATCGGAGAGCCGCACGCCATTTCCGCATCCGGAAAGCTCGGCATCGGCGATATGCTCGATGAGGTGACAGGTTACTTTGATCCGGAGATGGAAAACGAGGAGGAGAGCGAGATTCCGCGCATCGCCATTGTCGGAAAACCGAACGTCGGAAAATCCTCCCTGGTCAACAAACTGCTGGGCTCGAACCGTGTCATCGTATCCGACATCGCCGGAACGACGCGCGATGCGATCGATACCACGATCATGCACAATGGAAATGAATATATTTTCATCGATACCGCAGGCCTTCGAAAGAAAAACAAGATCAAAGAGGAGCTGGAGCGGTACAGCATCATCCGTACCGTATCTGCCGTAGAGCGCGCAGATGTCGTTGTTCTTCTGATCGATGCAACCGAGGGCGTCACCGAGCAGGATGCCAAAATTGCCGGTATCGCCCATGAGCGTGGAAAAGGTATGATCATTGCGGTAAATAAATGGGATGCCTTGGAAAAAGATGACAAGACGATCTACCGCTTTACCGAAAAAGTAAGAAATACATTGGCTTACATGCCGTACGCAGAGCTTTTGTTCATCTCTGCGAAGACAGGACAGCGTCTTCCGAAGCTGTTCGAGACGATCGACATGGTTCTGCAGTACCAGAACCTGCGCGTACAGACCGGTGTCCTGAACGAGATTCTGACCGAGGCAATGGCAATGCAGCAGCCGCCGTCAGACCGTGGAAAACGACTGAAAATCTACTACATGACACAGGTTTCGGTCAAACCGCCGACATTTGTTATTTTCGTCAACGACAAAGAACTGATGCATTTCTCCTATGTTCGATATCTGGAGAATAAAATCAGAGAGTCGTTCGGCTTCCGCGGCACACCGCTGAAATTCATCATCAGAGAACGAAAAGAGAAGGAGCAGTAAAGAGTTATGGTACGGATCATATGCCTTTTGATCGGATACGCATTTGGCCTTTTTCAGACCTCATATATTTATGGAAGGACGAAGGGAATTGATATCCGGGAACACGGCAGCGGAAACGCAGGAACGACCAACGCGCTCCGGACTTTAGGGAAAAAAGCAGGCGCCATCACGCTTGCCGGCGACTGCATCAAATGCATTCTGGCGGTCCTGACGGTACGCCTGATCTTCGGTGCATCGCACCCGGAAATGCTGAAATTGCTGACGGTGTATGCTGCGGCCGGAACGATTCTCGGCCACAACTTCCCGTTTTACTTAGGCTTCCGCGGCGGAAAAGGAATCGCTGCGACCGCGGGTCTGATTATCTCGTTTGACTGGAGAATCACGCTGGTCTGTGCAGCGCTGTTTTTCCTGAATCTTGCAGTAACACACTATGTTTCCCTCGGTTCCATGATGGTTTACGTTGTCTTTTTTGCAATGGCCGTTATCATGGGACAGGCGGGCTGCTTTGCGCTGGAACCGCCGTATCTTTATGAGATGTACGTGGTGATCGCACTTCTTGCCGTGCTTGCCTTCTGGGAGCACCGTGCAAACATCAAGCGTCTCATCGCGGGAACAGAGCGGAAAACGTATTTATCCAAAAAGTCGGAGAAATAAAATATGGCAAAGATTAGCATCATCGGAGCAGGAAGCTGGGGAACCGCCCTCGGCCTCCTGCTCTGCAACAACGGGCATGACGTGACGATCTGCTCGGAAAATGAAAAGGAAATTAAGAGCTTAAAGGAACACAGAGAGCATCTGACGAAGCTTCCGGGCGTCAGACTGCCGGATGAAATGAAATTCACCTGCGATGTGCGCGGCTCCCTTTCAGGACAGGACATCCTTGTAATGGCAAAAGCATCCCCGTACGTGCGAACCACATGTAAAAAGTATGCGGCGGATATTCCGGACGGCCAGCTCATCGTCAATGTGGCAAAAGGCGTGGAAGCCGATACCCTGATGACGATGTCTCAGATCATCGAGGAGGAAGTGCCGGGAGCGAATGTCGTTGTTCTCTCCGGACCGAGCCACGCAGAGGAAGTCGGCCGCGGCCTGCCGACCACGATCGTTGTCGGCGCGCATGACCGCGAGAGCGCACTGTATGTGCAGAATGTGTTCATGAGTCCGGTCTTCCGCGTTTACACAAGCCCGGACATCACGGGAATTGAACTTGGCGGAGCTCTGAAAAATGTCATCGCACTGGCAGCCGGAACGGCGGATGGTCTTGGCTACGGCGACAATACGAAAGCGGCTCTGATTACCCGCGGGATCGCGGAAATTGCACGGCTCGGCACGGCGATGGGTGCCCATGCGGAAACCTTCTACGGTCTTTCCGGTATCGGCGACCTGATTGTAACGTGTGCTTCCGTTCACAGCCGGAACCGGAAAGCCGGATACCTGATCGGCCAGGGCAGAACGATGCAGCAGGCGATGGATGAGGTTCAGATGATCGTCGAGGGCGTCTATTCCGCAAAAGCGGGTCTTACCCTGTCGAAAAAATTCGGAATCGAAACTCCGATCATTCAGGCCGTCAATCAGGTTCTGTTTGAAAACAAAAACCCGAAACAGGCTGTGGATGAACTGATGCAGCGTATGAAAAAAGACGAACTCGCCCCGGATCTCTGGGAGCGGTAAAAATAAGAAACCTGTCACTTCTGTGAAATGATACAGAGACGGCAGGTTCTTTTTTGTGCAGACCGAAATTTTTCAGCAAAAATACGGGAAAAAGATGACAATACTTTCGAAATCAAGTATAGTAATAGAAAGCGGAATAATTTTAACTGAAAAGATGCGGAGGAAAATACAGCAGGAGGAAGAAAGAATGAGAGGAGTAGAAACAAGAATTCAGGAAATCCGCCATGCCATTTTTACGGAAGTTGCAAAAATGGCGTATGACGTGGACTCTCCGGTGGAAAAGACGATCGAGGAAATTCCTTACCGTGTAATTCCCGGTGAGGTCGGAAATTTTAGAAATGATGTGTTTCTGGAGCGGGCGATTGTAGGAGAGCGGCTTCGCCTTGCAATGGGACTTCCGTGCAGAAGCGCGGCAGAGCACGCCCCGATCTCGGACAATATCAAACTGGCGGATCAGGCGGAGACATATTATACACCGCCGCTCATTAATGTCATCAAATTTGCATGCAACGCCTGTCATGAAAAACGGGTTCTGATCACGGAGGGATGTCAGGGATGTCTTGCACATCCGTGCGTGGAAGTCTGTCCGAAAAAGGCCATTACGCTGGACCGCACCAATGGACGATCCTATATTGATCAGGATAAATGCGTCAAATGTGGTCAGTGTGCCAAGGTATGCGGATACCAGGCTATTATCATTCAGGAGCGTCCGTGTGCGAGAGCCTGCGGAATGGATGCCATCGGTTCAGATGAGAACGGAAAAGCGGATATCGATTACGAGAAATGTGTATCCTGCGGCCAGTGTCTCGTCAACTGCCCGTTCGGCGCTATTTCGGACAAATCCCAGATCTTCCAGGTAATCCGTGCGATCCAGTCGGGAGAGCGCGTCTATGCAGCGCTGGCACCGGCGTTTGTCGGCCAGTTCGGACCGAAAGTAACGCCTGGAAAACTGCGTGCGGCGATGAAAAAGCTCGGCTTTGCGGATGTCTTTGAAGTTGCGATCGGAGCGGATCTCTGTGCGGCACAGGAGGCAGAGGATTTTGTGAACGAAGTTCCGGAGAAACTGCCGTTTATGGCGACATCCTGCTGTCCGGCCTGGTCTGTAATGGCGAAGAAACTGTTCCCGGATTACGCTAACTGTATCTCGATGGCACTGACCCCGATGACGCTGACGGCGCGTCTGATCAAGAAACACAATCCGAATGCGAAGGTTGTCTTTGTCGGACCGTGTGCGGCGAAAAAACTGGAGGCCATGCGCCGGTCTGTCCGCAGTGAGGTGGACTTCGTTCTGACGTTTGAAGAGATGTCGGGCATTTTCGATGCGCGCCAGGTAGATGTGAGTGCACTTGAGGAAGATCCGGACGGCGTCAGCGATGCATCGGTGGACGGAAGAAACTTTGCTGTCTCCGGCGGCGTTGCAAAATCTGTGGAAAATGTAATCCGTGAAAAATACCCGGACCGCGAAATCAAGATGGCAAATGCAGAAGGTCTGAAGGAATGCCGGAAACTGCTGACAATGGCAAAGGCCGGAAAGTACAACGGTTATCTTCTCGAAGGCATGGCCTGTCCGGGCGGATGCGTGGCAGGAGCCGGCACGATGCAGTCAATCAAAAAGTCGCAGGCGGCAGTCAACAAATATGCGGCGCAGGCAAAACACAAGATTTCCAGCCAGACAGAATATGTAAAAAGAACTGGACAAGCTGGTAGACTAAAAAGAACAGCAAGGTGGAGACAAAAGTGAAAAAGAAAAGAAGATGGGCTTTGCGGCAGCGATTCTTGCAATGGTACTTCTGTTTGCAGGATGCGGCCAGACAGAGACAAAGACGGAGAGCAGTACAGCGGCATCGGAAACAGAAGATGAGACACTGGTCCATGTGCTTGCATTAAAAGGACCGACCAGCATGGGAATGGTAAAAATGATGAGCGATAACGACAGCAAAGAGTCACCTGCGGACACGTTTGAACTTGCCGCTGCCCCGGATGAGGTCAGCGCAAAACTGGTACAGGGAGAGGTGGATATCGCCGCGGTTCCGGCGAACCTTGCAAGCGTACTCTACAACAAGACAAACGGCGGCGTGCAGGTGCTCGCAGTCAATACGCTCGGTGTCCTTTATATCGTCGAGGACGGCGATACCGTACATTCTATTGTGGATCTGAAAGGCAGAACCATTTATGCGGGCGGCAAAGGTGCAACTCCGGAGTATGCTTTGAATTATATCCTCGAAAAGAACGGCCTCGTACCGGGTGAGGATGTAACGATCGAGTGGAAGAGCGAACACGCCGAGTGCGTGGCAGCACTTGCAGAAGATGCCGATGGAATCGCCATGCTGCCGCAGCCGTTTGTAACGACGGCACAGACGAAAAAAGAAACGCTGCGCACCGCACTTGACCTGACCGAAGAATGGAACAAAATCCAGGAGTCCGAAGGAACAGCGAGCACACTGGTGACAGGTGTTACCGTTGTGCGCACTGCCTTTGCCAAGGAGCATCCGGAAGCAGTTGCAGACTTCATGGAAGCTTACCAGGCATCCGTATCCTACGTAACCGAAAACACTGATGAGGCGGCAAAACTGATCGGGGATTATGACATTGTTCCGGAGGCAGTCGCAAAGAAAGCGCTTCCGGCATGCAACATTGTCTGCATCACCGGTGATGAGATGAAAGAGAAGCTTTCCGGTTATCTCGGTGTACTCAAAGACCAGAACCCGGAGGCAGTCGGAGGAGAACTTCCAGGAGATGACTTCTATTATTCCGAATAAAAACAAAAAAGAGAAACAGAGAAAAACGAAGCTCTGGCCGATCGTGTTCTGGCTTATGATCTGGCAGGCGGCAAGTGTTTTTGTCGGGCAGGAGATCCTTCTGGCATCTCCTGCCGCTGTTTTGAAACGCCTTTTTACGCTTGTAACAGAACCGGTCTTCTGGCAGTCCCTGCTGTTTTCCGGAGCACGCATCGGAGCCGGATTCCTTCTTGGTGCGGCGGCGGGAATTGCAGGAGCTGCACTTGCCGGTCGGTTTTCCATTGCAGAAGAACTCTTGACGCCGCTGGTTGCAGCAGTGAAAGCAGTGCCGGTCGCTTCTTTTGTGATTCTGATCCTGATCTGGATTTCGTCGAAGAATCTTTCGGTTGTGATTTCGTTTCTGATGGTATTTCCGATCCTGTATACAAACACGCGGAACGGCCTGCGGGAACTGGACACAGCGCTTTTGGAGATGACAGACGTTTTTCAGGTTCCGCGGCCGGTGCGGCTGCGCTGGGTGATCCTGCCGCAGCTGTACCCATATATCCGGACGGGATGTTCACTTTCCCTCGGCCTTTGCTGGAAGGCCGGAACGGCAGCAGAAGTAATCGGCATTCCGAACCGATCCATCGGAGAGCATCTGTATCAGGCAAAAATATATCTCGACACACCGGGACTCTTTGCCTGGACGGCAGCGATCGTGTACGTCAGCTTCTGTCTCGAAAAAGCTGTTTTAAAAGGAATGGATCTTGCAGAAAAAAGGATGCTGGTGATGAAATGAGAGAAGATACGATTGAAATCTGCCATCTGAAAAAAGCGTATGGAGAACACGTTATTTTTTCGAATCTTACGATGGAACTGAAAAAAAGGAGCAGTGACCTGTCTGATGGCTCCTTCCGGGGCGGGAAAGACAACCCTGCTGCGGATTCTGGCAGGCCTGGAGCAGGCGGACGGCGGAAAAATCGGGGGACTGGAAGCCTTAAGAAAAAGTATGGTTTTTCAGGAACCGCGGCTGGCAGAAGAACTGACAGCTGCAGCCAATATCCAGCTCGCGGTAAGGCATCGCATGTTTGGAAAAGAAAAAATGACAAGCTCGAGTCCACCGACGTGCTCGTGGCCGATTTCGAGGACGAACGACGATGTGCGCTGGTTCGCAGGTTCTACTCATGGCGAGCCGCACCGCGTTCATGCACGAGGTGGCGCGTGAGGGAGGCGAGGTTCGCAACGACATCGCCAAGGCTATGCCATCCTGCCCGGGCCCTCGCAGAAGGTATCCTCTTACGCGCTCGTCCGTGCGAGCTCCATGGAGGCGTTCTACGTGG
>ENA-OQCZ01000268-OQCZ01000268.1-human-gut-metagenome-genome-assembly--contig:-NODE-268-length-15886-cov-24.179516_pt1 | contig 15886 bp, 15 predicted proteins | sample MGYA00242505_ERZ504594 | MGnify/ENA primary metagenome ERZ504594 (study PRJEB26092, sample SAMD00036329) | human gut metagenome | host: Homo sapiens | study: EMG produced TPA metagenomics assembly of... | reverse complement strand
TTAAGAGTTTGTCAGCTTTTACATCTTTTCCGATATCAGCATTCGTCACAAACTCAATGCCCTCGGCCTTCATCAGATCCACACGGCGGTCGATGACGCTCTTATCGAGTTTCATGTTCGGAATACCACCAGACACTAAGTCTGGCCTTCTTCTTTTTTATATAGCTTAAAATATCGGGTCGATAGGAGACCTTGTGTGCCAATATGAAAAAAGGCCCCAACTAGCGTTGGAGCCTCATTCAATACTCGGGTGGAGACGAAGGGGGGATCGAAACCCCTGACCTCTTGACTGCCAGTCAAGCGCTCTCCCAGCTGAGCTACGCCCCCGTGCGAAGAAGTACTATACGGGAACACCGGCGGCGATGCAAGGACAATTTTGGAAAACTTTCCGCGGCGCCGCCCGGCGCCCGTCCAACGGCGTCTCGGACAACATGGATTCGATCATGGTGTCGGTTTTTAGTGTCACACTTGGTGTCAAAAAGAAAAAGGTCAGAGGCTTAATACCTCTGACCTTTGCTTTTGATGGTGGGCGATACAAGATTCGAACTTGTGACCCCATCCGTGTGAAGGATATGCTCTACCCCTGAGCCAATCGCCCGTCGCCTTTTGGCAAAAGAGATACTATCATAGCCGCGCGTGGTTTACCAAGAACTTTTTGCCCTCGATTTTAAATTCGTGGGCTTTGGCTGCTCTGGCGCAGTCCAAATAAACAGCAAACCCGCAGCTCAACGAGCCTTTACCGCTTGATCCACGAGGTCTCGGGGCGGCAGATGAGTCGTGCGTTGTTGTAGGCCATATCGAGCGTGAGACAGGTGCGCGCAGCGTAGAAGCCGTCCTCGCGCTGGATGGTCAGCGCCAGCTCGGGCTTGTCGCCGGTCAGGCACAGCGGCAGCAGCAGCTGGATTCGGCCTCCATAGAACTGCGGCACGGCGAGCGTGTAGTTGGCGGCGGCGCGACGGGCGGCCTCGACGACGGCGCCCTCAAAGGCACGGCGCAGCAGCAGCGAGTTGCCCTCCCCCATCAGGCTGGCGGGGATGCGCGTGAGGTTTTCCTCGTCGCCCAGAATGTGGTCGATGTTGGAGCGGATCGGCAAGCGGTAGTCAAAGACCAGCTCGGAGGGGTCCTCGGCAAAGCGCACGCGGCACGGCAGGTACTCAAACGAGACCAGCATGGGGTCGCTCTCCTTAAAGAAGCCCTTCAAAAACCAATGCTGGCGCGCGTCGGGCTTGGAATTGGGCTCAAACAAGCCGTAGATGGTCTCGTAGCGGCGCGTGTACAGGCCGGTGTTGAACAGGCAACGGTCGTCGTCGAACACCAGCGGCAGGTTGGACGGCGCGGTCTGGTCTACGTCGCGCTCGGTCAGAAACACCGCGCGGCTAAACGAGAACGACAGGTAGTTTTTGAGGATACGGTTGTTGGGACCCCAGTCCTAGGGATCGGCGAGGTCTACCAGGCGGTCGTAACAGGGCTCGGGGCAAAACGCAAAGTCGTAGATATTACTGCACAGGGTGCTGGGGATCTCCATGTGGTGTCCAATCCAATTGATAACCTTCGTGCGGATGCTTTGATTCTATACGTATGACACGTCGCCGATACGCGCAACGCGATTGCATCGAGGTTTTTTGGCGAGTCAGGCCATCGCCGGCGCGATGAGGCCGGCCGCGCCGGCAAAGCACCCGCCCAGCAAAACGCATAGGCAGACCAAAGCAGTAAACAGGATGTAGTGTCGGCTGGTGTGGAACGCGGCAGCAAGCATGACCGCTCCGACCTTCGCAAGAGCCAATGGAAACTGCGCCAATAAATTGCCTGGCAGCAGTAGTTATTGGTGTAGCGAGATCAAAATATGCGAGCTTCGCAATCAAAAAGAATGACCTCGATGAGTTCCTCATCCCATTTACGCCGCTTCATAGAGACGCACCTCATCCTTTTCAATGCTCTTGCGGAATGCAGGACGCATATGCTCGGGAGGGTTGGTGACAATCTCAACATCTCGCACAAGCTCTTCTTCGAGCTCAAGGGAGAGTTCGAATAGCGTGCCGAACGTCATTGTTTCACCGCAGACTAGACGCAAATCAATATCGCTATCTGGCGTTTGCTCGCCACGGGCGAAGGAGCCAGATAGGTATGCCTCGCGGACGTCGTAACGAGACAGCGCACGAGAAACAGCAGCGGATATGTCGACAAGAGTAATCAAGTCTTAATTTTACTTACCGATTGAATGGAAGGCAATCGCCATCCGCCCGTTCCGCAGGCCGGTGATTAGAGAGGGGCTGTATCCGGCAGCATGCGGCAAAATCTGAAGATGCCATACGTAAGGGAGATTGGCAAAGTCTCTAACCGCGGTTTTATTGACAAAAATCGGGTTGTGCTCAGGGATTGCTTATTTTTCCTCGCGCTTCCGAAATATAGGCATTTTGGCAGCGATCTGAGGTGCCTTTGAGCGCCATGCTGATGTCGCCGAGCCAAGAGCAATTGGTTAACGGACAAGCTGGGGCACGCGTTCTAGTATTTCAATAGCCAATGCCGAGGGGACACGTTAAGATGTTGTCAGTAAACCCGCCTGGCCTCTGCTTAGCATGCACACTGGCGGGTCTTTTTTAAGTCCTTGGAGCCGAGACGAAGTACGAGAAGCCATTCCTCACCTACGACGAACAGGCGGACCTGCTGATCTCGCGCGGCCTCATGGCAGACCGAGAAGAACCCGTCGGCAAACTCGAGCACGTGGGATAATAGCGGGCACGCTCGGAGTCAGCGCCAAGGTGGCCGAGTTCTGCCTCGTGGCGCTCAACACCGTGAGGAACTACTGCTGCGCCCACCATGGCCGCCTCTGGAACAAGACGCTTGGCACCAAACCCATGATCCCAAGGGATGACACCGCCTGGCACGAGCCCCACGAGGAATGGCGAGCCGTGGGCTTCGGAGAGGGGTTGATTTCCGATCTCAGCCGAACACATTGATCGGATAGGCCGTTTCCGCAGCCAGCCGAACGCCCCCGAGTCCCCTCCCGGGAACCGGGGGCGGCATTTTCCCAGTTGAAGGAACGGTGGAGATGTTTTTCGATGGGTCCGGTGGCCATGCCCCGCCCTCCGCCCGGCACCTCTTCCCAGACTCAGCCGGACGGTCGGCCCGCCTATTACATTTTCCCCTTCAGGCCAGGACAGCGGGGCATCGCCCCTCTATGCGTGCGCCCGCCCTATCAGCCCCGGCGTCAGGTCGAGCTCGCTGAGCGGCACGTCCTCCACGCCGTAGGCCCCCCGGCAGCTCCCGGCCGTCCCGTGGACACTCCAGCCCTTGATGTATTCGTTGATGTACTACAGAATTCGTCCGATGTCTTCAGACATCGGCTGCTCCCTCCTAGTAGCCAGAGTCGTAGCGCTGCGCAGCGATGACCTTCTCGATCTCGGCGAGGCCGAGGAAGCGGTCGCCGAGCATATGCTTGCGCCAGAGGGGCTTGAAGCAGTGAAGCATGCGGCGGTACATCTCGAGGCGGGGACCATGCGAGTTCCCGCCATCCGAGTACTTCCTCAGAGGCTCCGCGAGCTCCTCATAGCGCTTGTCCGCAAAGAGGTGCTTCACGTAGCCGGCGAGACGCCCCTCCTCCATGTCGTTGTAGTCGAAGCCTTGAGGCGAGATGTCGCGCTCGTCCACCTCGGCCTTCTCATCTTCAGGCAGGTCCTCGTATGAGGCCCTGAGGACGCGGAACATGTCGAGGATGTCGTACAGCTCCTCGCAGCGTGAGTTGGGAATCTCCGGTCGAAGCACGGCGAATGCCTCCGGGTACTCGCGCACGTAGCCCTTCTCGAATATCTGTGCATTGCGCTTGTGGTAAGCGGCATCCTCCTCGTCCTCCGAGAGGGCGGCAAGGATGAGCTCCTGGTCGCGGAGGATGAGGCGGTTGACCGGCGCTATGGTCAGCGGGGCCATCTCCTCGGGGTAATCAGTGCGGGGGCTACCCACCATTGATCCGAGGGCTTCGGTGACCACTCCTGAGATGGTGCCACCCGATTCGTGGGCCAATCCCTCGAGTTTGGCCTTGAGGTCATCACTGACTCGGATAGAGATGGTTGCCATTGTCTACCTCCTTAATGGTGTCCTACTGTCATGTATTATTGTATTACACTTACACGGTGACGTCAAATAGTCGGAGCCTGCCGGTTTGTGACCGGCCTGGAGAATGCTCGCAGCGGCAATCGTTGCGGGCATTTATCTTGCCCGCACGGGATGCGGGAGGTTCAGACGTGGAGTCCTCCAATCTCCCGGGACCGGCTGATCCGGCCCTCAGGGCATCGGATTCCCACATTCATCGGTACACTCACAGATGAATGTGGGAGGTGTTCGGATGAAGTTGATATTCAAGGGGCTTCGGAGACAGTTGGGAGAAGTGCCCTGTCTGGTTAAAGTGGCTAATCAACGAAAAGGCCGATGAATGCTTCAACGAAGAGATCCAGCAGAACGAAGGGCAGCAGGACTAGACAAAGGGGCGCGGCCAGCAGCGTGGTCATGCCCAATGGCAGCGCTTGTTGCGGCTGCTCGCGCGTTATGCCAGGATTTCGTGCACGCGCTTCTGCACCGTCGAGTAAAGGCTACGAACGAGCTGGGGCACGCTATGGCTGCCATATCTTGAGCAATTAAAACTGTCCGTTCAACAGTAGGGGTGCGCCGGCGTCAGCCGGTGTGCCCCTACTTTGGGAAACGTAAAACTCGCTTTTTGTCGGTTGCCTCTCCCCTCTTCCAGCCCAAACGGGTGCCTCAGCAGCGGCGTGCGGCACCTAAAAGCGCTGTCCCCAGCAGGAATAGCGCCAAGGAGACGGCGATCCAGTTGCTGTCGGCGGTCTTGGGGAGAGTGGCGGTGGCAGCGCTGGCGGTCTTGGCCTTGAATGGTGTGGACGCCGCGGTCTTGGTCACTGTCGTTTTGGTCGTCTTGGTTGTCGTGGCTGTCTTTGGCGTCGTGGTCGCGGGCTTAAGGACGGGATCCGTCGCGGGCCCGGCACCGGGCTGCTCATCGGTAGGACCGGCACCACCAGCCGGCTCGCCCGCGCCACCGGGCACCTCGCGCCCGTCGGTCTCCCCCGCCGGCGCCGTGGCGCCCAGGGGCTCGATCACCACATGCGGCGCCATGGCCCCGGAGGCATCCACCACGCCGCCGGCACCGAAGGCCCCGCCCACGGGCGTCACGAACCGCGCGGACACGAGCGACCCACCCGTGCAAGCAACGCCGCCATCGGCACCGGCCGCGTCGAGCCACGAGGCGTCGACCGAAAGCCCGCACCCGGCCGAGCCGTCGCCAGCGTCCTGCAGGTACAAACCGTAAGCGTACACGCCGGCGGCGGGCGCGGCACCGAAGGCGACGACGCGCCCGCCGCCGCGCACGGCCATGTCGCCGGCGATCACGCCGGCCACGGCCTCGCCCGTGACGTTCGCCCCGTCCGCCCGGGCATCGACGGTGCAGCCGTCCACAACGAGCGCTCGCGAGACGTGGATCGCGCACTGCGAGCCCGATGCCGCCAGGGACCCGGTGCCGCTAAGCGTCAGGTCGCCCCACACCTCCATGCCGCACTGCGAGATGACCGCATCGGGCGCCTGCGACTCGACCACCGAGTTCTGCCCCACAAGCGTCACGACCAGGTCGCCGTCGGCGCCGATGGCGTCGCCCGCGTAGCCGTCGAGCTCCAGATGGCCGGCATCGGTCCAGGCCCAACCGGGGCCCGAAACGCCCGGCTCGCAGTACGTCGCGCCCGCGATGAACAGGCTCTCCGCGCCCGCGGCATAGGAAGGCCCGCCCAGCAAGACGCATAGGCAGGCCATGGCAGCGATCGCGATGTGATGACGGCTGGTGTGGGACTCGGCGGCAAACATACCCGCTCCGATCTTCTCAGGAGCCAATAGGATGTGCACCAGAAAATGCCCTGGTGGCAGCACTTATCAGTTTAGCGAGATCGATGCGGGGGCAAAGAGAAATCGCGTGGGCGAAGTCCACAATTAGGTGTAAATCGTTTTGTCAGTCGGTGAAAGGAAGAATCGACTTACAACCTCCGTTTCGATTCTTTAAAAGCAGGTAGCATCCTTCAAATTGACAGCATGATACTCCGAAGTGAATCTGAACTTGCGTCATGACATCTCAAGCAATCTGGATTTGGTAATGTAGATGCGATGCAATAAGAATGTATATTCGTTAAATTTGGGTGTGGATGATGGAGGACGGCGTCGTGATTGAACTGCTCTTTCGGGCCTTCTCCACGAATTCGCTGATCCAGGATCTTGTTGTGTTCTTGAGGATCCGGATGTTTTCGGTCGCTTCAATGTCGATTTCCACCTTTGCCTTGTCGGCGATGTTGTCCGGCAATGTCGGCAAACCCTTGAGATCAGTCTCCCTGTACTTCTTGGCAAACATGGAGACGTATCTTTCGACAAAGAGCTTTTTGTCGCTTATGCTTAGCTTAGAGAAGAGGCTCATCAAACTGAAGCGGGAGAGGAGTTCCGCCGGGAAAGTTTCATCGATCTTCCCGAGGGGGCAGTTTGTCGTGAACACGATGATAAACCCGCGGAGATCATGCTCCATCCCTTGGGAGTCCGTGAACGATCCTGTCTCGAGGAGATCGAGGAAGAAGTTCCAGACGGCGGGTTCAGCTTTCTCGAACTCGTCCACCAGGAGAATTCCGGCATCGGATGAGTCGATCTTCTTTCCCAGCTCGCCTTCTTCGCTTCCCATGTATCCTCTCGGGCTGCCGATCAGGGAGTTGAGAGAGTCCTTACTGCTGTAGTTCCCGAGATTGACCTTAGGGAGGGGCTGGCATGGCGCGATTGCCTCGCAGAGGATCTTGGCAACTTCTGTTTTCCCGACACCCGAAGGGCCAAGAAGGAGCAGCGAGAATACTGGCTGCTCGCCGAGCGCATTGAAGAGCCTGAAGCTGCGCGATCGGGATTCGAAGGAGCGTTTGAATTCGATCTGGCCTATGAGCTCGCTTTCGAGGGTGGTGAGGACTTGCATGAATTCGAGTTCGTCGAGGGATACGAGTGTTCTCTTTCCTCTTTTGTCCTTCTGGGTGCCCTCATCGACCTCGATGTCGCAGTCTATTATGTCGTCGAACATGGTTCTCAATTGGTATGCTCCTTCGTTCACGGTTTTATCGTCTCCGATGAAGAGGGTGCCAAAGGGTAGCTGGTGGACGAGGAGCTCGAATTTCGATGCCAGCTGGAGATCACCCGATAGTAAGCCCATGAATGATGAAACGTCCACGACGAGCTTTTTCTCGGAAAGGAGCTCGGAGATTTGGTCGCTTCCGTGTAGTTCGAGAAGTGACATCAACTTGAAGCCGTCTACTCCGAGCTGGTCGATCAGGGCTTTATACTGGGATTTGTTGTATGTGACGAGTTTGCGCATGGCATTGCCTATCAAGCCTCGAAGGACACTGCCTGAATGACAGCAAGGATGTCTATGTAATAGCCCTGTTCTGCCCGATTGCCGCCGACGGTCATGGCTGTGGGTGACGGGTTCTTTCCGCATATAACAATGTCGTTCTGCGGCGTGCGTTTTGGGTCGCCTGGCTGCTGGAAGTAATCAAAGGGGCTCTTCATCTGGGCCGGGGTGATTTTCCCTTTGCATATCCCGACGATGCCGACCTTTCCGATGAGCAGGTCGTCGATTGTGTACCCGCTTTCGAACATCTCTTCTCCGTCGAGGGGAATCTTCGCGTACAGCGGCGTTCTTCTTCTTGCGCGGTTTCCTCTGAGCTTGAAGGCTGCGCCGTCTCCTATGAAGGATTGCATCATGTGGCCGATGTCGAGGTCTCCGGCATCGGGGACGGTGATTCCGTCAAAGGTCCCGCTCATGATCGCCATGATGCCTCGAATCTCATCCTCATTGATGAGCTTCAGCGAGACATCGCCAATATATGCGAGGTCGCCTTCTGCAAGCGTTGTTCCGCTTTCGGGGGCTTTGCAGTGCTCCATTATGTCGGCGAGCATCCGGCTATTTGTGTTCACGTATTCGAGGGTGTCCACGATCTTCTCTTGTTTTTCGTGCCTGACGCTTCCTTCGAGTTTTGCCCTGAGTTTCGTCAGGAAGGGAGGGTTGAGCTCCGCTTCGGCGTTCAATGATGCTCTCTTTGTCGTCCCGTTCTGGTTTTCCTTGGAGCTTGTAGTCTTGAGCTTGTTGTCCAGGAGCATCCTCGTCTCGAACACCTTCTGCTGATTCATGTAGTAGACGGTGAAGAGGCCTGGTATTTTATTTTCTGGCATAGTTCCTCCGCTCCTTTCCTTTAGCGTGGGGCTGTCGTTGTTTTCGCCCCTCGTTATCCGCGTACCATCCGTTTCACACCATACGTATCATTGCCACTCCGAAAAAGCAATCGAACTCACCATGCAGCTGAGACGGATAGAAGACCATGGTCACAGCGAAGAAGGCGCGACCGGCTCATACTTCGATCTATGCAACAAATGAAATCAAGCCGGCACCGTGCAAGCGCAAACCAAGACCGCTGGCGCTAAAGCGCACGGCAAGCGGAGTATCGGTGCTACTTCTGTACGGGTTACCTAAATCGGTTCTCAAGCTCCTCCAAATTTCTCAAGAACCAGCGCCTTCTAATCGCTCCAGTTTTCGTTTCAATGTTCGTTTCTTCCAGTGCATTTTTTATCTGATGTATCCATTCAACTAAAGCCGCCGATGGCACTCCGTCCGGATTCCGAACGTTATGAAGATGCACAAAGAACTCACGAAGCGCCTCTTGATTCGACGCATCTTCTCTGCAAAATGTCTTGACAATGACCCTCGGACTAGCATTAACCAACACTTTGACATCGCGTTTCGCAGCATCGTTGAGACGACGAGCAAGCTCCCTGCCCGTCAGTCCCTGCGCTCCTTCAGATATCATCAACTGACTCGTCATTCTTTTATTCAACTCTGCCCAAGCATAACGCTTGAGATCTTCAGCGAGCGCCCGTCTCTCCCGCCTCTCGTCTGCACAAAATACTGGTCCAGAAAGGTACTCAGAAGCTTTTTCTGGATCAGCATCGATCACTTTCTTGCAATATTCGATAAAGTCATTTTGCGAAAAAGGACATTCCCATTCGAGATCAGATAACAGGTAATAAACCTCGAGCACGTCGTGCAAACAATCGACTGAATAATGTGCCCCGGAAACTAAAGCAAAATAACGCTTCGCGAGGACATCCACCTTCTCGTCATCAAGAGCGTACGCGTGCCTCATCTCAGCAGCGATCTCTCTAACATCGAGGGTATCGATGTTATTCGGATACCTTTTTCCAATGTACGCTTTAAACCCTTGCTCAAGATCATCCTTTGTTACTTCGCCTGAAGGTTCGAATGCTTTACCTATCACGGAGAAATCAGAGTATTGCTCGTAAAGAGACACGCTACGATCGTATTCCAGGGCCTCCGGACTGAGCAAATTCTCTCGCCTTCCGTTTTGTGGCATGGAAGGCGCGCTCCCCATGGAGGTCAACAAAGCAAAATGGACTGCGTCCCGTAGAGCGTTAAACCGATTTTGGGGTGCAATTCCTGTATCTTGAACCGCCTCAAGACTGCAAATTCTTCCGATTAGCTCATGAGCACGAATCATTGCCCGAGCATTTACGCATCCGCTGGCCTCAACCCCCGCAAGTATGGCACCATGTATATCAAGGTCTTCCGATGGGCGACAATCTCCCATGAGAATTTCTTCGGCCAATGCCGACGGGCACGGCCTGAATGGATAGACTTTCCAAATTAGTTTTTCGCGTACGTCCCTATCGAACTCTCGCATCGATTGCACATCACTGCCTCCCCAGGCATTTGAAACCAGCATGACCTTCAACCCAAGTCTTTCGACAAGATCGTTCATCGTTCCGAATAGCGCCAAATCGTCGCTATCTTTAGAACGCCTCTCCACATCATCGAATACAAGAAAGTGCTTCTTTCTGAGCATTAGGCAGGCAACGGATTGTATCCCGACGGAGAGATTCACGGATAATCCCGTTCTTTTAATTAAAGCCCCCGAAATACCGTTGAGGGCGCCCCCTATCGTTTTGGCAGCAGCTTGCGACCTCATGTCTTTATCGCTAAGGTGTACGAGCGCCATCACAATGCGTTCGTATAAATCTTCAGCAGTAGCAATCCCGAACATAGAAACGCGGACAAGGTCGTATTCGCCCTCTTCGAGATGCTTGGCGAGCTTCTCTTCAATGAATCGGGTCTTTCCCGACCCCCAATCTCCCTCAAGTGCAATTGCATATTGATTGTCCTTATCCTTGAGATAGGAATCGATATGACCGATGAGCTGATCAGCAGGTTCTTTTGACCGGCATGTCTCCATTATTCCCTCCAGCATCAACTTAGGGCGAAAGATTTCTTTCGCTGCGATAGATCAACCCGCAACTGAGGCCGCCCCGTCCACAACAATGATGGCATAAACTCGATTGAAAGCTGGCGGTTAGACCATGCTCAAGCTTTACTGTTACCTACAGCGCCTAAACCAGTATCAGCCCCTACCCGTTGCCTTGTTAATTTTCCTATACATCTTGGAAACATGACCACTAATGGGGTCATTCGGAAACGCCTTCTGAGCTCTTGCAACATATGAAAGATAGTTTCCATGGCGGCTTGGGTCCGAAGCGCTTCGCTTGTCACTCGATCTGTTCCCCTTCGGAGAGTAATGCTCGTACAATGCGCTTACGCGCTTCTTACTCGGATGCTTGTCCGGATTATCAGCCAGCCTGCCGATTGATTTAGCAGCACGATAAAACCTATTGTAAAACCTTCCGACCGTAGATTGGCGAATTCGAACATCGTTACCGTCAAAATCAAATCACAAAAACGAAACATGATTTCCAGCATGATGCGCGGTTCGCACAACTTCCATTTCTCCTGCGAGCAATGCACCAAATGAAAGTTGCTCGACCTTTCCATCGTTTATACGGTGGATTTTGGTTTTTTCATCTTGTAGTTCAACTGCAGGAACTCCCTGTGCCAAAGCAAGAGCTTTACTTGCTGTTTTGAGATCCTTGGCAGGGACGACAATGATGAAGTCGTCGCAATATCGTATATACCTGCCATTCACGCTGGCAACACACGCGTTAATCTGGGCATCGGTATCAAACATATACATATTCGCCAACACGCCACTTGTTGCCAGTCCTTGGGGAATGCCCCTCGCATCATGCCTTTCTTTCCAGGGCACAACAATCGAAGAATCCTTGTAAGCCGTAAACTCCGCAGGTGTCAAGATGCGCGGTAGCCTGTTAAGGCTCCTTAACGCCTTGGATCGAACTTTGGACGCAGAATTGCCAAACGTGAACGGGTCGTCTGGCTGAAGATCAATCCAGCAAAGTCCGTTCCTTCTCGCCAAATCGCCAACAGGCCAATAGCAGTAATGCAATATGTTTTTCAGGACTTGGTAATGGTCCGGTGGAAGCATGCCCTCGTTAAAGAACCCTCTAACGGCCTTGCGTAAGTAACTATGATCGAGGTTATCGAAAAAATGGGTGAAGTCTCCCGTGATAACTAGCGAATCCCCCTGCCTGCGAATGGCATCGATTGCATCTGCAGCAACAGAGTAATTAGTGAGGTGAAATCCGCTTCGATAAGCTGCAGCAACGCCGCCGATGCCCGTTTCTAAGGCACGACGGTCATATAACTTGCCCCATTGCAGCGCATAATACTGAAAAATCCTGTGATCCAAGTGAGATGCATATGCGATATCTCTCGTCTTCAGGGTTTTCTTGCCGTCCCTGAATCTCACATGGCAAAGCTCATTCGCAATTAAGGGAAGAAATGCGTGACGCTGAATAAAATCTGCATCACAAACCCTCGCCTCGACATCCTTGAATGCAACACGGTAATCGAAATGCGCGTAGCTCTTCTTTGTCGCATACCCTGGAATACGAGACGGGTCGAAATCGTTCACGGGCTCACCGCCTTTAATCAACCTGCTCGGTATATAGGAGCGGCTCACCCAAACCGAGCAGGCTAACATGAGGTGAAGCGAGTTCACCAACGCAATGCGGCCGCCCATTCCAATGCTTGCCTATGGCATACTAGATGGAGATGCGGAGATAACCGATATGATCATCAGCGCCCTTGCCCAGCTATGCGCAGGCAACGTCGGCATCAATAGTGCGAACGTCGGAATTTCGTCGTTTGCGCTATTGACGGCGATAACGCACCTTTACGCCAATGCGTAAAGCAGTTCTATTGTACCCGAAATCCTATCTTGAAACACACGATCGTATCGGATTAGAGATATATAACCTACCTGAACCTACCTGAAGGAGAGTTATCGAATCTGCATTGGCATCAGATTCGTGAGGCCTCAGCGTCAACAAATGCAGAGTCTGCGCTTTAAGATAAACGGAAGACTGCTTCGGTTTTTAAATCTATTCTCAACCTGCCGCCCACAGGAGCTCCAACGGAAACACTGTCAGTTCAAGTTATGAACGCGTTAACCCCACAGCACCACTGGGTAACCGTTTGATTCGGCGTGGGCTATTCGACTTGAGCTTCAGTTCCGCTTTTAACAATTTTTGCATGCTGCTTAGCTATGAATTTCTCTGACCATGCTTGGAAATCCTTCGACGCCTCACCCTCCATTCGCGAGGTCAGCGACTGCTGAATGCTCTGAAATTCGTTTGCAGCACCTTCGTTTGCGGCATCACGCAGTTTGTAAAGCAGATCGTTGCAATCGACGCAGAGAGTCAGCTTCTTATCTCCGTTGTCTACTGAGGCGAATGCCTCTAGTAGTTTTTTCTTTCTGCCGCAGCAATCACACTTCAATTTCTCTATCCCCCTCTTTTAGTATTTCGACCAAGTTTTCAGTCAGCGTTTTCATATCGCGCTCCGTGACCCTCTTGCGAGATCTCATGGCTTTTTCAAATAGAGGCTGCAGGTAATCTCTGATTTCCTTCTCCTGCTCTTTCGAGCTCACTAGTTTTTCTTGGAGCTTTCTCAGGCTCTTTTTATCGGAGTCAAGTTGGGATATGACAGCATCCTGCTCTTCTGCAGTTAGGAGATACTCTATTTCCATATTGACGAAGATAGCGTTGAACATTCGAGTCGTCCATAGCGCGTCGTCCTCTCGGATTATGTCTCCGACGGCCTTTGTCGCCGCCCCCGCGATGCCCCCTATCAGCAGGCCTCCGCTCATCCCGATGACCTGCACTGCTTTTTTGCCGACTTTGTCGGTGAGCTTTTTCCCCGCGATAGCGCCTGTCGCCGCCGTCCCGGCAATCGTGCTTCCGAACGACACGAGCAGGGACGTTATGTTCTTCGTATACTGAGCCCCTGACAGCCTTCCTTCAATCAGCCCGTACGTATCCGGTACGGTAAAGACCACGAACATAGCCCCCTGGGTAATTAGGTTCGATCCAAGAAACTTCGCGAAGCTCTTCTGTGCCGCGGCGCCGTATATGGCCTTCTTCCCTGCCATCGCCCGAAATGCGTTTACTATTTCCTGCGCCGCTTTGGATCCTATCCTCTTGGTGATACGCGTAGCCAATGGGTTTATTGCGTTCATCAAGCTGGTCCTGGACAGCTGGGAGGCAATGACGCTTCCGGCGAAGCTGAGCCCGTAGACCCTGATGCCCGTAACGATTGCGTACTTTGCCGCCTCTTTTGGACTTCGGGTGCTCCACAGTGCTTGGGCAAATGCGCAGACGGCGGAAATGCCCAGGGCGGAAGTGCATGTTATCGAGGACTCGGCGAAGTCGTAGACGAGCGATTCCACTGTTCCCGGCTTGGCAAGGTTGCGAACCTGCTGGTATGAAAGGTTGCTCTTGCGGATGATATCAAGCGCCGCCTCCGGATCGTTGACGCCTTTAACGGTTCCTTGCTCGATACGCGTTTTCATATAGGCGACAGCATCCGCGTACTGGTCCTTCGGAACTTCAATCTTCATCGGGTTGTCGTTGAGATCATAGTATCTGAATTCCTTGGCGCCAGCTGGCGTTTTCTTGAAGCAGGCTTCTACGGTTTGGTATGCCGTTTTGCAGAACTTGCACTGCACCGGGGATGCCCCAACAATTTTGTCGGGTCCGTTCTTGGCGTTATCTCTTCCGACTACCGTTGACTTCTCGCCGTGAATCCAATCAAGCTTCGCGCCGGCTTCCTCCGCGTAGATTCCATGGCCCGTCTTCGTCTGTCCTGCGCCATAGGCTGCATTGAACATAATGCCCCCGACGCTGAAGGAGTTCAGGGCGCTGATCGTCGACCTCTCGGCCAATTCCTCCGCTTCTTTTCTTTGCCTTATCGCATCGGAGCGGTACTCTCTGAACGCTTCGTACATAGCTTTGCTCTCGAATACAGCGAGGGTCTCGTCTTTGCCTTTGAGCGCATATCTTCGATTTCCTTTATCCTTGCGCTCCAGGATGTCGTAATCCTCGGGATCGAAGAAATCCCATGGGATGATGCGGTAGATAGCATTAAGCTTATGGGCCTTCTCACCGGTTTCCTTCGCTTTTGCTTTGGCTTCTTTGTTGGCGGCCTTCACATCTTTCTTGGGGGCTTTGGATATGAATGCGCGATCGGTGAGGGCGATTCCGGCAGGGTATCCTCCATATGAGATCATGTCTGCCCAGAGAATGACGTGGTCGTTGGGGACGGGCAGACACCTTTGGATCTTCTGAACCTCTTCATGGGCGGGTTTACCGCATACGCCTTGCAGCTCTTCGATCATCGCTTGTAATTTCTGGTCCATGGCGGCTCCGTAACCCTATCCTTTCGTCGAATTATCCCACATTCAGATTAAGTAAAAAATTCTATGCCTTTCATCGGTAGTAGAAATGGCTACTGGGAAGCTCTTCTTGCCTTCGAAGCATTCAGTAAGAACGGGGCCTCTACCAAAGTTGCTCTATCAATCAAAAAGTCCCGCCACATTGGAAAGCGTGGCGGGACACGAAAAGCATTTATCCAACCTTGAACTAGCCGGGATGACGCCGGGCTGCAAGCGCTGCCTGCACGTCTTCTGCGATACCCGCGCCGCGCAGCCGAAGCCGGAATAGGCTAAGACGCGGCGACAGAGCCCCAAAACGCAACAGGCCCGGCGGCGAATCGAATCGCCGCCGGGTCTGGAAGCATCTGCAGGGCTCGCAATTAGCCTGGCGACCGCTGCCGCTCTTACCGGCACAGAGCTATACGCTAGTCACAAGAAAGGCCGCCGTTAAGGAACAGCGGACTTGACTCTCGCATATTCAAGGGCGACTAGAGTGTCTTGAGGTACTCCCCCAGCTCTTCCTCCCAGTCGGGCATGTGGAAGCCTGCCGACTCCAGCTTGGACAGGTCGAGCGCGGAGTGGACCGGGCGCGGGGCGATGGGGCCTGCGGCGCTGGCGTAGTAGTCGGCGGTGCTGACCGGGACCACTTTGTCCCCGTTGCCGTTGGCAGCCTCGAAGACGGCGCGGGCGATGTCGGCCCAGCTCCTCACGGCGCCCGAGCCGGTGCAGCCGTAGGTGCCGTAGGGGGCCTTAGCGTCCAGCACGTGGAAGATGGCGGCGGCCATGTCGCGCGTGAAGGTCAGGCGGCCCAGCTGGTCGTCCACGACGGTGACCTTGTCCAGATTGTCGTCCGGGTCGGCGACGCGGTCTGAGAGGCCCTTCATGGTGTTTACGAAGTTGTGCCCCTCGCCGATGACCCAAGAGCTGCGCATGATGTAGTGGCACGGGCACCCGGCCACGGCGATGTCCCCCGCCGCCTTGGTCTGGCCGTAGACGGACAGCGGACTGAAGGGCTCGCCCTCGTCGTGGACCTCGGCGGTGCCGTCGAAGACGTAGTCGGTGTGTTTCGTCAAGAGGATTTGAGCAAAAAGAGCATCGGAAATTGAACAGCCTGAGCATCGGAAGCGCGCACGCTTTTTGAGCGGCTAGCCCTCCTGCATGAGGGCATGGCGGACGCGGTAGGACTC
>ENA-OQCZ01000267-OQCZ01000267.1-human-gut-metagenome-genome-assembly--contig:-NODE-267-length-15960-cov-9.551127_pt1 | contig 15960 bp, 13 predicted proteins | sample MGYA00242505_ERZ504594 | MGnify/ENA primary metagenome ERZ504594 (study PRJEB26092, sample SAMD00036329) | human gut metagenome | host: Homo sapiens | study: EMG produced TPA metagenomics assembly of... | reverse complement strand
TTTCGTTCGAGAATGTGGTAGTATAAAAGATATGCAAAGAGGAACCAAGGAGAAGTATTAGAAAGATTATGAAAATTATTCTGACTGCGGTCAACGCAAAATATATTCATTCCAATCTCGCAGTTTATACACTGCAGGCGAGCGCGGAGAAAGCCGGCGTGTTCCCGGAGATCCGCGAATTTACGATCAATCAGTCAAAGGATTCCATGCTGCGAAGCCTGTTTCTGGCGCGTGCAGACGTTGTCTGCGTTTCCTGCTACATCTGGAATATATCAATCGTAGAGGATCTGATTACAGAATATCATAAAATCAGTCCGAAAACAAAGATCTGGCTTGGCGGGCCGGAGGTTTCGTACCATGCAGAGGAGATGCTGGAACAGTATCCGTTCCTTGCCGGAATTATGAAAGGCGAGGGAGAAGTGACTTTCCGGGAAATAGCAGTTTATTATCAGAACCAGGGGAATGGGATGGAGGGGAAAACGCTGGAGGAGATCCATGGCATTACATACCGTGATGCAGACGGTGCAGTCAAAAGCAACCCGTGGCGTCCGGTTATGGATCTGTCCGAGGTGGATTTTCCCTATGCAAACCTGAAAAAATTTGAGAACCGCATCATTTATTATGAGTCGAGCCGTGGCTGTCCGTTCTCGTGCAGCTACTGCCTTTCTTCCATTGATAAAAGGCTCCGGTTCCGAAATCTCGATCTCGTAAAAAAGGAGCTTGCCTTCTTTTTGGAGCAGAAGGTACCGCAGGTTAAATTTGTAGATCGTACCTTCAACTGCAAAAAAGATCACGCAATGGCGATCTGGAAATTCATCGCAGAACATGATAATGGTGTGACAAATTTCCATTTTGAAATTGCTGCCGATCTGATTACGGAAGAAGAGCTGGAACTTTTGAATACGCTGCGGCCGGGACTCGTACAGCTCGAGATCGGCGTGCAGTCTACGAATCCGCAGACGATCGAAGCAATTCACCGGAAGATGGATTTTGGAAAAGTGACAGAGATTGTCAATCGGATTGCGAAAGGAAGAAACATCCACCAGCATCTGGACCTGATTGCGGGACTTCCCTACGAGGACTATGCAAGTTTCCGCCGTTCTTTTGCGGATGTCTATGCGCTCCGGCCGCAGCAGCTGCAGCTCGGATTTTTAAAAGTGCTTCGAGGCTCCTTTATGTATGAGCATACGAAAGAATATGACTGCCATTATCAGGAACGGGAGCCGTATGAGGTGCTTTATACAAAATGGCTGCCGTATGATGATGTGCTGAAACTGAAAGACGTGGAAGAGATGGTAGAAGTCTATTACAACAGCGGTCAGTTTGTCCACACGCTGCCGATGATCGAGCGGTTGTATGAGAACCCGTTCGACTTCTTCCAGGAACTCGGTGATTTCTACCGGGCAAAGGGCTACAGTGAGGCGGCGCATAACCGGATCCAGCGGTATGAAATTCTGCTCGAGTTTTTACGGGACGAAAAACAGCAGGACGAAGCATTCTTCCGCCAGATGATGGTACTCGATCTGTATGCGCGGGAAAATATGAAGACGCGGCCGCATTTTGCAAAGGATCCGTCGGAATGGAAAAACGAATCGCGTGATTTTTACCAGAAGGAAGCCGAAACGAGAACGCTTCTGCCATCGTATACGACATACGATTGGAAGCAGCTGCAGCGCATGACGCATGTGGAAGTTTTTGATTACGATGTGCTCGGAAACGGGGAAAAGGCGCGTACGGTACTCCTGTTTGATTATCAGAAGCGCGATCCGCTGACGGGAAATGCGGAGATGATCGACTGTAGTGAGCTTTTTTACGCTTGACATTTCAAAAGAACATGAGATACTAGAAAAGGTAATAAAAGATGAAAATACAAGATTTTGTAGTGCTCGATCTTGAGACAACGGGTCTTTCTGTAAAGGAAGACCAGATTCTGGAGATCGGTGCAGTAAAAGTGCAGGGCGGAGAGGTCACGGCATCGTATGAGACTTTCGTCAATCCGGGCAGAAAAGTGCCGGAGCGGATCACGGAACTCACCGGAATCCGGGATGAGATGATTGCGAATGCGCCCGATGTGGAGACTGCTGTCCGCGGCTTTCTGGATTTCTGCGGCGGCCTGCCGCTTCTGGGGCACAATATTCTGTTCGATTACAGCTTCATCAAGCAGGCAGCGATAAATGCCCGTCTGGACTTTGAAAAAGAAGCGTGGGATACGTTGAAAATTGCACGGAAAGCCCTCCCGGATCTGGAGAGCAGAAGCCTTGAAGCACTCTGCGGCTACTATCAGATCCCGCGGGAACACGCACACCGTGCGATGGACGATGTGCTGGAAACGCTGGCACTGTTCCGAAAACTGGAAGAAGGATTTTCGGAAGATCACCCGGAATGGTTTGCCGCAGCGCCTCTGAAGGCCAAAATGAAACGTGAGGTTCCGGCGACGGAGGCACAGAAAAAATATCTGGCGGATCTGATCCGGTACCATGAGCTGGATCTCGAACCGGAGTGGGGAGCACTCACAAAAAGCCGTGCATCCCGCATGATCGATCAGATTATTCTGGCACATGGAAGAATGGAAAAACGACAGAGAACTGAGAAAAAATTAGAAGAGAAAAAGAAAGGATGGAACGATGAGTAATAAAGTCAATCGAAAAGCCCCGACAGAGGCACAGAAAAAGAAGAAAGATCCGCTGGCAAAGAAGAGAAATGCAGCAAAGATACTGGCATTGATTCTTGCAGTGGTTATGGTGCTTGGTATGGTTCTTCCAGCACTTTTATGGCTGGTGTAAAGAGATTCTGTAAAAGACAGAGTGAAATGGGAAACGGATCAAGAAGAGGCACAGTATGAAAAACAGCAGAAAAATGAGAGGCCTGCTGGTGATGCTTATCGCATTCGCATTCTGCTTTCTGGCAGAACCAGTCAAAGCGGATGACCGGACAGCGCTGGACGGAATCTATGTAGAAGACATTTCCGTCGGCGGTATGACCGAAGAGCAGATCACACAGGCAGTAAACGACAAAATTGAACAGTTAAAACCCTCGGTTATCAACCTGTCTGCCGGAGAGCAGAATGCACAGGTGACAGCAGGGGATCTCGGACTTTCCTGTGCCAACCCGGAGGTGGCAAGAGAAGCCGTCACAATCGGGCAGGAAGGCAATGTACTGAAGCGGTTCCTGACACAGAACCGGCTCAAAAATGGAGAGACGGTGACGTTTTCCCTGAAATATACAGTCGATGGCGAGGCAGCGCGCCAGGCGGTAGAAAACAACACGGCTGTGCTGAACCGCGAGGCAACAGATGCAACGCTGACCCGCGAAAACGGCGAATTTATCGTCAATCCGGGCCAGACCGGATGCAGCGTCAACGTGGATGAGTCCATGGCGAAGGTTGTCAATTACCTGACGACAAGCTGGCGGGGCGGCATCGGCGGCGTAGAACTGGTAACAGAAGAAACACCGGCAGGCGGTAATCCGGAGCAGCTTGCACTTGTCAAAGATCTGCTCGGCGAGGGTACGACGGAGTATGGCAACGGTACGAGCGGCAGAAAACAGAATGTCGCAGTCGGCGCAGAGAAGATTAACGGAACGCTGGTACAGCCGGGCGAGGAATTTTCCGTAGAGGCGGTCGTTGTGCCGTTTGATGCGGAAAATGGTTATGCACTGGCAGCATCGTATGAGATGGGCAAGGTCGTCGATTCGTACGGCGGCGGTATCTGCCAGGTTTCCACAACGCTCTATGTTGCTGTCTTAAAAGCAGAGCTTGAGGTGACGGAGCGGTACAGCCATTCCATGATTGTCCACTATGTGGATCCGTCGATGGATGCGGCGATTGCAGAGGGATTGAAAGACCTGAAATTCATCAACAATACGGATGCGCCGATTTATATTGAGGCGAGCGCGGACGGAAGCACCCTGCATTTTGCCATCTACGGCCATGAGACGAGAGATCCGAACCGCACGGTCCGCTATGAGAGTGAGACGACAAACACGGAGGATCCGACGCCGAGCCTGACGGAAGATGCGAATGCATCGTTTGGAACAATTGAACAGACATCGTACGGCTATCAGGGTTCGACGGCGCGGCTGTGGAAGATTGTGAATGACAATGGAAATGAGACGAAGGAGCAGGTGAATTCCAGCACTTACCGCATGACATCGGATGTCTATACCGTGGGAACAAAGACGGACAATGCAGCGGCGCGTGCGGAAATGCAGGCGGCGATTGCGGCAAATGATCTTGCAAAAGCAAAGGAAGTTGCAGCGAAATACAGCCAGAGCAGTTCGTCATCGAGTTCTTCGGAGAAGAAGGAAGACAGCAGCGATGATTCGGATTCGGATGGTACGGAAAAGACGGACGACAGCAGCAATACAGAGAAAACGGAGGACGATGAGGACTAGGCGTTTTCTGGTTACAGTTCGCTGGGAACCAGTGAACTGTAACATTTTCCGTGAAAAATGGGAAAGCAGAGGGAAAAGGAGTACGGATTCCGTCTGCTTTTTCGTTTGAAACAGGAAGTTCGAGGAGGACAAGGGATGCGAAAGGGTAAATTACAGCAGAGCGTGCTGGTGCGCTCGGTGTTTAAGATGCTGGGGCAGAAAAGAGAGGACGCAGCAGGGCCGGCGGTTGGACGTGGGGTATCGGCATTTGCAGGAGAAAAGGAGACGCAGGTGTTTTCGTGTGCGCCGGTGCTGGTGAAGGATCCGGAGGACGCGGTGCTCGCGGTCTGCCGGGTGTGCAACAGTGTGGCCGCGGCGGGGGCATCGGCAAAAGGAGTGCTGGTGTCGCTGATGCTGCCGGAGGCGATGGAAGAAAAGGATTTAAAGGAGCTGATGCGGGCGGTTGACGGTGCGTGTGTGCGGTATGGAACTGCGGTGATCGGCGGGCATACGGAGGTGACGGACGGGGTTTTGTATCCGGTGCTTACCGTGACGGCGGCAGGCGGGACAACGCGTGCGGGGCTGTTTGATCCGTCGTGTGTGACAGCGGATTTGGATCTTGTCGTGACGAAGGGGATTGCGCTTGGCGCGGTGTCTTATCTGGCAAAGACAAGAAGGGATGAGCTTCTGACGAGATTTTCTCCGGGATTTATCCATGGGGCGGCGGATTTTTCGGAGGATTACTCTGTCTGCCGTGAGGCGGAGATTGCGATCGAGCACGGTGCGGCTGCGATGCAGGATCTCTCGGAGGGCGGGATTTTCGGGGCGCTCTGGGAGATGGCGGACGGCGCGGGTATCGGGCTTGATGTGGCGCTGAAGAGGATTCCGATCCAGCAGGAGACGGTGGAGATCTGTGAATTTTTCGGGGTGAATCCGTATCAGATGCTTTCGACGGGGGCGCTGCTGATTGCGGCGGCGGACGGCGAGGGGCTGGTGCAGAAAATGGCACTCGAAGGGATTCCATCGGCGGTGATTGGGCGGACGACATCCGGGAAGGAGAGGATTCTCCGGAACGGGGAAGAGGTCCGGTATCTGGATAAGCCGCAGATGGATGAGATGTACCGGGTTGGCAGATAAGGCTTAAATATACGACAGGAGTGATTGGTAAAATGGCACATTTGAATATTGTTCTTCATGAGCCGGAGATTCCAGCAAATACAGGTAATATCGGACGGACGTGTGTGGCGACGGGGACGAGGCTGCATCTGATTAAGCCGCTGGGGTTTGATATTTCGGACAAGGCGGTCAGGCGCGCGGGGCTGGATTACTGGCCGAAGCTGGATGTGACAGTGTATGAGAGTTACGAGGATTTTCTGGAGAAAAATCCGGGGGCGAAGATTTACTATGCGACGACGAAGGGGCCGCAGACGTATGTGGATGTGCAGTATGAAGAGGACTGCTTTATCATGTTCGGAAAGGAAAGCGCGGGGATTCCGGAGGATATTCTGTACGATAATCAGGAGACGGCGGTGCGGATTCCGATGATTAATGATATTCGGTCGCTGAACCTTTCAAATTCCGTGGCGATCGTACTGTACGAGGCACTGCGGCAGAATAGCTTTGACCATATGCAGCTCGCGGGGCATTTGCGGACGCATGAGTGGAGGTAGACGGACGGGACTCTGGTGATCGTAGACGGAGCTGCATTCTTTTTTATAAGGAAGAAGTTAAGATCATTTCCAATTCGGCAAAGACCTGCTCTGCGTAAAGCTGTTTGATTTCGTGGCGGGTCATGCCGGAGACGTTGGTCTGGAAGGTGAAGGTGTGGGCTTGGGCTTTGTATAAAATACAGAAGTAGACGACGCCCTGTACGCTGTCAGCGTTGTTGGGGTCGAGATTTCCGGTTGTGCCGGTGATTCCGATGGCGATGGCGGTGTGCAGGTTTTCTTGTACTGTGCGGGCCATGGCTTCGGCGCATTCGGGGGAGTAGACGCCGTGGATTTCGATGACGGAAGGGTCGACGCCGACGAGGACTTTGGTTTCGTTCAGATACGTGACGTAGCCGCCGGGGAAAATGGCGGAGGCGCCTTCGGTGTCGGTGATCAGGGAGGCGATCAGACCGGAAGTGCAGCTTTCCATGGTGGAAATGGTGGTGTGGGATGCAATGAGCTGTTTGATGATGGAATCAATGGTGTTTGGGTTCATAGTGAAAATTACCTCCAGAGTTAGTTTGATATGTCTGGCAAAAAAGCCCCTCGGCGGAGGGGCTTATTTTGGTGCTTCGCCTTTGGCGAGTGTAAAGATAAATTCGGTACCAACGCCCTCTGTACTGATGACATTGATATTCTGGTTATGCGCAGTGATGATCTCTTTGACGATCGAAAGCCCAAGTCCCGTTCCTTTGCGGTCCTTGCCGCGGGAGGCGTCGAGCTTGTAGAAGCGCTCCCAGATTTTCGTGATGCTTGCCTTTGGAATGCCGCAGCCGGTGTCCTTGACGGAGACGAAGACTTTACCGTGCTTCTCCGTTGTCTCAACTGTGATGGTGGAATCGTTGTTGCTGAATTTGATTGCATTATCAATGAGATTGTACAGCACCTGCTGGATTTTTCCCATATCGGCGCAGACGTATAAGGTGCGCGATGCGAGGATCAGTGAAATGGAAATCCGCTTTTTTGTGCAGGTTCCCTCAAACGAAGCGGCGGTATCCTTGATGACGGCGTTGATGTCAAACGAGGTCAGATCAAGCATATTCCCTTTATCGTCGATGTCGTTCAGCGTCAGCAGGCTCTGCGTCAGCTTGTGCAGCCGTTCTGTCTCAAACAGAACGATTTTCAGATATTTTTCCTGCATTTCCGGCGGAATCGTTCCGTCTAGGATTGCCTCCACGTAGCCTTTGATCGAGGTCAGCGGTGAGCGGAAGTCGTGAGAGACGTTCGCCACAAATTTCCGCTGGTATTCGCCGGTCTTGTTCAGCTCGCCGGACATGTAGTTCAGCGTGGAAGCGAGATACCCCATCTCATCGTGAGATTTAACATCAATTTTGTGGGTCAGGTTGCCGGAGGCATACTCCTTTGCACCGTTGATGATCTTTTTCAGCGGCCGGTACACGACGAGGGAGAAAAAGATCAGAATCACAAACGAGAGTCCGAACACGAGCAGGAACAGAAAATCAATCCGTGCCAGCAGACTTTCCCTCTGCTGATAGACGTCCTGCAGCGGAAGGTGGATGGCGACATAGCCATTGATCCGGAAATCGGAGGTGACGGGAACCATGACGCTCAGCATCTTGTCTTCGAAATAGCCGAAAAACGTTCCCGTGCTGTAATACTCGCTGCCGAGCGCAACTGGATCAAAACCGTCGATGATCTCCGGGTTTTCCTCATCGAGTGCAGCTGCCGTGTTCAGCAGAATTTCCCCGTCTGCGCTGATGAGCCAGATCTGGGAATTGTGATAGGAAGCCAGTGCACTGAGCGAATTGTAAAGATCCGTCAGGGAACGCTCACTGTGGTAATAAAGGTCGCCCTGTTTGGAAGCGATCTGCGTGGCCTCCCGGTACAGACTGGTGCTCGCGCTGGAGACCAGACTGTCCTCCACCATGCGGGAGCCGACCGTTGAGATCAGCGTAAAGCCGGCAATGGCGAGAATGACATAAATGAGAATTAATTTCCGGTAAAGCGTGCGTCGCATTATTTTTTAACCTCAAACTTGTAACCGATGCCCCAGACCGTCGTGATGGCCCAGGAGGCATGGTCCTTGATTTTTTCGCGGAGACGTTTGATATGAACGTCTACCGTGCGGGTATCGCCGATGTACTCATAGCCCCAGATATGGTCGAGGAGCTGTTCTCGCGTAAAGACCTGGTTTGGTGAGGAAGCAAGGAAGTAGAGAAGCTCCAGTTCCTTCGGCGGCATATCGACGGTGCGGCCCTGGTAAATGACGGAATAGTTCGTCTGGTTGATGATAAGATCCGGGTACTCGACACATTTTCCTGCGGTCGCGGACACCGGGATCGTGCGTGATGGCTGAAATCTCCGCAGCACTGCTTTCACACGGGCAACGAGTTCCTTGGAATCAAATGGTTTGATGATGTAGTCATCCGCGCCGAGTTCCAGGCCGAGGACTTTGTCGAACACCTCGCCCTTTGCCGAGAGCATGATGATCGGAACATCGGAATCGTGCCGGATTTCGCGGCAGACCTGGTAGCCGTCCATGCCGGGCAGCATCAGGTCGAGCAGAATCAGGTTCGGCTGGAAGGAGTGAAACTCCCGGACAGCCTCTTCTCCATCGTTTACAATTTTTGTGTCATAGCATTCCTTGGTCAGATAGAGAGAAATCAGTTCTGCGATATTGTTATCGTCATCGACGATCAGAATTTTCTGTTTGGAAGCCATAAAAGATTCTCCTTCACTGGGGACAGGACGGAACCGCATACAGTATGCGTTCCGTCCCATATTTTCCTGAGTTTTTATTTCTTAAACGTAACAATCGTAACGCCGGCATCGCCCTCGCCGAATTCCGCTAAATGGAAGTCCGCTACGTGTTTCTGGCGGCGCAGATAATTGTGAATGCCTTTCCGCAGTGCGCCCGTTCCTTTTCCGTGGACAACGCGGACACTCGGCAGATGGGAGAGATAAGCGTCATCGAGATATTTGTCGAGTTCGGCAACCGCTTCATCCACCGTTTTTCCGAGCAGATTGATCTCGGTAGAAATCGTGGCAGCCTTGGAAAGCTTCGATTTTCCGCTGCTTGTGCGGGAGATGGACGGGCCGGTGATGACAGCCTCGTCGATCAGCACAAGGTCGGAGATATGCACTTTGGTCCGCATGATACCCATCTGGACGAAGAGATTTCCCTTCGAATCCGGGCGGGTGCTGACAGTACCTTTGAGATTCATGCTTAAGACTTTGACGGCATCGCCGAGATGAAGATCCTGCGGGCGGAGATTTCCGGTGCGCTTCGGCACTTCCTTCGCCTTTTTCTTATCGAGCTTGTTCATTTTTTCACGCAGAGCGGTACGTTTCTGCTCCATTTCGCGGACGGAAACATTCTCTTTTCCAAATTTCTGGAAATCGCGCATCGTCTGGTCGGCGTATTCCTTCGCCTCGCGGAGAATTCTCTGTGCCTCCTCGGTTGCATTGGAGATCATCTTTTCTTTTCTTGCGTCGATCTGTTCCTGATTCTTGGCAAGGCTCTGCTTCAGGGATTCGACTTCCGCGCGGGTGCGGGCAAGCTCTTCTTTTTCGCGTTCCAGCGTGATCCGGTTCTGCTCGAGAGTGGTCAGAACGTCCTCAAACGATTCATCCTGCTCGCTGATTTCGTCTTTTGCCTTGTTGATGATGTAGTCCGGCAGGCCGAGTTTGCTGGAAATCGCAAACGCATTACTCTTTCCAGGAACGCCGACGAGCAGGCGGTATGTCGGGCTTAAAGTCTCGACATCGAATTCACAGCAGGCATTCTCCACGCCCGGTGTGGATAAGGCATAGATTTTCAGTTCACTGTAGTGTGTCGTTGCCATGGTGCGGATGCCGCGCTCGTGGAGCGTAGAGAGGATCGCGATGGCAAGCGCCGCGCCCTCTGTCGGGTCGGTACCGGCGCCGAGCTCATCGAACAGGACGAGGGAATTGCGGTCTGCCTTGTCGAGGAAGGAAACCACATTCGTCATGTGGGAGGAGAAGGTACTCAACGACTGCTCGATGCTCTGCTCATCACCGATATCGGCGTAAACCTCGTCGAAAACGGAAAGGGAGGAGCGGTCGAGTGCCGGAATGTGAAGTCCGGACTGGCCCATCAGTGTTAAGAGTCCGACCGTCTTTAAGGAAACCGTTTTACCGCCGGTATTCGGTCCTGTGACGATCAGAAGGTCGAAATCTTCGCCGAGCGACAGATCAATCGGAACGACTTTTTTCGCATTGATCAGCGGGTGGCGTGCCTTGCGCAGGTGGATTTTACCTTCAGTGTTGAAGATCGGCTCATTGGCGTTCTGCTCCATTGCAAGAGCGGCGCGCGCGAAGATGAAGTCAAGCTCTACCATGTTTTCGAGGTCGTAACGGATCTCATCGCGGTGCAGGTCTGCCTGGGCACTCAACGTAGAGAGGATGACCTCGATTTCTTTTGCTTCTTCAATTTCCAGCTCACGGATATCGTTGTTCAGTTTGACAACGGCCATCGGCTCGACAAAGAAGGTGGAACCGGTCGAGGACTGGTCATGTACCATGCCAGGAACCTGGCCTTTGTACTCGGATTTGATCGGGATACAGTAGCGGCCGTCGCGCATCGTGATGACGGCATCCTGCAGATACGTGCGGTAGGAACCGTTGACGAGCGAGATTAACTGGCTGTGGATTTTTTCCTCACACGATTTGATGGAACGACGGATGCGGCGTAGATTCGGGCTTGCATCATCGCTGATTTCATCCTCGGAGAGAATACAGCGGCGGATTTCCGTGGAAAGCAGCGTCAGAGGCTCCAGTGTTTCGAAGAGATCTTCGAGGCTGTCCGGCGTCTGGTCCGCATTTTCGCGGCGGCCGTACGCTTTGACGCGTGCCGTGTTTTCCAGAAGTGCGGCGGTCTGCAGAAGCTCCGTGATGTTCATGGAGCTGCCGATTTCGAGACGCTTTAATGCGCCGCGGATATCTTTGGCATCACCAAAGGAAATGTGGCCTTTTTTAAAGAGCCGGGTGAGCGCGTCGTGTGTTTCGTGCTGCATCCGTGTAATCTGGGAAAGGGAAGAGGAAGGAACGAGTTCCAGACATTTCTTCCGGCCCAGCGGAGAACTGGCATACGAAGCCAGCTGTTCGATAATTTTGTCGTATTCGAGCGTTTTTAATGCTTTCTGATTCATGATACTTACCTTTTCGTATTAATAATTCATCATCGTTTACAGATAATGCGGTATTTTTTATCACATACCGCCCGGATCTGATCTGGCGTCTGTACGGGAAAGCACAGAGCGCAGGTGGAATGTGGGTCACAGGTTTTTCCACTCCCCCAATTATACCTTAAAAAGGAAAAGAAAGAAACCCCAAGAACGAGAAAATGCGGGATCTTGGAGAAATGAGAAAAAAATGTAACAGTCTTCATAAAATGTTCATATCTATCTGGTAAAGTTTCTTATATATGTGAAAATTGTGGGAGCGCGTATGCGCAGAGCAGTTCGGAATGGAATACGAATGTATGGAGAAAGAAATGTATGGAAAATGACCCAAAACCTTACAAATTCATGAAAGAGAGCATCAAAAAGCAGCCGCCTGACTGGAAAAAGATCGTATTGCTGATTGCCGGATGGCTGGTTCTTGCAGCACTTGGCGGTCTGGTTGCGGCCGCGGTCTTTGCTGTGACAGAGCCAAAGATTGCCGGTGCAATTACAAAAGAGGAGCCGCCGGCCAAAGTGGATATTCCGGGCGACGAGGATCCGAACAGCGGACAGGAGATGGATGAGACGATGACAGCATCTTCGGAGAATGCGCCGGTGGACAGCAGTGGTTCCGGCTCGGAAATCAGCAGTTCCACAGCGGATGGCAGTGTTTTGGATGAAAGTGTCGCAGAAAGCACGATTTCCGAGAGCACGGATGGAAACGAAGCGGCAGAGGGAACGGAGACGGGGGAGGAGAGCAGTGAGGCTTCCACAGTCGATGGTGAAACGGATGCGGAGGCAAAGGACAACAGTCTCAGAAATTATGAAGTGCTCTACCAGGATATGCTGGAAGTAACGGAAAAACCAAAACGAGCGCTGGTGACCGTCATCGGCATTACCAATCAGATGGACTATTTTAACCAGAACTATGAAAACCAGCAGCAGATTTCCGGACTGATCGTTGCAGACAACGGACAGGATCTTTTCATCCTGACGGAATACCGCATTGTGGAAAATGTGGAGCGGATTCAGGTTACGTTCTGGGATGAGACGATGGTAGATGCCACATACCAGCGCCATGATCCGAGCACCGGTTTTACGATTGTGAAGGTGGACAAGTCGAAGCTGGATGAGGAAACACGGGACGGCCTTGAAATTGCGCCGCTTGGCAGTTCGTATCTCGTAAGCCAGGGTGATCCGGTTGTGGCCGTCGGAAGCCCGGTTGGCTACAGTGATTCGATTGCGTACGGCGTGGTGACTTCGGTTACGAATAAGATCTCAGCGCTGGACAATGAGTACAATCTGCTGACAACTGACATCCTCGGCAGTACGGACGGCAGCGGTATTCTGGTAAATCTGGACGGCGAAATCGTCGGTATTATCGCGCAGAGCTACAGTGCCAAGGGAAACAACGTGGTGACGGGCATTGCAATTTCGCAGATCAAAAAGCTGATTGAAAATCTCTCCAACAATGTGAGCCGCGCTTATATCGGCATCCGCGGGCAGGATGTCACAGAAGAGCTTTCCGACAAAACAGGGATTCCAAAAGGCGTTCTGATCAGCAGCGTCACAGACGATTCGCCGGCGATGATGGCGGGCATGAAAGAGTATGATGTGATTGTAAAGCTCGGGGAACAGAAGGTGGAAACGATCAAACAGTACCATGAGCAGCTGGGAAAACACAGCGCAGGAGAAGTGGTTACCGTGACGGCGATGCGGAAAGGCGCCGAAGGATACGCGGAGATGACGTTTGATGTGACGCTTGGAGAAGTCTGAAAACAGAGGCTTTCGGAAGCCAAAAAGCCGGCCTTGACCGGCGTGGTTTCCGAAAGCTTTTTCTTTTCGGACGGTTTCCGAACCGCTGTGAAAAAATACGTGCATTCTGTATAAAAATCTGGTAGAATTGGTAAGGCATGTAAAGAAACAAGGAAAACAAAAACGGAACGCTGTGTCCGCATTTATTTTAGAAAAAGAGGATTTATTTTTATGAAGTATATTAACGAACTCCGGGAAGGAAACCGCATGTCCGGTGTCTATCTCTGCAAACATAAACAGTCAGCCGTTACGAAAAACGGAAAACAGTATGAAAACGTGATCTTACAGGACCGCACCGGTACGATCGATGCGAAAATCTGGGATCCGAATTCGATGGGAATCGACGAATTCGAAGCACTTGACTACGTCGACATCAGCGGCGATATCACCGTATTCAACGGCGCGCTTCAGGTTTCGATCAAGCGTGCAAGAAAGGCAGGAGAGGGCGAGTACAACCCGGCAGACTATCTGCCGACCAGCCGTTACGACATCGACACGATGTATCAGGAACTGCTTTCCTGGATTGGAACGGTGAAAAACCAGTATCTTTCCGCAATCCTGACGTACTATTTTATCCAGGACCAGGAGACGGTAAAACGGTTCCGCATGAGCTCTGCGGCAAAAAGTGTTCACCACGGCTTTGTCGGCGGACTGCTGGAGCATACGTTAAGTGTCACCCGTTTCTGTGATTTTATGGCGAAATCGTACGGGATCTTAAACCGTGATCTGCTGATTACGGCAGCGATTCTGCATGACATCGGAAAGACGAAAGAACTCTCTTTATTCCCGCAGAACGATTACACGGATGATGGACAGCTTCTCGGCCACATTATGATCGGTGCGGAGATGGTACACGATGCTGCACAGAAAATAGAAGGTTTTCCGATGGAGCTGGAAAATCAGTTAAAACACTGCATTCTGGCACACCACGGTGAGCTGGAATACGGTTCCCCGAAAAAGCCGGCAATGGTAGAAGCGGTAGCGCTGAACTTGGCTGATAATGCCGATGCCAAAATGGAGACTCTGACCGAGCTGTTTGATGCAGCGCCGGCAGGCAATGAGTGGATTGGCTACAACCGGTTCTTTGAGTCCAACATCCGCAGAACAGGAGACTTTTCATGAGCTATCAGAAAAATGATGTACTGACGGTGAAAATTGAAGATATGGGACACGACGGAGAGGGTATAGGCAAATGCGAGGGCTATACCCTCTTTGTCAAGGACACGGTTATCGGAGATCTTGCCGAAGTAAAAGTGATAAAAGCAAAGAAAAATTACGGCTACGCACGGCTGATGCGTCTGATCGAACCGTCCCCGCACCGCGTAGAGCCGATATGCCCTGTGGCCCGTCCATGCGGCGGCTGTCAGTTACAGATGCTTGACTATGCAGAGCAGCTCCGCTTTAAAGAAAAGAAAATTGCCCAGAACCTCCAGCGGATCGGTGGGATGACGGAAATTCCGATGGAGCCGATTGTGGGGATGGAGTCTCCGTTCCGGTATCGAAACAAAGCACAGTTCCCGATCGGACAGGATAAAAACGGGAAACTGATTACCGGATTTTATGCGGGAAGAACGCATCAGATCATGGAAAACCGGAACTGCTATCTTGGCGTAGAGCAGAACGAAGAGATTTTGAACCGCATTCTCGCGTGGATGGAAGAAAACAGCGTTTCGGCATACCAGGAGGAGACCGGCAAAGGTCTGGTGCGCCATGTGCTGATCCGGTTTGGATTTACAACGAAAGAAATCATGGTCTGTCTCGTTGTGAACGGAAAGAAACTGCCGGCAGAGGAAAAAACTCATCCAATCACTGACGGAACTGGAAGGCATGACGAGCATTACACTCAGCGTAAACCGTGAGCGGACCAATGTTATCATGGGGAAAGAGATTCGCTGTCTGTGGGGACAGGAATTTATTACCGATTATATCGGAAAGGTAAAATACCAGATTTCTCCGCTTTCCTTCTATCAGGTAAATCCCGTGCAGACAGAAAAACTGTACAGCCTTGCGCTGGAATATGCTGGTCTTACCGGAGAAGAGACTGTCTGGGATCTGTACTGCGGTATCGGAACGATTTCACTTTTCTGGCGCAGAAGGCGAAACAAGTCTACGGTGTGGAGATCATTCCTCAGGCCATCGAGGACGCCAGAAAAAATGCGCAGATCAATGGAATCGAGAATGCAAAGTTTTATGTTGGAAAAGCAGAAGAGGTTCTGCCGGGATATTATGCGGATTATGCCAAGGCACATCCGGGAGAACAGGCCCACGCTGACGTGATCGTGGTGGATCCGCCGCGGAAAGGCTGCGAGGAATCTCTGCTTGAGACTATGGTGCAGATGCAGCCGGAGCGGATCGTGTACGTGAGCTGTGATTCTGCCACACTGGCACGGGATCTGAAGTATCTGTGTGGAAATGGGTATGAACTGGTGAAAGTGAGGGCGGTTGATCAGTTTTCGCAGACCGTGCATGTGGAAAGTATCGTGCTTTTGTCCCGTAAGTAACTAAATAGTGTTATCAGTGTGACAGTAGAATTTGGAGAAGGTGATGATAAGATATCGTTGGACACGATTGCAGAACGGGCGAAGAAATATCACCGAAACCGAAATTACATATAAAATGATACAGAAATATGTGAAGGGAAGTATGGATTCAAGGCGCATACCGCTTATATTGCGGAGGTAAAGAGGTTATTAGGTCTGACAATGTATGATGCGTCTAATGCGACAGAGGGATTGAAGTAGCAGAGGAAACATCCGCTGAAAGAAAAGGCAGAAGCGATAACAGATGCACTTAAGTATTTTGAGGTAATCTAATGGATGAAAATAGTTACAGATTGCAGAGCAGATAGTCCTAATTACATCAGAAAGCCATAATGCGGTTTATTTGCCATTGGTTGAAGATGTGTAGCAGCAGAATTGATG
>ENA-OQCZ01000264-OQCZ01000264.1-human-gut-metagenome-genome-assembly--contig:-NODE-264-length-16169-cov-4.737065_pt1 | contig 16169 bp, 12 predicted proteins | sample MGYA00242505_ERZ504594 | MGnify/ENA primary metagenome ERZ504594 (study PRJEB26092, sample SAMD00036329) | human gut metagenome | host: Homo sapiens | study: EMG produced TPA metagenomics assembly of... | reverse complement strand
AGAGGCCTCTATTTTCTCTCACCGCTTCACCCTTACAGCCACTGACGACCTCGTGCAACCCCTCTCAGAAAAGGCCTACACACTGCTTCGTGTAAAAGACCTCGGTCTTGAGCGTGTCTATACGTATTGCAATAATCTCCCCACGGCATTCCCATATTACAAGTGTGATTTGTCGAAGAATAGTATTGTATTTGCCGATGAAACCATCCCCTTGCACAACGGTTATAATGAATATTCCGTTGACTATCGGCAGGTGAAAATCGAAAAAGAGGCAGACACATCCGTCGGTTATACGCTGAAATCTCCATTGCTCATTGGTGCTGATGATGAAAATCCCTTCCACACCAGTGCCAAATATTATGGTAGTAGCAATGACTATATCACCCTCCCAAATCAGGAAACTTCAACTGGCGATAGCGCGATTCTCGTGTCGAAAAACTCCCAGGCTGATTTGATATTGCATTATAGTGGCAAGCCCTACCATATTGTGCGCATCAACCCTTCAAGTGCCGACACTGTGGTCATCGCTCACTGCCAAAAGCCAGTTCGTGTCACTTTCTCTTACGAACAGGTCGCTGGAGTGTGGAATGAAAGCCTGCGCCAATTTGATTTATTCCTTAGCAAGGAACGTACACGGATAATGCCCTATAGTTATCGTGTGTTTGAGCGTCGTAAATATGTAGACCTTGTTCCTGGCGCCTATTCTGTGTCGTGCGTATTCCTCATTGATGGCGTAGAACATCATGTCGCTGCCGATTTCATCGTTGAAGAAGACAAACCCATGACCGTGGAACTCAAGGAATTTGACCCTACGTCCATCACCTCTCCACTCGACACCAACGTGAGCGGAAAAGTCAAAGCCCGCTACACGATTGACGGTCGACAAATCGCGGCACCACAGCGTGGCATCAACATCCTGCGTATGGAGGATGGCAGCATACGCAAGGTGATGGTTAAATAATCAGGTGTGTTAACATTTGAGATTTATTCTCAAAGCACATCTGAGACTGATTCTTAAAGCACATATCCGGTAAATCCGTAGCTGAACAAAAGGCTGCGAATTTACCGGATTCTTATTTTCCAGAAAACAGAGTTGCCCCATATTCCGGATGGCGGCAGATGGGGGGGCGGCGGAATCGTCGCCCCCGATTTGTTCCCTATGCTTATTGACGAACGCGGGAGCAGACGCAATCGTCTCTGGGAGCTGATACGAACGCCTCTGGTAGCAGACGCGAACGCCTCTGGGTGCAGACGCGGACGCATGCGGGCCGAGACACGATTGCACGCGGCGCGGCGTTCGCTGGCAAGTCGGCATCGGCATTTGCCGAAGAAAAAGCGGGATTCGTCGATTTCATTTTCCAAAGAGATGTTTAACGGGTATCAGCGTTAGGGACACGGTTGTAATTTTGCACTTGTAAGCCGACGGGGTTTGGTGTGGCGTTCATCGGTGGCGCTATCGTGTGTGTGGAATGCCCGCCAGAGAGTACGTCTGCATAATCAGAATTGTTGAATAAGAAATAAAGGAGATTCGCATGAGAAAAAAATGGATCATTCCGCTTCTGTTGTCTTTTGCGGCGCTGGGCCCTGCTTTTGCGCAGCAATCGGAAGTGTGGAATTTGAAGGATTGCATTGACTATGCACTGACTCACAGTTTGAAAATCCAGCAGAACAAGGCTTCGGAACAAACAGCAGCCATCGGTGTGCTGCAGGCCAAAGCGGGATTGCTGCCGAGTTTGAACGCCTCGATGAATCAAGGCGTGACGTACCGCCCCTTTCAAGAGAGCGGCGGCAACTTCGTGAACGGCGGTATCGCCTCAAATGCGGCCGACAAGGCCACGCAGAGCGGGAGTTATGGCATCAATGCTTCATGGGCACTATGGAACGGCGGCAAGAACCGCTTGAATGTCCAAAATAGCGAACTCGAACAGCAGATGGCATCGTACGCGACGACCGCCACCGTCAACAGCATACAGGAGCAGATTGCACAATTGTATGTGCAGATTCTCTATATGCAGGAGGCCCTGAAGGTGAATACGCAACTGCTGAAGCAGGATTCAATCGTGTATGCCCGTGGCGAACAGATGGTCAAGGAAAAACAGATGTCCAAGGCCGACTTGGCGCAGCTGGGAGCGCAAGTGAGCAGTGGGAGGTATAACGTGGTGAATGTCAAAACGCAGATTGAGAACTACAAGACGCAGCTCAAGCAATTGCTGGAAATCGACAACAACGCTGACATTGACATCGCGGATGTTGAGGTGGGGGATGAGAGCGTTCTCTCTGCGATTCCTGCAAAAAACAGCGTCTATGCCGCGGCGCTTGACAAGCGGCCGGAAATCAAGAAGAGCCTGGCATCGATTGAGCAAAGCAAGCTCGCCACCAAGATTGCGCGGGCGGGATATATGCCAACGGTCAGTTTGACGGGCGGCGTGGGCGACAGTCATCTGACGGGTACGCAGACGAGCTATGCGAAACAGATGAAAACCAATTTCAACGCAACGCTTGGCGTGTCGATCTCTATTCCGATATTCGACAACCGGCAAAACAAAAGTACCGTTGAAAAGGCCCGCGTTCAGGAGGTCACGAGTCAGCTCGACCTCCTGGAAAATCAAAAGCAACTTTATTCAACGGTTGAAAACTACTGGCTGAATGCCACCAATAATCAAGAAAAATATAAGGCAGCAAAAGACAACGTGGAGGCCCTTCAAACCAGTTACGACCTCATTCAAGAGCAGTTTCGCCTGGGATTAAAAAATATTTCCGACTTGCTGACGAGTCGTGCTAATCTGCTCTCTGCGAAGCAGAGCATGCTGCAAGACAAATATACGACGGTGTTGAACAAGGCGCTGCTCGACTTTTATGCAAACAATGTAATGTCAATTTGAAATTTAAAGATAGAAGATATGAACAAGAAAAGTGGATGATCATCATCGCATGTGTTGTTGTTCTGGCAGCAATCGTATATGCGCTGATGGGGGGCAAAAAGGAGGCACCCGTGATGGATTATGAAACAGCGCGCGTTGAAAAGGCAACAATCGGCAACAGCGTAACGGCCACTGGTACGATTGAGCCAGTAACGAAGGTGGAAGTCGGAACGCAGGTGAGTGGCATTATCGACAAAATCTATGTCGACTATAATTCCGTCGTTCATAAGGGACAAATCATTGCCGAACTCGACAAGACGAATCTCATGAGCGAACTGAACAGTGCGAAGAGCAATCTGGCGGGGGCGAAAAGTGATTTGGACTACCAGCGAGCCAACTATAAGCGTATCAAGGCGCTTTATGACAAGGAACTCGTGAGCGGCAATGAGTACGACACCGCCCTTCTCTCGCTCCGTCAGGCAGAGAGCACCTATGCACAGCGAAAAGAGGCTGTTTCAAAGGCGCAGACCAACTTGGGATATGCCATCATCACTTCGCCGATTGACGGCATCATCATCAGCAAGGCCGTGGAAGAGGGACAGACAGTTGCTGCAAGCTACAGCACGCCGACGCTCTTCACGATTGCCCAAGACTTGACGGACATGCGCGTGATTGCCGACGTTGACGAGGCAGACATAGGCGAAGTTGAAGTCGGACAGCGCGTGTCGTTCACCGTGGATGCCTATCCTGGCGAGACCTTCGAAGGACAGGTCACCCAGGTGCGCTTGGAAGCAACGACGGAGAGCAACGTTGTCACGTATGAGGTGGTGATTTCTGCCTCCAACAAAGATTTGAAACTCAAACCTGGACTGACGGCAAACGTCACTATTTTCACTATGGAACGCAACAACATCGTGAGCGTGCCGACAAAGGCGTTGCGCTTCACGCCGACCAAGGAAATGCTGAATCCAGGAGAGAAAATCGAAGACTGCCAGGGCGCTCACAAGGTGTGGGTGCGTGAGGGAAAAACGCTGAAGGCTTATGCCGTGAAAACCGGCATCACCAACGGCACGCGCACTCAAATTGTCAGCGGAATCAAGGAAGGTGCTGAAGTAATCGTGGAAATGAAGGCCCCCTCTGCCGACGCAGAACAGGCGAACGCGGGCGACAATTCTGAAAGCAGTCCTTTTGCACCAGGCCCAAGGAAAAACAAAAAATAGCCAGTCTGACCATCTACTTTAAAAATCGTTTTGGTGTATGGATAATCAAAAAGTGATTTCAAATAATGAGGCTGACATGGCGGCTGCCGATTCCCGCAAGGTCGTGATTGAACTTCAGAATGTGAAGCGTAACTTTCTGGTGGGCGACGAGGTGGTACATGCTTTGCGCGGCATCTCGTTCAAGATTTTCGAGGGCGAGTTTGTCACCATCATGGGAACGTCTGGTTCCGGAAAGTCAACGCTTCTCAATCAGTTGGGCTGTCTGGATACGCCCACCTCAGGAGAATATCTGCTCGACGGTGTGCCGGTTCGCAAGATGAGAAGGCGGGAGCGTGCGGTGCTCAGAAACCGCAAGATCGGTTTCGTCTTTCAGAACTATAACCTGCTGCCGAAGACAACAGCCGTTGAAAATGTGGAACTGCCACTGATGTATAATGCCTCTGTCGGGGCTAAGGAACGGCGCGAGCGCAGTATAAAAGCCCTGGAAATGGTTGGGCTTGGCAGCCGCTTGTATCACAAGAGCAACCAGATGTCGGGCGGACAGATGCAGCGCGTGGCCATTGCGCGTGCTCTGGTCAATGACCCTGCCGTGATTTTGGCCGATGAAGCAACCGGCAACTTGGACACCCGCACGTCTTTTGAGATTCTGGTGCTTTTCCAACAGCTCTACCGTGCTGGACGCACGATTATCTTTGTGACCCACAATCCGGAGATAGCTCAATATAGTAGCCGCAATATCGTCTTGCGAGACGGGAAAATCCGTGAAGACGTTGTCAACCGCAACATCCAGTCGGCAGCGGAGGCTTTGGCTGCTCTGCCAGCGCCGGCAGACGATTAGTGCGTGTGTGTCTCATGTGTATTTTGTAATGCAGGTGTTCAGAACAGGGATGTGTTTGTGGATTTGCGTGTCTGTGATTTTGTGTGTGTCATGGATTTGTGTTGTCATAGTCATTCAATGAAACGTCGCATCGTTATCTGATGTGCCAGTCGGCATCCTTGTTTTTGAACACCTGCTTACTTAACTGAATACTTACTTATATATAAATATGCATATTTCTAATCTGTTTAAAATAGCTGTACGTGCCATTGGTGCAAACAAGCTCCGCTCTTTTCTGACGATGTTGGGCATCATTATCGGAGTCGGTTCCGTGATTGCCATGATTGCCATCGGACAAGGTTCCAAGCAGAGCATCCAGAAGAACATCTCGGAGATGGGCTCCAATATGATCATGATTCATCCGGGGCAGGACAAGGGGCCTGGAGGTGCCCGTCAGGATGCTTCAGAAATGCAGACGCTCAAGCTCAAGGACTATGAACTCCTGAAGGAAAACACCCGTTATCTCTCAGCCATTAGTCCGTCGGTCAATTCCTCTGGGCAGTTTGTCAATGGCAACAACAACACGCCGTCGACCATGTATGGCATATCGCCCGACTATCTGGAAATCCGTCAACTCAAAGTTGAAGACGGAGAGATGTTCACGGAGGAAGATGTCAAGACGAGCGCGAAGGTTTGCGTGATTGGCAAAACCGTTGCCGACAACCTCTTCACCAACGGCGAGGACCCCGTTGGACGCGTCATCCGTTTCGGCACCACGCCGTTCCGCATCGTCGGCGTGTTGAAGTCGAAGGGCTACAACTCCTTTGGCATGGACCAGGACGACATCGTGTTGGCACCATACACCACCGTCATGAAGCGCATCCTTGCCGTCACCTATCTTCAAGGCATCAATGCTTCTGCCATCACCGAGGGTATGACCGATCAAGCCATTGAGGAAATCACCTCCTTGTTGCGCGAGTCGCACAAACTGGGAGAGGGAGACGAAGACAACTTCTCCATACGCTCTCAGGAAGAGATGGCGCAGATGATGACTTCCACCTCCGACACGATGTCGGTGTTGCTCTTGGTGGTGGCCTGCATCTCCCTCATTGTTGGCGGCATCGGCATCATGAACATCATGTATGTTTCCGTCACCGAGCGCACCAAGGAAATCGGTTTGAGAATGTCGGTCGGCGCCCGCGGCATCGACATTTTGGCACAATTCCTCATCGAAGCCATTCTTCTCAGTTTGGCTGGAGGCGTCATTGGCATTCTCATGGGTCTCGGTGCAGCATGGGCCATCAATGTATTTGCCCATTGGCCCGTTTTGGTCCAGCCGTGGAGCGTTGTATTGAGTTTCGCTGTATGTACGGCAACCGGTATCTTCTTTGGCTGGTATCCAGCAAAGAAGGCTGCCAATCTCGACCCGATTGAAGCCATTCGTTATGAATAAGTTTTTTTGAAGAAAGCGTATGTAATAAGTTGGCGGTTGGCAAAAACAGTTCTGCAAAAGGAGTAGGTACTTTGTTGTGTGGAATTTGCTGAATCCCCAGCCGTCTGAAAGGCCTGATAGAAATCCTGCGTGGTGTCTGTCAGGCCTTTAGTAATGGTAAGTAGGTGTTCAAATGCCCTGTCAAAATAGATTAATTTATTCTTTCACCATTACTTATTAAAAATCAGCAGTGAAGATGCAGTTATGTGAATACTTTAAACTACCTTTGCGTAACATACAGAAACCAAAGGGGGAGAACATCATGACAGACAACAAGAAAACAGAGCGCAACGTGGCCATTGTTATCCATGTTTGCATCTGGACATACATATTTGCCTTTCCGTTGCTCTATGGGCGGCGTGAAGATTCTGTTGATTGGTTGTCTTATTTTCAGCGTTTGTATTTCCCGATATCATCCTGCTTGGTGTTTTATGCCAATTATTTTTATTTTGTTCCGCGCCTGCTTTTTGGACGAGAGGAAAAGGGTGTTGCGTTTCGTACTGTTGAACATCGTTTTGATTTGTCTGCTGCTCTTCAGTCGGGAACTATATGTGCAGCTTCTGCCTCCGCCGAAGGCCGCTGATGGCGGGAAGGTGCATCTTTGTCCGCCGTTTTGGGCATGGATGCTGTTTCATTTCCGCAGTTTTTGTCTTTGGCGTTTTTGGCATTCATGGCAGTGGCTGTCCGTCTCAGTGTTCAGTGGCAGATGGCAGAGCGGGCACGCTCGGAGGCCGAGTTGGGCCGGCGTGAAGCAGAGTTAAAGAACTTGAAGAACCAGATCAATCCCCATTTTCTCCTCAACACGCTCAACAATATCTATGCGCTCACGGCGTTTTTCCCCGCAACAAGCCCAGGGGGCCATTGAAGAGTTAAGTCGGCTGTTGCGTTATGTGCTTTATGAAAACGAATCTGAGACCGTCACGCTGGAAAAGGAAATCGAGTTTTTGGAGAGCTATGTGGAACTGATGCGTCTGCGTTTACCCTCATCGGTCAGTGTTGAAACGAATTTCGATGCAGTCAAGACCGATGGTCAGGTATTTGTGGCCCCTTTGATTTTTATCTCTTTGGTGGAAAATGCTTTTAAGCACGGCATTAGTCCCGCTTCGCGGAGTTTCATTCGCATACGAGTGGACTATGATTCCTCCAAGCGCCAGTTGGTCTTTGTCTGCCAAAACAGCAATCATCCCAAGACGTCAAAAGACAAAAGTCCTGGCGGCATCGGCTTGAAGCAGGTGCTACAACGTCTGGAACACTCCTATCCGGGGCGTTATGAATGGCTTTATGGAACAGAAAATGACGGCGCCACATATAGTTCTCAAATAAAAATATATTTCTGATTTCAATACCTGCTTATGGCAAAACAACTGACCTGTGCAATTATAGACGACGAACCATTGGCCGTGAAGTTGCTTGAGAGTTATGCGCAGAAAACCTCTTTCCTCAACCTCGTTGCCACCTATGGCAGTGCGGTTGAAGCGATGTATGCGTTGCAGACATCGCCTGTCGACATCCTGTTTCTCGACATACAGATGCCCGATTTGACTGGCTTGGATTTTGCCCGCATGATTCCCTCTTCCATTCACGTGGTATTCACGACGGCCTTCCGTGAATTTGCCATCGACGGATATAAGGTGGGCGCTATCGACTATCTCTTGAAACCCATTGCATACACCGATTTCCTCTCAGCCGCCCAGCGCGTCTTGACTGTTGTTGGCCGTCAGGCGGCAGAGGAGGTCGTCAGTAATCCAAAACCAGTCACCGATAATCTCCCTGCGGAGGACGGAAATATAGATGCGGCCTTGCCTGTGGAAGATGGTATGTTTTTCGTGAAGAGCGATTATAAGTATGTCCGTGTGTCGTGTCAAGACATTCTCTATATCGAGGGATTGAAAGATTATGTGAAAATGCATTTGGCTTCTTCCCAGCGTGCCGTTGTGTCCCTCGTGTCAATGCGCACACTGGAAAACACGCTGCCTTCCACGTCCTTCTTGAGAATACATCGTTCGTACATCGTCAACATGAAGCGCGTTAGCATGGTGGACAGAAACAGTGTTGCCATCGCTGACTTCGTGCTTCCCATCTCAGACTCCTATAAAGACGCTGTGCAGAAATACGTGTCAGAGCATGCAATACAAGGACGCTGACAGATAATAAAGGTGGGAGAGGCTGCATTGGATTATGCAGGCGGGAGAATTATAGCCCTCTCTCTTCAGAATAATAGGTAAAAACGTAACCGCAAAAATCAAATAAATGGAAAAGAACGATTCCTGCGAACCCATGCAGGCCATGCATCCCTTCAAATACACCGACGAGCAGTTTGCCGACATCCAGATGTTGCGCTATAAGGTGGAAGGATTTGAAAAACTTTCTAGCAAGGAAAAGACCTATATATACTATCTGCAAGAAGCCGCTCTTCACGGGCGCGACATTCTTTTTGACCAAAACGGGCGCTATAATCTGCGGATTCGCCGTGTGCTCGAGGCGTTGTATCAAAATTTTATTGGTGACAGGCAGAGCGCGTTTTTTCAAGCCGTGACGGTCTATTTGAAGCGCGTCTGGTTTTCTTCCGGCATCCATCATCATTACGGTTGCGAGAAGTTTGTGCCAGATTTTACGGAGGCTGATTTTCGGGCCGCCGTCAAGGCCATCCCTGCGCAGCAATTCAATCTGACTGACGCACAGGCCGTCGACAAACTTTTGGACGAATTGTGTCCCGTTATTTTCAATCCCGACATTATGTCCATGCGCGTCAACCAGAAAGACGGCGAAGACTTGGTGGCCACTTCTGCCTGTAACTACTACGGCGCGGGCATTTCTCAGGAGGATGCTGAGGCGTTTTATGCCAAGCAGAAGGACCCCGAAAATCCGCGTCCCGTGATGACAGGCATGAACAGCCGATTGGTGCGCACCTCGCAGGGAACACTCGAAGAGCGCGTGTGGAAAGTCGGCGGGCTCTACGGACAGGCCATAGAAAAAATCGTTTCCAATCTGCTAAAAGCCCGTGATTATGCTGATTCTTCAGCGCAGCAGAAGGTCATCGACCTCTTGGTGGATTTTTACCGCACTGGCGATCTCCACATCTTCGATGAATATTCAATCGCCTGGTTGCAGGACACCGCTTCGCTCGTTGACTTCACCAATTGCTTCACGGAGACTTATGGCGATCCGCTTGGCATGAAAGCCTCATGGGAGGCTTATGTAAACTTCAAAGACATTGCGGCGACGCAGCGCACAGAAAAACTCTCGGCAAACGCTCAATGGTTTGAAGACCATTCCCCCGTTGATGCCCGCTTCAAGAAAGAGAAGGTGCGCGGCGTGTCGGCAAAGGTGATAACGGCAGCCATCTTGGCAGGCGATCTTTATCCCTCAACGGCCATTGGCATCAATTTGCCCAATTCTGATTGGGTTCGGCGTGAACATGGTTCGAAGAGCGTCACCATCGGCAATATAACGGATGCTTACAACAAAGTCTCCCACGGCAGTGGAATGGATCGCGAATTTGTCGTTGACGACGAAACACGGGCGTTGATCAGCCAGTATGGCGATGTCTGTGACGACTTGCATACCGATTTGCACGAGTGTCTGGGACACGGGAGCGGGAAACTTTTGCCGACAACGGATTCAGATGCCTTGCGTGCTTACGGCTCGACCATCGAGGAGGCGCGTGCCGACCTTTTCGGACTTTATTATATCGCCGACAAAAAACTGGTGGAACTGGGGCTTACCCCTAATACAGAGGCCTACAAAAGCCAGTATTATTCGTATATGATGAACGGGCTCCTGACGCAAATGGTCCGCATCAAACCAGGGCATGTCATCGAGGAAGCCCACATGCGCAACCGTGCCCTGATTGCCCGTTGGGCTTATGAGAAAGGCCGCAGCCAAAATGTTGTGGAACTCATTCAGAAGCAAGGAAAGACCTATGTGAAAATAAACGATTATCTCGCCTTGCGCCGTCTTTTTGCCGAGTTGTTGGCTGAGATTCAGAGAATCAAGAGCGAGGGCGACTTTGAAGCGGCGCGTGACTTGGTTGAGAACTACGGTGTCAAGATTGACCCCGTTTTGCATCAGGAAATCTTGCAGCGATATGAAACGCTGCATCTCTCTCCCTACAAGGGCTTCATCAATCCCGTCTATCATGCCGCCTTCGATGAAAACGGACGGGTTGTGGATGTGACGGTGACCTATGACGAAGCCTATGACGAGCAGATGCTGCGCTACAGTCGCGATTACAATAATTTGCCTGATGTGAATGTATAATGATTTTTGTGGTGGGTAAATGTATGTGCCACATCTCGTGTATGTAAACAAGAAAGGAGCGTATCAAACAGTCAGTCTGTTGATACGCTCCTTTGCGATATAGAGTGTCTAAAAAATCTTTAGATTTCGATGTTTAGTTTCTGAACGACAAACTGTCGCCGTTTGCAGAAACCTCGATGGTCTTGCTCTTGTCAACCGTTCCAGCCAGCAAGGCTTTGCTCAAATCGTTGAGCAGCAGGCGCTGGAGGGCGCGTTTGACAGGACGTGCACCAAATTCGGGGTCGAATCCTGCGCGGGCAATCAGTTCGATGGCATCATCGTTGACGTGCAGGGTGACTTCTTGCGCGGCCAGCCGTTTGACAACGGCGTTGATTTGCAAGCGGACAATCTGCTCGATTTCCTCCTTGTTGAGAGGCTGGAACATGATGATGTCGTCGATGCGGTTGAGGAACTCAGGACGGATGGTTTTCTTCAGCATGTCGAGAACCCCGTTCTTCGTGTCTTCCAAGATCTTTTCCTTCTCGCTGTCGTTCTTGCGCTTCATCTCGTCGAACTTGCTTTGGATGAATGCAGAACCCAAGTTTGAAGTCATGATGATGATGGTGTTTTTGAAGTTGACGACACGGCCCTTGTTGTCGGTCAGACGTCCGTCATCGAGCACTTGCAGCAGGATATTGAAAACATCGGGGTGAGCTTTCTCGATTTCATCGAAAAGCACCACGCTGTATGGCTTACGCCGCACAGCTTCTGTCAACTGGCCGCCTTCATCGTAGCCGACATATCCAGGAGGCGCTCCGACCAGGCGCGATACGCTGAATTTCTCCTGGTATTCGCTCATGTCGATACGCGTCATCATGTTTTCATCGTTGAAGAGGTATTCAGCCAACGCTTTGGCCAATTCCGTCTTTCCGACACCCGTTGTGCCCAAGAAGATGAACGAGCCAATCGGGCGCTTTGGGTCTTGCAGTCCGGCACGGGAGCGGCGAACAGCATCGGCAACAGCTTCGATGGCCTCGTCTTGACCAACGACGCGCTTGTGAAGCTCTGCTTCCAGATGAACCAGTTTTTCGCGTTCGCTTTGCAGCATTCTGCTGACAGGAATGCCCGTCCAACGGCTGACGACATCTGCAATGTCATCCGGAGTGACTTCCTCCTTCACCATGGCCTCTGTGCCTTGTCTGCGCTTCAGCTCCTCCTGTATCTGGTTGATGTCATTTTGAAGCGATTGCAGTTTTCCGTAGCGGATTTCAGCCACCTTTCCATAGTCGCCTTCCCGCTCGGCGCGTTCGGCTTCAAATTTCAGTTGCTCCATCTGCTGCTTGTCCTGTTGGATTTTGCCGAGCAGTTCTTTTTCGCCTTCCCATTTTGCGCGATAATTCTTTTCCTTCTCTTCGAGTTCGGAAATATCCTTGTTCAAGCTGGAGAGTTTCTGCTCGTCGCCTTCGCGCTTGATGGCCTCACGTTCGATTTCCAACTGGCGCAGGCGTCGCGTGATTTCGTCCAGCTCTTCCGGCTGCGAATCGCGCTCCATACGCAATTTTGCTGCCGCCTCGTCCATCAGGTCGATGGCTTTGTCTGGCAGGAAACGGTCGGAAATGTACCGATGTGAGAGGTTCACGGCGGCAATCAGAGCATCATCTTGGATACGCACCTTGTGGTGGTTCTCGTAGCGCTCCTTCAGTCCTCGCAAGATGGAGATGGCATCTTCTGGTGTTGGCTCGTCCACCATGACAGTTTGGAATCGACGCTCCAAGGCCTTGTCCTTTTCAAAATATTTCTGATATTCCTCCAAGGTCGTTGCACCGATGCTTCTCAGTTCGCCACGTGCCAAAGCTGGTTTGAGAATGTTGGCAGCATCCATGGCGCCTTCGCCCTTTCCAGCGCCCACCAACGTGTGGATTTCATCAATAAACAAGATGATGTCGCCTTCAGCGTTGGTCACTTCGTTGATGACGCTTTTCAGTCGTTCCTCAAATTCGCCCTTATACTTGGCACCAGCCACCAAAGCACCCATATCCAAAGAGTATAGCTGCTTGTTTTTCAGATTTTCAGGCACGTCGCCTCTGACGATTCTCTGTGCCAATCCTTCAACGATGGCGGTTTTACCAGTACCTGGCTCACCAATCAGAATTGGGTTGTTTTTCGTTCGCCGCGAAAGAATTTGGAGCACGCGTCTGATTTCTTCGTCACGTCCGATCACAGGGTCGAGCTTTCCTTCACGTGCTTCTGCAACCAAGTTGCGAGCATATTTAGCCAGTGCCTGGTATGTGTCTTCGCTCGACTGCGATGTGGCCTTTTGGCCGCCTCTCAATTCCTTGACGGCAGCACGCAGTGCGTCGGCTGTCAGTCCGGCATCCTTGAGCATCTGCGAAGCTGTGCTTTTTACTTCAAGCAGTGCCATCAACAAGGGTTCCAAACCCACGTAAGCGTCGCCTTCCTTTTGGGCGATGGTTTGTGATTTTTGCAACACCTCGTTGGCATCATTGTCCAAATATGGTTGTCCGCCGCCAGAAACGCGCGGATAGCTCTTGAGCTCGTTGTCAACGGCGCTCTGCAACGTCCGTTCGTTGACACCCGTTTTCCCGAAGAGAAATTGGGTTACGTTTTCGCCGACGGAGAGGACACCTGCAGCAAATGTACGGCACCAACAGCTTGCGAACCGTTTCCTGTGGCCTTGTCAATGGCATGCTGAACGGCTTGTTGCGCTTTATAGTAAAGTTGTCAAATGTCATAGTTGTAGTCTCCTTATTTTTATGTTGTCTTATTCAGTTGTGAAGCCCCACACATGCTCGGCTGATGGCAGCCGATTACCTGTTTGGAGCCTGTCTTGCGTCTTTTTGCAAGACACCCATATTCGGGCAAAGCCTTTGCCAATCGTTTGGGCGTAACATCCTTTAAACCTTACCGACTTTTTGACAGACGGTCAAGCCTTTTCTACGTAGAAACCAAGACATTAAGTCAGAAATAAACGGGCTTTTTGTCAGTTAGCCGAGCATCACCTCGTCTCTGAAAACAAAAGAAAGCACCGGTAGCGTTTATTGCTATCGGTGCTTTCTTGGGGGGATTATATACCTATATAATATATAAGTATAATAGCTTGTATAATCATGGTGTGTGTAACTGTTGCATACCATTCCGCCTGGTGGGGCGAAGCATCTTACAGTTCTACGTTTTCATAGAGGAAGCGTTTGATGCTTCTCTTCGGGGTTTTCTCAAATTCGTTTTCGAAAATCTTGATACGTGTCAGCTGCTCGTAGTTGGCCACCATTTGGTTGAGGTCCTTCCGGTTTTGCTCCATGACGTTTCGCAGCTCGTTTTCTCCCAATCCGTCGCGTTCCGCTTCGTCATAGTCGGGGTGTACAAGTCCGTAGAGTTTCTCGCCGCGCTGGATGACGATGCTTTCAGAGACGTAAGGTAGCGTGTTGAGTTTGTCTTCGATTTCTTCAGGATAGATGTTCTGGCCCGACGAGCCCAAGAGCATGTTTTTGCTTCTTCCTCGGATGTAGATATATCCGTCTTCGTCCATCACGCCGAGGTCGCCCGTGTGATACCATCCGTCCTTGTCAATGGTAGCTTCGGTTGCCTCTGGGTTTTTGTAGTAGCCCAACATGACGTTGGCACCGCGTGCCAGAATTTCTCCGACTTCATTTTGCGGGTCATTTGAATTAATGCGCACTTCCATGCGTGGCGCCACCTTGCCGCACGAACCAGGGCGGAAATCATGCCAGTCGACATAGCTGATAATCGGTGCGCACTCCGTCGTACCGTAGCCGACGGTGAAGTTGAAGCCCGTCTTGTGTAGAAACTCTTCGATTTCGCTATTGAAGGCTGCGCCGCCGATGATGATTTCGTAAAATCTACCGCCGAAGGCCGCCACCAGCTGTTCGCGGATTTTTTCGCGGATGCGGGCATTGATGAGCGGCAGTTTGAGCAGGAGCTTCATGCTCGGCGTCTGTAATTTGGGGAGAACAGATTTCTTGATGATCTTCTCAATGATGAGCGGAACGGAAACAACGACAACCGGCTTGATGTCGGCAAAGGCCATGAAGATAATCTTTGGCGATGGCACTCTCGTGAGGTAATAGACATGGCATCCGTGCATGAATTCAAAGAGAAATTCAAAGGCCATGCCATACATGTGGGCCAGCGGCAGCATCGAAATGACAGGGTCACCGCATTTCACCTTGTCGCCCAGCACTTCGCGAGCGAAGAGCAGGTTTGACCACAATGCGCGGTAGGGGATGAGCACCCCCTTGGAGTTGCTGGTTGTGCCAGAAGTATAGTTGATGAGCGCCAAATCGTCGCCGCTTGTCGTATGTCTGTATCCCACGTGCTCCGCTCTGAAATTCTTGGGATATTTACGGCCAAAGAATTCGTTGAGGTGTTCGCGGGCCTCCGTGAGTTTCTCTGTGCGGCTCACGAGTAGGGCATAGTCGAGATTGCTGATGATGCCTTCCAAATGTGGCATTTCGTCTGCATTGAGAGACGGCCATACCTGGTCGCCAACGAAAAGCAGTCTGGCTTCAGAGTGGTTGACAATGCCATGAACCTGCTCTGGTTTAAATTCGTGGAGGATGGGCACTGCCACGGCGCCATAACTCAGTGTGGCCAAAAACGCCACCGCCCAGTTGGCGCAGTTGCGTCCGCAGAGGGCAATGCGGTCGCCTTTCTGGATGCCTGCGTTCTCAAACATGATGTGTAGCTTCTCAATCTTTCGTGCAACATCTTTGTATTGGAGCGTGCTGCCCTTGTAGTCAGTCAGTGCGTCAAGATCCCAATGAGCCTTGACTGTCTCTTCTATATATCCGATGAAATCTTTGTATGTTTCCATGTTTGGTTTAAAAAAACAAATGAACAGAAAAGCACATTGCATGTGTTTGTGTGCAAAAGTAAGAAAAATTACTCATACGTAGGGGCATTGTGCATGATAAATTTGTAATTTTGCCCCAAGATTATTAGAGAAACAGAGAAATGAAAGAGTTTTGTAATAAAAGAACCATTTTTTATGGAGGTTTGGTGGCCCTGATTTTGGGCATTGCTGGCTATTGGCTTTTCTTTAGCAGCTTTTCTTCTGCGAAGGAAGAAGTCATGGTGCGCGTTGACCGTGATGACAATTGCGATTCCATACAAGCCAAGCTCGAGCGCGTGGCTTCGCCGCGCCAGATGCTCGGGTTTCGCATCCTTTCTGGCGTTGTGGGGATGAAGAAGGTGCGGCCGGGCTGCTACATCGCTGGTGGCGGCATCAGCACGCTGGCTCTTTTCCGGAATATCCGGGGCGGACGCCAAACGCCGGTCAAACTGACCATTCCCAATGTCCGCACGCTGGGAGACCTTGCTGCACGCTTGTCCCTGCAGTTGGAACTTGATTCTGCGCAGCTCGCTTCGGCATTTTCCGACGAAGCGTTGTGCCAGGAGTTGGGATACGACACGACGACAATTGGATGTATGTTTATTCCAAATACCTATGAGGTCTTTTGGAATATTTCTGCCAAGGATTTGATGGCGCGTTTACACAAGGA
>ENA-OQCZ01000263-OQCZ01000263.1-human-gut-metagenome-genome-assembly--contig:-NODE-263-length-16241-cov-7.928385_pt1 | contig 16241 bp, 13 predicted proteins | sample MGYA00242505_ERZ504594 | MGnify/ENA primary metagenome ERZ504594 (study PRJEB26092, sample SAMD00036329) | human gut metagenome | host: Homo sapiens | study: EMG produced TPA metagenomics assembly of... | reverse complement strand
AAACTATCTTCTCTTTCCTGTTTCATGCGATTTTTTGCACAGACCTGGAGGGAGGGGATAGATTGAACATCAGTCTGGAGTATTATAAGGTATTTTACCAGGCAGCGGCCACTGGAAGCATTACCATGGCGGCAGAGACGCTGTGCATTTCCCAGCCTGCAGTCAGCCAGGCGGTGAAGCATCTGGAGCGGGAGCTGGAGACGAAGCTCTTTCTGCGGACTCCCAAGGGGGTGCGCCTCACCAGGGAAGGGGGAACTGCTCTACGGCTATGTGAAGCGTGGAATCGAGAGCATACGGGACGGGGAGGAGATGTTAAAGCAGTTAAAATGTCTGGATACCGGCGTAATCCGGATCGGAGCCAGCGACATGACGCTGCAGTTTTACCTGCTTCCTTATCTGGAGCAGTTTCACGAGCAGTATCCGAAAATTAAGGTAATGGTGTCCAACGGCCCTACGCCGGAGACCATAGAGGCTCTGGAAAATGGCGCCATTGATTTCGGGATTGTCAGCACGCCCTTTGAAGGGCGGGAGGAGATGCGGGCAGTTCCCGTCCGGCAGATTGAAAATATTTTTATTGCCGGAAGCCGGTTCAGGGAACAGCTGGAAGGGCGGGAGCTGGATTACAGAGAGCTGAAGGATTACCCCTGTATTTTCCTGGAGAAGAAGACCAGCACCAGGCGGTTTATGGATCAATACCTGGAGAAGGAAGGCGTGGCCCTGGAGCCGGAATTTGAGCTGGCCACCAGCGATATGATTGTGCAGTTTGCCAGGCGCAACATGGGGATCGGGTGCGTCATGGAGGGATTTGCGGAGGATGCCATAATGAGAGGCGAGGTATTCCGGCTGAAATTCAAACAAGAGATGCCTCTCCGTCACATGTGCGTGGTAACGGGTGAGTCCAGCCTGATTTCCATGCCGGGGCGCAGGCTGTTAGATATGATGGCCTGCGATCAGGCGGCGGCTGAGCAGCCGGCCGGCGGCAGATGATAGAAAATGAGCCTTCTTCAGAAAAACAACATAAGCAATACTTATGGAAAACATAATAAATAACGTCTTTACTTATGGTATAGGTTGTAGTAAATTAGGTAAGGATAAGATACACAGGAATGCGTGTCCATCCTTTCATGAACTGCAAATGAGCATTGAACGGGAGATACCCGAAGGAGGATTTTAGTATGGTTAGAGCAATTGTAGGTGCTAACTGGGGTGACGAAGGAAAGGGTAAGATTACGGATATGCTTGCCAAGGAGTCTGACATTATCATCCGTTTCCAGGGCGGAAGTAATGCAGGCCATACCATTATCAATGATTACGGCAAGTTTGCCCTTCACCTTCTTCCATCCGGCGTGTTTTACCAGCATACCACCAGCATCATCGGCAATGGTGTGGCTCTCAATATACCTTATCTGGTTCAGGAAATTGAGTCGCTGGTGGAGCGGGGCGTGCCAAAGCCCAGGATTCTGGTTTCGGACAGGGCCCAGATTCTCATGCCGTACCATGTGCTGTTTGACACCTACGAGGAAGCGCGTCTGGCCGGAAAGTCCTTTGGTTCCACCAAATCCGGTATCGCTCCGTTCTACTCAGATAAATATGCAAAAATCGGTTTCCAGGTAAACGAGTTGTTCGACGATGAGCACCTGAAAGAGAAACTGAAATCCGTATGCGAAACCAAGAACATTCTGCTCGAGCATCTGTATCACAAACCGCAGTTAAATCCGGATGAGATCTATGCAGAGCTGATGGAATACAAAAAAATGGTTGAGCCATACGTATGCGATACTTCCGCATTCCTGTGGAACGCGATTCAGGAAGGCAAGGAGATCCTGCTTGAGGGTCAGCTTGGTTCCTTAAAAGACCCGGATCACGGAATTTACCCGATGGTAACTTCTTCCTCCACCTTGGCAGGATACGGTGCAGTAGGAGCAGGTGTTCCGCCATATGAAATCAAGAAAATCGTAACCGTATGCAAAGCTTACTCCAGCGCAGTAGGAGCAGGTGCTTTCGTTTCCGAGATCTTCGGCGATGAGGCAGATGAGCTCAGAAGACGCGGCGGAGACGGCGGAGAGTTCGGTGCAACCACAGGCCGCCCGAGACGTATGGGATGGTTCGACTGTGTTGCTTCCCGTTACGGCTGCAGAATGCAGGGTACCACCGACGTAGCATTCACTGTACTTGACGTTCTCGGATATCTGGACGAGATTCCGGTCTGCACAGCATACGAAGTAGACGGAAAAGAAATCCACGATTTCCCGAACACCAGCATTCTTGAGAAAGCAAAACCGGTTCTGAAAACCCTTCCGGGATGGAAATGCGATATCCGCGGCATTAAGAAATACGAGGATCTGCCGGAAAACTGCAGAAACTACATCGAGTTTGTAGAGAAAGAAATCGGATTCCCGATCACCATGATCTCCAACGGACCGGGAAGAGACGATATCATTTACCGCAATAAATAATTCAGGCGGTTTTTAGAGGATTTTTATGAAAAAGCAGGACAGCTTCTCGCAGTTCTGACAGCGGCTTCCGTGCTGCTGTCAGGCTGTGAGAAGTTAAAAGATGTGACAACGACATCTGTCTATGTGAGCAAAATGGTGTTGTGACAGAAGCCATTGTGGAAGATTACAGCAAAGACGATGATTACACGGAAGACGAGCTGAAGACCTTTGTGGAGGATGACATCAAAAAATTCACAGAGGAGCGCGGCGATGCGGATTCCGTGAAGCTGGAAAAATGCCAGATCAAAGAGGACAAGGTGGAGATCCGGATGGAATACGGAGATTACCAGTCCTACGCGGATTATCACGGAGCAGAATTTTTCGCAGGCACGCTGGATGAGGCAGAAGAAGCGGGATATGATTTTTCCGCTTCCTTTGTCGATTCTAAAGGCAATGAGGTTTCAGTCGAAGATGCGGTCAAAGGCGTTAAGCATGTACGCGTGATTGTCTGCGAGGAGCCGCTGGAAATCGTAACGGAAGATCCGGTGCTCTGCGTTTCCGGTACAGCCGTGATCAAAGGAAAAAACACGGTGGATACGGCCGGCGAGTGGACCACAAAGTCCACAGAGAGTGATTCTGCGTCATCATCAGAGCAGACTAAGACAGAAGAAACAGAGCAGGAATATGAGCAGGACGTTCTTCTTGCCAGTCCTGTTATTGTTGTTTATGGTAAGTAAACAAATAAAATAGAGGAGTAACTAACTATGGAAAAGACAATGGACAAAATTGTGGCAGTAGCAAAATCCAGAGGTTTTGTATATCCGGGTTCCGAAATTTACGGCGGCCTGGCAAATACCTGGGATTACGGCCCGCTCGGTGTTGAACTGAAAAACAACGTGAAAAAAGCATGGTGGCAGAAATTCGTCATGGAGAGCCCGCACAACGTAGGCGTTGACTGTGCGATCCTGATGAACCCGCAGACATGGGTAGCTTCCGGTCATCTCGGCGGATTTTCCGATCCTCTGATGGACTGTAAGGAATGCCATGAGCGTTTCCGTGCAGATAAACTGATCGAGGATTTCTGTGAGGAAAAAGGCATCGAAATCGAAGGCGGCAGCGTAGATGCATGGTCTCAGGAAGAGATGAAAAACTTTATTGAAGAGCATCAGATTCCGTGTCCGTCCTGCGGAAAACACAACTTTACCGATATCCGTCAGTTCAACCTGATGTTCAAAACCTTCCAGGGTGTTACAGAGGATGCGAAGAACACCGTATATCTTCGTCCGGAGACTGCACAGGGTATCTTCGTAAACTTCAAAAACGTACAGCGTACTTCCAGAAAGAAAATTCCGTTCGGAATCGGTCAGATCGGTAAATCTTTCCGTAACGAGATTACACCGGGTAACTTCACCTTCCGTACCCGTGAGTTCGAGCAGATGGAGCTGGAGTTCTTCTGCGAGCCTGGCACCGATCTTGACTGGTTCCAGTACTGGAGAGGCTTCTGCATCAACTGGCTGAAGAGCCTCGGCATGAAAGACGAAGAGATGCGTGCAAGAGACCATTCTCCGGAAGCGCTGTGCTTCTACAGCAAGGGAACAACCGATATCGAGTTCCTGTTCCCGTTCGGATGGGGCGAGCTGTGGGGAATCGCAGACCGTACCGATTACGACCTGACCCAGCATCAGAATGTATCCGGACAGGATATGACCTATTTCGATCCAGAGAAGAACGAGAAATACATCCCGTATGTTATCGAGCCGTCTCTTGGTGCTGACCGTGTCGTTCTGGCATTCCTGTGCAGCGCTTATGACGAGGAAGTTCTCGACGCAGAGAAGAATGATGTTCGTACTGTGATGCATTTCCATCCGGCACTGGCACCGGTAAAAATCGGTGTGCTTCCGCTTTCCAAGAAGCTGAACGAGGGCGCTGAGAAAGTCTTTGCAGAGCTGTCCAAGAAATACAACTGCGAGTTTGATGACCGTGGAAATATCGGAAAACGGTATCGCCGTCAGGATGAGATCGGTACTCCGTACTGCATCACCTACGACTTCGATTCCGAGACCGATGGTGCTGTTACCGTCCGTGACCGTGATACCATGGAGCAGGAGAGAATTAAAATTGAGGATCTCGATGCTTACTTTGCAGATAAATTTACTTTCTAATCTGGCTTTTTAGTCCGGAAAAAGAGTAGAAAAAAAGGATTCCCACTCGCGGGAATCCTTTTTTGTATAATTTGTATTACTCAATAATCGTACCTGTTTTTCCCTGGAATCCGGCGAGTGCGGAATCAATGGAAGTGATGACTGCGGTACGGCCGATGCCTTTCTCGAGGAAAGAAACAGCTGCTTCCATCTTCGGCAGCATGGAGTTTTCTCCGAACTGGCCTTCTGCGATGTATTTCTTCGCGTCAGCAACGGTGATGTGCTCCAGCGGTTTTTCGTCCGGGGTACCGTAGTTGATGGAAACGTTTTCCACGCTGGTCAGGATCATCAGCATGTCTGCGTTCAGCATTTCTGCCATCAGGCCGCTGGTGAGGTCTTTTTCGATGACTGCGGATGCACCCTTTAACTCTTCATTCTGTGGGAGAACCGGGATTCCGCCGCCGCCTGCTGCGATGACAACCTGTCCGGCATCGAGAAGAAGACGGATGGAGTCGATCTCTACGATATCCTGCGGCTTCGGAGCAGCAACGATTCGGCGGTAGCCGTCCTCGGTTTTCGTTACGTAGTTTCCTTTTTCTTCCTCTGCGTCAGCCTCCTCTTTGGTAAGCGTACGGCCGATCAGTTTGACCGGATTGTTGAAGGCATCGTCGTACGGATCTACTTCAACCTGTGTAAGAATCGTGGATGTGGTTTTGAAGATTCCTCTGCGGAGAAGCTCAGCACGGATGGCGTTCTGCAGGTCGTAGCCGATGTAGCCTTCGCTCATAGCGGAGCAGACAGACATCGGGGCTGCGCTGTAGTCGGTGTGCATTTTGCCGAATTCATTCATCGCCATGTGGATCATGCCGACCTGCGGCGCATTGCTGTGGGTGATGACAACATCAGCGCCGGCAGCAACGAGATCTGCGATTACTTTTGCGGAACGTTTTACGGCTGCTTTCTGTTCCGGCAGCGTCGTTCCAAGAGCTTTGTGTCCCAGTGCAACAACTATTTTTTTCTTTTCATTGGAAGATACCTCTCTTTGCAGTTCATAGATTTTGATACGAAAAAACCAGGCATCAATATAAAACTATTATAAAGTTTATGGGGGCAAAAATCAAGAAGAAACCGACATTGCGCACATTGAAATGTTTTTCGGACTATGGTATTCTATAAAAGTATCTGAGTCGTAGGGATTTGAAACGTGAAAGGGAGGTCCCGGCATGAAAAACATGCGCACGTTACAAAAACGGATCGCATATCAGCTCCAGCAGGGCAGTCTGGATGCGGAAGTTACAGGAATCACATGCGACAGCAGAAAAGTACAGCCGCAGAACGTGTTTGTCTGCATCCGCGGAAACAGGATGGACGGGCACGTATATGCAGAAGAAGCAGTCGAGAGGGGCGCTGCTGTCCTGGTTGCGGAGCGGGAACTGGAAGGGATTCCGGAAAAGGTAACCGTACTCGTAGTAAAGGACAGCAGAGAAGCACTCGCACAGCTTTCCTGTGCCTGGGAGGACGATCCGGCGCAGCACCTTGTGACAATCGGAGTGACCGGCACGAAGGGAAAGACGACGACTGCATATATGATTTACGAAATCCTGCGAAAAGCAGGGATCCGCGCAGGACTCATCGGAACGATCGAGACGAGGATCGGGGAAAAAAGCATTCCGTCAGAAAATACAACGCCGGAGCCTGTTGTGCTGCAGAAGCTGTTTTCTGAAATGATGCGGGAGGGCTGCACCCATGTTGTGATGGAGGTTTCCTCGCAGGCGGAAAAACAGCACCGGTGTGATGGAATTACGTTTGATTACGGTGTGTTCACCAACATTGGAAACGACCACATCGGCGCCGGGGAGCATGCATCGTTTGCAGAATATCTGTCCTGCAAAAAGAAGCTGCTTCGCACCTGCAGAACCGGAATTGTAAACCGGGATGACAAAAGGTTTCCGGAGATCATAAGGCAGAGCACCTGCCGTCTGGTGACATTCGGATGCAGGGAAAAAGCTGATTTTATGGCAGCAGATGCAGCACTCGATCAGGCGCCCGGCGTGCTCGGTGTCTCATACCGGGTGCAGGGCGCAGCGGATTTTCCGGTACGGGTAGATCTGCCGGGTCTGTTTTCCGTTTCCAACTCGCTTGCCGCCATTGCGGTCTGCGCGCAGATGGGAATCCCGGAAAAGGCGATGCAGGAGGCACTTTCCGCAGTCCGCGTCCGTGGGCGGTGTGAGGCAGTTCCGGTGTATCCGGAAATGACGCTTCTCATTGACTACGCACACAATGCGATGAGCCTCGAAAGCCTGTTAAAGACACTGCGGAAGTACCATCCGAAGCGCCTGATCTGTCTCTTCGGCTGCGGCGGAAACCGCGCGCGGGACCGGAGATTCCAGATGGGAGAGGTGTCGGGGCGTCTGGCGGATCTGACCGTCATCACCTCGGACAATCCGCGGGATGAGGAACCACAGGCGATTCTGGACGATATCCGGACGGGAATCGGGAAAACAGAAGGCGCTTTCGTTGAGATTGCAGACCGTAAGGAGGCGATCCGGTATGTGATCGAAAACCGGCAGCCGGGCGATCTCGTGGTGCTCGCGGGAAAAGGCCACGAAACGTATCAGATCCGGAAGGGGAAACGGTACGAGATGGATGAGCGCGTGCTGATCCGGGAAATACTGGAAGAAAGTAAGGGGAATGTATGAGCAGCGTTTACGCTGATGTAATCGTAGACATCACAAATGAAAAACTGGACCGGACCTTTCAGTACAAGGTTCCGCCGGAACTGACAGGGGAGATTGGTCCGGGAACGGCGGTACAGATTCCGTTTGGAAACGGAAACCGCACGATCACCGGCTATGTGCTTTCCGTCGGAAACGAGCCGAAATATCCGCAGGACCGGATGAAGGCCATCCTCGCGGTACAAAAGGATGCGGCGACCGTAGAGACGAAGCTCATCGCGCTCGCCGCGTGGATGCGTCATACGTACGGATCGACGATGATCCAGGCGTTAAAGACGGTGCTTCCAGTCAAAGTAAAGGCGCGCGGGAAAGAAACCCGCGAAATTGCGCTTCTTGCAGATCCTGCGAGATGTGAGGAGCTGCTGGAAAACTACAGAAAGAAAAATTATAAAGCGAGAATCCGTCTCTTAAACGCGCTGCTGGCCCAGCCGGTTCTTCCAGGGCCGGTTGTGAGCAAGAAACTGAAAATCACGGCAGATACGCTGCACGTGATGGAAGAGCAGGGCGTGTTGGAAATCCGCCGTACGAGCACCTGGAGAAATCCGGTATCTGATGCGGCAGGAAGAACAACTGCGGGAAAACCAAACGAACAGCAGCAGGCCGTGGTGGACGGCATTCGAAAGGAATGGGAAGGACAGAACCGCCCCTGCCTGATCCGCGGTGTGACGGGAAGCGGCAAAACGCTCGTCTATATGGAGCTGATGGAGCGAGTGCTGAAGGAAGGAAAACAGGTGATCGTGCTGATCCCGGAGATTGCGCTGACGTATCAGAACGTGGAGCGGTTCTGCGCACGGTTTGGAACAAGGGTCACGGTGGTCAACTCGCGGATGACACCGTCCGAGCGCGCCGACCAGATGGAGCGCGCGCGGCGCGGGGAGGTCAGTATTATGATCGGTCCGCGTTCCGCACTCTTTGCACCGTTTCCGGATCTGGGGCTGATCGTAATCGATGAGGAGCATGAAACCTCCTATAAAAGTGAAGTGACGCCGCGCTACCATGCAAGGGAGACCGCCGTGCGCCGCGCCGGGCTGGAGCATGCCCATGTGGTGATGGGTTCGGCAACGCCGTCGGTGGATGCCTCTTACGCCTGCGAGACGGGAGCGTACGCGCTGTTCCGGATGGATGCGCGGTACGGAAATGCAGCACTTCCGTCCGTATGGATCGCGGATATGCGGGAAGAATTACAGATGGGAAACCGTTCGATTCTGTCCGGAAAACTGCGGGAAGAGATCGAAAAACGGCTTGAAAAAAAGGAACAGGTTGTACTGTTTCTGAACCGCAGAGGCTATGCGGGCTTCGTCTCATGCCGTGCATGCGGCCATGTGATGAAATGCCCGCACTGCGATGTATCACTGACAGCACACAATAACGGAAAGCTCGTCTGCCATTACTGCGGTTATGAAACACCGCAGGTACATGCGTGCCCGTCGTGCGGTTCCCCGTACATCGGCGGCTTCCGTGCCGGCACACAGCAGATCGAGCAGAACGTGAAAAAGCTGTTTCCAAAGGCACGCGTTCTTAGGATGGACGGCGACACGACAAAAACGAAAAACAGTTATGAAGAAATCCTGTCCTCATTTGCGGCGGGGGAGGCCGATATCCTGATTGGAACCCAGATGATCGTAAAAGGCCACGATTTCCCGAATGTCACGCTGGTGGGAGCGCTGGCGGCGGATCTCTCCCTGAATGCAGTCGATTACCGTGCCGGGGAGCGTACGTTTCAGCTGCTGACGCAGGCAGTCGGCCGCGCCGGAAGAGGCGAAAAGCCGGGAATGGCAGTCATTCAGACGTACCATCCCGAACATTACAGCATTCAGACGGCGGCAGAGCAGGATTACGGGACATTTTACGAGAAAGAAATGGACTACCGCCGTCTGATGGGATATCCCCCGGCGGCGGAGCTTCTGGCGATCCACGGAGCCGGGGAGGATGAAGCGCATCTGGCGCAGGCGATGGAATACATTCGCAGATATCTCATCCGCATCCGGGGAAACTGCGAAGTCCAGATCATCGGCCCGGCAAGTGAGGCAGTGTCGAAAATCAATGACCTGTACCGCATGGCCGTGTATGTACGCGCGCCGCAGGAAGAGGTGCTGGCAGAGCTGCGGGAAAAACTGGAGCGGTATATCGAGATTAACAAAGGCTTCCGTACCGTTTATTTACAGTTTGACTTCAGCAGAAAGTATTAGTTTTTTCATACTATTTACACATAGATTATTTATAATAGAAGAGCAAAAGAAAGGAAAAGAATTATGGCAATCAGAGAAATCAGAGTCGTAGGCGACCGCGTATTAACGAAAAAATGCAGACCGGTGGAGAAGATGACACCAAGAATCAGCGAGCTGATCGACGACATGTTTGACACCATGTATGAGGCAAACGGTGTCGGCCTTGCCGCACCGCAGGTCGGCATCTTAAAGAGAATCGTAGTCATGGATGTGGACGGAACCCCACATCTTCTGATCAATCCGGAAATCCTGGAGACTTCCGGAAGCCAGACAGGAGCAGAAGGCTGCTTAAGCCTTCCGGGAAAATCCGGTACAGTAACCCGTCCGAATTACGTAAAGGTAAGAGCGCTGGACCGCGACATGCAGCCGTTTGAACTGGAGGGAACCGAACTTCTTGCCCGCTGCATCTGCCACGAGTGCGATCACCTTGATGGACATATGTATACAGAAAAAGTAGAAGGTGAACTCTGGGACAACACGTACGATGAGTATGAGGAGTACGAGGACGAAGAGTAAGTCTTAAAATAAAGGAGATGACTTCAGATGAAAGTGGTATTTATGGGAACCCCGGATTTCTCCGTGGGAACACTTGAGGCACTCGTGGAGGCCGGTTATGAGATCACAGGCGTTGTGACCCAGCCGGACAAACCGAAGGGCCGCGGAAAACAGATGATGCCGACACCGGTGAAAGAGGCAGCCGAAAAACACGGCCTTCCGGTCTATCAGCCGCGCCGCGTGCGGGATGCAGAGGCGATCGAGGAGATCCGGAAAATGGAGCCGGATGTGATCGTTGTCGTTGCATTCGGCCAGATTATTCCAAAAGAGATTTTGGACATGCCGAAATACGGATGCATCAACGTTCATGCATCCCTGCTTCCGGCTTACCGCGGAGCAGCGCCGATCCAGTGGGCTGTCATGAACGGCGATGAAGTGAGCGGCGTAACCATTATGAAGATGGATGAAGGCCTCGACACAGGCGATATGCTGACGAAAGTGGAAGTTCCGCTTGCAGCAGATGAGACCGGCGGCAGTCTCTTTGACAAGCTCGCCGCAGCCGGAGCAAAACTTCTGGTGGAGACACTTCCAAGACTTGAAAAAGGCGAAGTGACACCGGAAAAACAGCCGGAGATAAGCACTACAGAGTATGCGCGGATGATCAAAAAAGAAGACGGAAAGATCGACTGGACGAAGAGTGCCGTTGAGATCGAACGTCAGATCCGTGCGATGAGCCCGTGGCCGAGTGCTTTTACAAAAGTAAACGGAAAGAACCTGAAAATCTGGGATGCCAAAGTCATTGCCATGTTCGGCGGCGATCTGTTTTCGAAAATTCCGGGACAGAATCCGACGAAGAGTGCCGGAAAAGTCTGGGTAGCAGATGAGACAGGTCTCCATGTAAAGACGGGAGACGGCATTCTGGTGATCGAGGAGCTGCAGCTCGAAGGAAAGAAACGGATGAAAACCGCCGATTTCCTGCGCGGCTATGCGATCGAGCCGGGTACCAGACTTGGCGAATAAAAGAGAAAAAGCAACCTGAAGTTAAGGCGGGGAACTGCACAGCGGTGTGATGGCTGCTGTGCCTGAGAAAAAAGGAGAAAAACGATATGGGACTTTTTTATGACAGTACGTATCTGCTGGTGATTCTTGCCGCACTGATTTCCATGGCGGTATCCGCCCGCATGAACACGATTTTCAGCAAATATCAGACCGTCCGCTCGTACAGCGGCATGACGGGACGCGAGGCGGCGATGCGCATTCTGCATCAGGCCGGCATCTACGATGTGACCGTCCGCCATGTATCCGGTAAACTGACCGATCACTATGATCCGCGGACAAAAACCGTGAATTTATCGGATGCGGTTTACGATTCAACCTCGGTCGCAGCGATCGGCGTCGCAGCGCATGAGTGCGGCCATGCCGTACAGCACAATACGGATTACGTGCCGCTGAAAGTAAGAAGCGCCATTGTTCCGGCAGCGAACCTTGGATCCCAGCTTTTCTGGCCGCTGTTCCTGATCGGACTGATTTTCAGCCTTCCGATGCTGGTAAAAGCCGGGATCTGGCTGTTTGTGCTGGCACTGGCATTCCAGGTGGTAACACTTCCGGTCGAGTTCGATGCGTCGAGAAGAGCATTAAAAATGCTCAGTGAGGGCGGTATGGTGACAGAGACGGAACACGACGGAGTCAAGAAAGTACTCTGGGCTGCAGCCATGACATACGTGGCCGCGGTGATCGGTTCTCTGCTGCAGCTGCTCCGGCTGCTGATTTTATCCGGAGCATTTAGGAGAAATGATGACTGATACAATCAATACAAGAGAGCTGATTATGAACATTCTGCTTGAGATGGACAGGGAGAAAACGCCCTGCCATCTTGCTGTAAGGGACGCCCTCGATAAATACCAGTTCCTGCCGCGGCAGGACCGTGCGTTTATCAAGCGGGTCTGCGAGGGAACCGTGGAATACGGCATCCAGAATGACTACATCATCAATCAGTATTCCAAAATCAAGATCAACAAATGCAAGCCGGTGATTCGTGCGATCTTACGGATGTCGGTGTACCAGATCCGTTTTCTTGACGCAGTACCGGATTCGGCAGTCGTCAATGAGGCGGTGAAACTGGCGGAAAAGAAGCATTTTTACAACTTAAAGGGCTTTGTCAACGGCGTTCTGCGCACGATCGTGCGGGAGAAAGATCATCTGCCGATGCCGAAGGAGAACAATACTACGCAGTATCTTTCCGTGAAATACTCCATGCCGGAATTTCTGGTTGAGGAGTTCGTATCCCAGTACGGAAAAGAAACGGCAGAAACGATGATGGCGGATTTCCTGAAAGAAAAACAGGTGACGATCCGTATCAACCGCTGGAACAATACGATCGAGGAGACGAAGAAAAGCCTGGAAAGCCAGGGGGCAGAGCTGGAAAAAGCGCCGTATCTTGGCGAGGCGTTCTATCTGAAAAACTTTGAGACGATCGCATCACTGAATGCCTTCCAGGAAGGCCGGTTCCAGATTCAGGATGTGAGCTCCATGATGGCGGCGCATCTGGCGGATCCAAAGCCGGGTGACCAGGTGCTGGATCTCTGCGCGGCACCGGGCGGAAAGAGCCTCCATGCAGCAGATAAAATGAGAAATCAGGGATGCGTGGAAGCGCGTGATCTCACCGAATACAAGGTCGATCTGATCCGGGAAAATGTGCAGAGAGCAGGTGTTTCCTGCGTCGTGCCGAAGGTAAAAGATGCGGAACAGCTCGATGCGGAATGGATCGGAAAAGCGGACGTTGTGATTGCAGACCTGCCGTGCACCGGATACGGCGTCATCGGCAGAAAGCCGGATATCAAATATTATGCTTCAAAAGAAAAAGAAGAGGAGCTGGTACGGATTCAGCGGGCAATCCTTGCAAATGCCGCATCGTACGTAAAGCCGGGCGGCACACTGCTGTACAGCACATGTACCGTCAACAGAAAAGAAAACGGCGAGAATGCCGCATGGTTTCTGGAACAGTTCCCGTTTGAAGCAGTCAGTCTGGATGAACTGCTGCCGGATGAGCTGAAAAGCGGAGAAACGGCCAAAGGACAGCTGCAGCTGATCCCGGGGGTACACAAGACAGACGGATTTTTCCTTGCAAAATTCCGGAAAACAGAGGAAGGACGGGCGTAACAGATGGATATTAAATCAATGACCTTAGACGAATTAAAGGACGCCTGCCAGCAGATGGGAGAAAAGCCGTTCCGTGCCAAACAGTTATACGACTGGATGCATCATCGTCTGGCGGGCAGCTACGATGAGATGACGAATCTCTCGCTTGCCTTCCGGGAAAAATTAAAGGAACAGTATCCGCTTACCTGTCTCGAAAAAGTGCAGGTGCAGGAGTCCAAAATCGACGGAACGAGAAAATACCTGTTCCGCCTTAGCGACGGCAACGTGATCGAGAGCGTCTGGATGAAGTACCACCACGGAAATTCCGTCTGCATCTCATCCCAGGTCGGCTGCCGGATGGGCTGCCGCTTCTGCGCGTCCACAATCGGCGGACTCGTGCGGTGCCTGACTCCGTCGGAGATGCTCGACCAGATTTACCGGATTTGGGAGGACACCGGGGAGCGGGTCTCCAATCTGGTTGTCATGGGAACGGGTGAGCCGATGGACAACTACGACAATCTGGTGCGCTTCGTGCGGCTGCTTTCGAGCCAGGAAGGACTCAACATCAGCCAGAGAAACATCACCGTTTCCACCTGCGGAATCGTGCCGAATATGTACAAATTGGCAGATGAGGGACTCCAGATCACCCTGGCACTTTCCCTTCATGCGCCGAACGATGAAAAGCGCCGCGAGCTGATGCCGATTGCCAATAAATATTCCATTGATGAAATTCTCGATGCATGCCGCAATTACTTTGCAAAAACAGGCCGTCGGATTACATTTGAGTACTCTCTCGTTGGCGGGAAAAATGACAGCGAAGCCGATGCAAAAGAGCTTTCCGCGCGGATTTCGGATATCAACTGTCATGTAAATCTGATCCCGGTCAACCCGATCAAAGAGCGCGATTACGTGAAATCAACGAAAAAAGTCGTAGAGAATTTCAAAAATAAACTTGAAAAATACGGAATTAATGTTACTATTAGAAGGGAAATGGGCGCCGATATTGACGGAGCCTGTGGACAGTTAAGAAAAAGTTTTATCGATAAATCAAACGAACAGCCGTAAAAAGCGGCTGTCAATACAGGAGAAAAAAGCATGAAGGTATTTTCTGCAACCGATATCGGACAGAAACGGACGATGAACCAGGATTTTGTGTTTGCCTCCGCCTCTCCGGTCGGAAACCTTCCGAACCTCTTTGTCGTTGCAGACGGCATGGGAGGCCATAACGCGGGCGATTTTGCTTCGCGTTACGGTGTTTCTGTACTGGTGGAATCTGTAAAAAGAGATACGAATTTCAACCCGGTGCGGATCATTCGGCATGGAATTGAAGCAGCAAACAGCCAGATTTTTGAGCAGGCAAAACGAGATATATCCATGGAAGGCATGGGTACGACGATGGTAGTAGCTACGGTTGTCGGCAACTATGCCTACGTTGCAAACGTAGGAGACAGCAGGCTGTATCTGGCAGCAGATGGCACGTTTGACCAGGTGACGCAGGACCATTCCCTGATCGCAGAGATGGTGCGCCTTGGAGAACTCACTCCCGAGCAGGCGCGGAATCACCCGGACAAAAACATTATTACCAGAGCAGTAGGCACACAGGATACCGTAAAGATTGATTTCTTTGACATTCAGCTTGAAGAGGGCAATCAATTGGTGATGTGCTCGGACGGCCTTTCCAACATGGTAACGGATGAGGAGATTTTCGAACTCATCTGCCGAGAAGACGGTGAGGACAAGGCGAAACGTTTAATTGATAAAGCAAATGCAAATGGCGGCAGAGACAATATCGCAGTCATTGTCGTTGAACCATTTACAAACGAGGTGAAAGAATGTTAAAAGAGGGCGTTATTTTAGGAGAACGATATGAGATCATAAGCCGGATCGGTTCCGGCGGTATGGCTGATGTCTACAAAGCAAAAGACCACAAGCTGAACCGCATGGTGGCCGTCAAGGTTTTAAAACCAGAATTCCGGGAGGATAAAACCTTTATCCGCAAGTTCCGCACGGAGGCACAGGCCGCAGCAGGACTGTCCCATCCGAATATTGTAAACGTGTACGATGTCGGGGAGGACCGCGGCGTTTACTATATCGTCATGGAGCTTGTCGAGGGAATTACTCTGAAGGATTACATTGACCGCAAAGGAAAACTGAGCGTAAAAGAGGCAACCAGCATCGCCATTCAGGTTTCCCTTGGTCTTGAAGCAGCACACAACCGCAATATTGTACACCGCGATGTCAAACCGCAGAACATCATCATTTCCACAGACGGAAAAGTAAAACTTTCCGACTTTGGTATTGCAAAGGCAACTTCTTCCAATACGATCAGTTCGAACGTTATGGGAAGCGTACATTACAGCTCTCCGGAGCAGGTGCGCGGCGGATATTCGGACTATAAGAGTGATATCTATTCCCTTGGTATCACCATGTACGAGATGGTAACCGGAAGAGTGCCGTTTGACGGCGATACCACCGTTGCCATCGCAATCAAGCATCTGCAGGAGGAAATTGAATCTCCATCCAAATATACCCCGAACCTTCCGTTCGCACTGGAGCAGATCATCTTAAAATGTACCCAGAAGAGCCCGGACCGCCGTTACAATAACATGGCGGAGCTGATCGACGACTTGAAGCATTCGCTGATGGAGCCGCAGGGCAATTTCGTAAAAGTAACTCCGTTAAGTTCTCACGCCGAGACTGTTATGGTATCCGCAGAGGAGTTAAGCCAGATCCGTTCCGGCGCAGCAGCAAAGGCAAATGCGCAGACGGCAGAGGAGCCGGCCCGCAAGCGCTACAGCAAGATCGAGGATGAGGAAGAGGACGAAGATTACAGCTACGAGGACGAAGAAGACGAGGATGAGGACGAAGAAGAGGATGACCGCGATTCCTACGATGAGGATGACGACGATTCCTACTACGACGATGACGACGACGATGACAAAGCTCGAGGGGGCGGTCGATGTAGAGCTCGCGCTCAAGGGTTCGGCCGATTCTGAGGCCGCGCTTTTGCTCTGGATTACGAACATCTTGAGAAAATCGTGATGATACCTGCCTATTTGACAAATTCGT
>ENA-OQCZ01000261-OQCZ01000261.1-human-gut-metagenome-genome-assembly--contig:-NODE-261-length-16299-cov-3.354440_pt1 | contig 16299 bp, 21 predicted proteins | sample MGYA00242505_ERZ504594 | MGnify/ENA primary metagenome ERZ504594 (study PRJEB26092, sample SAMD00036329) | human gut metagenome | host: Homo sapiens | study: EMG produced TPA metagenomics assembly of... | reverse complement strand
GTCTTACTGTAAGAAAAACTAAAAAATGGCAACAGACTGAAATTTTACTCTCTCTTTTTCACAAACCATCTAAGCGGCAGCTTTTTCTCCAGCCAGCCGATAAAGATATCTGAAAGCGGTGTCAGCAGAATCCAGCTTAAAACAAGCAGGACAAAAGAAACGGAGCCTACGAAAACATCGGTAACCCAATGCGCACCGCCCATAATACGGGGCAGTGAGAAAATAATAAATACAGCCATCGCTTTGATAAAAGCATCTTTGCCGATATATTTCCACATATACACAGCAAATATCAACAGCATCATGCCATGGTCACCGGGGAAGCTGCTGCCGGAGCGATCCTTGGCAGGCCAGCCGCTCAGCTGGCTAACCCAGTTTACATTATGATACAGCTGGTCAAAATAAACGGAAGCGCTTGCACGGTCAATCGGCAACAACTTATCAAACTGCTTAATGATTACCGCACTTACCAGCATGGCAACGCCGATACAGAACAGCCAGCGCTTACCTTCAACATTGCTTTTGCGGTAATAGCTGTAAAAAAATCGCCAGCATCGCCACAAAGGCCACCACATCAAAGGCACGCAGATTAACAAAAGCGATAAAATAAGTAAAGGCCGCTCCCTGCGCCAGCTTCTGGTTAAAGAAATAAAAGACACTTTGGTCCAGCGCCAGCCAAGGTCCGTGATAGCCGGCGGTAGGGGTGCTTGCCAGCCAGCTTCCCAAAAGCAGTGCTCCCAGGATATTACAGATAATTATCCAAATCAGGTTATTTTTCTTCATATAATCTCCTCGTATTTCAATATCCACTGTTCCCCAGATATCACCTAAAGTTCAGTTAACAAATTTACGTAAATATGATACCATATTATTGAGGATTATATAAGTCTTTTATGTAGATTTTTCCCATCAGCTTCCAAAGGAGGGAGAATTATGCGCAAGCTGCTTTTACTGTTAACCTGCTTACTGATGTGCTGCTGCAGCGCGCTGGCGCTCGCCGCAGATAAAACTAAGGCTGCCGATGATCTGAACGCAATCAAACCGATGGAAACCATCAGTGCTACCGAAATGAACGAACGCCTGCAAGCCGGCAATAGCGAAGACCTGTTATATGTAAAAATCAAGGAGGACAGGGTAGAGGTTTATCAAGGTCTGGCAGCAGACCGCTCTTTGCGCAAGCAGCTGATTTTAACCATGCCCAATACCGAAATGCTGCGCTTATATACCAATAACAAGGCTACCTTTGCGCAGATGAACAAAATGCTCAGCGATTACGAAAGCTCCAACGCCAACTTCAACGGCTATAAGATTATCACCGATAAGGATACGCCGAAAAAGCTGGAAAACGGCGGTAAAATCTATCGCTTGTGGTTTATGAAGATTGAACGCGAAAAGCAAAGCCGCAGGGGTGGCTGGAACTTCCCGATCGGCATAGGTATCGGCATCGGCGGCGGCCATCACCACGGCCCCTGGATTGGAGTAGGGTGGTAAAAAATATACCTTATATAATGAAGAAAAGCACGGGTATCTGCCCGTGCTTTTTTGATGTATGTAAAACTATAGCCTTTTATCTATATCAATATATCGCTACATAAATATTAAAATGCAGGCTCAATGGTTCCTTTATATTTATCGGCAATAAACTTCTTCACAGCCTTGGACTGATAAGCCTTCACAAAAGCCTTATAAGCCTCTTTATCCTTATCCTTGTTGCGGGCAGCAATAATCATTACAGCCAACGGCTCGTCCTTTGGCTCAAGGAAGATATTCTGCTTTTTAACATCCAAGCCACCGCTCATTACATAGTTCATGGTAATAGCCGCAGCATCAACATCAGCCAGACTGCGCGGCAGCTGTGCTGCCTCCAGCTCCTTAAATTTCAGATGCTTGGGATTATCGACAACATCCTTCGGTGTAGCCTTCATGCCAACGCCATCCTTCAATTTCAACAAGCCGGCACGCTGCAACAGCAGCAGACCGCGGCCGCCGTTTGTCGGGTCGTTAGGAATAGCAATCGTTGCACCGTCAGGAATATCCTTCACATCATGCAACTTATCGCTGTAAATGCCCATGCGCATTAAAATAGCGTTGCCGATGGGCACAAGGTCAGTCTTATTAGTCTTGTTAAAGTTATCCAGGAAGGGCTTATGCTGATAGCTTACCAAATCCAGCTCGCCATCTGCCAAAGCTTTGTCCGGTGTAACATAATCCGAGAACTCCACAACCTGTACCTTCAGGCCACTTTTAGCCGCTTCCTTGGCTGCAGCCTCCACAACCTCGGCATGCGGACCGGCGGTAGCACCAACCTTAATCGTTGTTTGAGCCTGTTTGTCACCGCCGCCGCAGCCTGCCGCCGCCAAAGCCACTACAGATAACGCAATAACCAATAACTTTTTTTAACATAATTCATCGTCTCCTTTGCAAAAAGTAAAATGAAAAAAAGCCTTCGTCTTATCCATACCGCATTTTCATTATGCAGTAAGGGACGAAAGCAAACTTCGTGGTACCACCCAATTTCACTGCTACCTCACGATAGCAGCCTCCTCAAGTACGCCGGACTAAGCCATTAATACTTCAGCACTGTAACGGGTGCACCCGGACGACCTAAACTTACGCTTCAGCCAATCAGCTCCAAGACCATCTTCGGCAAAGTCTCCTGCGCTTCCTTGCACCAAACGGAAGCTCTCTGTGGCAGTACTCCTTGCGTACTCTTCTTTTCATCGCTCGTATATTAACTTGTGAGTAAAAATATACAACTTTTCAAAGCATCTGTCAACAAAAAACAGGAAAATTTTTTCTCAAAGCCTAGTATTTCAATAGATTTGTAAATGATGTTACACAATTTACTTACTTATACAACTGCTATTCTGGACCATGCAACAGAAATATTATTTTTATTTTACACTTCTTCATTATAGCGCCCAAAAATGCAACAAAAAGTGTAAATTTGCCTATTGACAAACTAGGCTTTATCATGTGAATTATCAAGCACCATCACACAAGCAATGCTTGTTGATTTTGTTTCACGCAGTAAAAATTTGACAATATCATGCTAAACAGGTGAGAAGATACCTAATAAAAAATGCAGTAACGTGCATAAAATTACTTGCTGCAGTCCTGATGCAATATCCGCTATCTTGCAGCCTGACCTTGAAAGGAGAAGATGACACTATGGAATTTGCAACAAAATGTATTCACGAAATCGGTGCGTCCGACGCAACCGGTGCCTGTCTGGGAGCACTTGATGCCTGGCTCGTTATCCGCGGTATCAAAACTCTGCCGCTGCGTATGGAGCAGCACCAGAAAAATGCTTTTACCATTGCGAAATGGCTGCAGAAGCAACCGCGTGTACAATATGTTTATATCCCGGTCTGGAAAATCATCCCGGTTATGAAATCAATAAAGCGCAGACCACCGGCTTCGGCGGCATGATTTCCTTTGCTGTAGACAACTCCGAAACAGCACTCCCAAATTCTTGAGGGCGTCAAGCTCATCAAATTTGCCGAAAGCCTCGGCGGTACGGAAAGCCTGATAACCTATCCGATTCGCCAGACGCATACCGACCTTACTGCCGAAGAATGTGCCGAAAAGGGGATTACGGATTGTCTGCTGCGCTTCTCTACAGGCATTGAAGCAACGCAGGATCTTATTGACGATCTGGCACAGGACTTTACTGCAGTAGAATAATTTATAAGAATAAAGTTTGGTGATAAATTATGACTAAATACGATTTTAACAAAATAATCGACAGACGTAACACAGACTGCCTAAAATACGATTTTGCCATTCAACGTGGTCGTCCGGCCGACGTTTTGCCTTTTTGGGTAGCAGATATGGATTTTCCTATTGCCCGGGAAATACAGGAAGCACTTATTGAACACTGCCAACATGCTGTCTTCGGCTATAGCGAAAGCACAGAAGCATATTTTCACGCTGTCCGCGACTGGTATACTAAGCATTTTAACTGGAGCCCCAAAGCAGAATGGCTCACCAAGACTCCCGGCATAGTTTTTGCCCTTGCCATGGCAGTAAAGGCCTTCACTAAAAAAGGTGAGGGCGTACTTGTACAGCAGCCGGTTTACTATCCTTTCAGCGAGGTTATCGAAGATAATGAGCGCAAGCTGATTAATTCACCGCTCATTCTGAAAAATGGTCATTATGAAATAGACTTTGCCGATTTGGAAGAAAAAAATCGTCGCTAACAATGTTAAGCTGATACTTTTATGCTCACCGCATAACCCCGTAGGCCGTGTCTGGACACGCGCTGAACTGCAAAAGGTAGGCGATATCTGCCTTAAGCATGGTGTAATTACCGTAAGTGATGAAATTCACGGTGATTTCGTCTGGGGAAATAACTCTCAGACGGTTTTTGCAAGTTTGGGTGAGCAGTACGAGCAAAATTGCGTAATCTGTACTGCTCCCAGCAAAACCTTCAACATTGCCGGTCTGCAGGTATCCAATATCTTCATTCCCAACAAAAATTTACGTCGCCGCTTCCGCAAGCAGGTAGCGGCAGCAGGCTACAGCCAGGTAAACACCTTAGGCCTTGTTGCCTGTCAGGCAGCCTACACTTATGGCGAGGATTGGCTGCAGCAGGCGAAGGCTTATATCGAAGATAACATTAAATTTATTGATGCTTATCTGAAGCAGAACCTGCCGCAGATTAAGCTGCTCCAGCCTGAGGGGACATATCTGATTTGGCTCGACTGCAGCGCCTTAGGCCTTACAGCTGCTGAACGCGAGCAGTGGCTCTGGCATAAAGCACACCTCTGGCTCGACAGCGGCGGTATCTTCGGCAAAGAGGGAGAAGCCTTTGAACGTATCAACGTTGCCTGCCCCCGTGCGCTATTATTACAGGGACTTGAGCAGCTGAAGCAAGCTGTTCATGAATTAAATTAAATTTATTAATTTAATTATTTCTTCGATGTAACTGAAAAAACTGCTGCCTTCTTTGTAGCAAAAGTAAAGGCAGCAGCTTATTTTTATTTTCGATATACCTTTGCAGTCTCATTATTCCGTCTTGTAAATTGACGCCGATTTGTATATAATGCAAATAAGCTATCCTATGCTTGTTTTCTGTAACGCTCTTACCGGAGCAGATAAAACAGCGGAACAAATTGGTTTTAAAGCTATAATAAAATATAATAAACTTGATCTTTTTATGCTTTTGCCACTATGCAAAAGCATAATGAAGCAGGAAGGGAGCAGGAAGGGAGCATTATATGAAACGTGAACAAATATCCAAAAACATTGTTGCCGATCTCAAGGAGCTGGCAGCCTTAACCTCTGATGCAGACGGAGCACAACGCGTTGCCTGGACACCGACATTCAAGAAAGCAACGGAATGGTTTACTCAAAAGATGCAGGCAGCAGGTGCCGATGTCTGGACCGATGCCGCAGGCAACAGCTGGGCCAAATTTGCCGGCTAAAGCAAGGAGTGCATTGTTATCGGCAGCCACCTCGATTCCGTACCTGACGGAGGCTGGCTGGACGGCGCTTTAGGCGTTGTAGCAGGCATGGGTATCGGTGCCTATGGTCTGGCAGATAAAAAGCCTGCCAAAACTCTTTACGTTGTCGGTTGGGCAGATGAAGAGGGTGTAGCTTTCGGTAAAAGCTGTCTTGGCAGCAGTGCTGTCAGCGGCATTGTCACGAGCAAGGATGTGCTGCCCTTAATCCATCAGGAAAACGGCCGCAGCTTCAGCGATGTCTGGCAGGAATACGGCCTTGATGCCAACAGAATAGGGGAGGCACACACAGCCTTTGCCAAGCTGCCTGTTAAAGCCTATTTGGAGCTGCACATCGAGCAGGCACCGCTGCTGGCTTTAGCCAAAAAAAGCGTAGCCTGCGTTTACGGCGTTTGCGGCTGCAACCGCCAGTACATCACCTTCCGCGGGCAGCAGGGACACTGCGGTTCTCCGGTTGCTTTGCGTCAGGATGCCTTTATTGCGGCAGCGCAGACCACCCTTGATTTACGTGAAATTGCCCTCAAATATGATTCCTATTGCACTGTAGGCAATATTGAGGTCAAGCCTGACCTGACTACTATTTCTCCGGGCTATTGCCGCATTTCGCTGGACCAGCGCAGCATTAAGCCGGAAACAATGCAAACGATAGTTGCAGAAGCCAAGGCTGCGGCGCAAAAGCATGCGCAGGATGGCAGGCTCACTGTAGAGTTTGAGCCTATCTGGCAGGCAGTACCGATTCTGTTTGATGCGCAGCTGGTAGAGGACTGCAACGCTGCCGTAGAGGAGGAAACAGGTGCAAGACACAGCATGTATTCCGCACCGCTGCATGATGCCGTGCCTCTGAATGCCGTTGTACCTTCGGTAATGATGTTCGCCCAATCCGATCCCGGTATTTCTCACTGCAAGGAAGAAAACACACCGCAGCCGCAGCTGGAGGAGGCTATCCGTGCCTTCATCCGTCTGGCAGAAAAAGAGCTGGGGACAAGCTTTGCAGAGTAAGCACTAAAGTCCGCTGCAACCTTGCAACAAAATAATTTTATATATTTATACGACAAAAGCAGCTTCTGCGATGCAGAAGCTGCTTTGCCTTTTATACGGCATATTTATTTTATTAAATCCTTCAGCCCGCGTATCCGCATAACCTTCCAGGTAAAGCACAGACTGCGCAGCGACTGGTCCAAAAACATCGGTACCCAGGCGCCAACAATACCCAGCTTGCAATAATAGATAAAGAAAGCCGTCATCAGAGGACGCAAAACGGTAATCAGCACAAAGGAATAGACGGCAACGGCAGTAGTCTGACCGCTGCCACGCAATATACCTGCAGTAATAATCGTATGCCCCTCCGGTATGCAAACTGCTGCCACCCAGAACATTACCGTTTCACTGAGAGCAAGTGCCTGCGCATCCTGCGAATAAACGCTGAAAATCGGCACGCGTGCGGCATACAGGATAATAAAAGAGGCAACGGAAAGTCCCAGGCCCCATTTAAAGCCTATACTGCGGCAGCGCTTCCAGGTTGCATAATCAGCGGCACCGCGCATCTGCCCGGCAAGCACCATATTAGCCTTACCGAAGCCGAAGATAAAATCATAAGAAAAATCGCAGATATTATAGCAAATGCTGTGTACTGCATAGGGCAGAGTACCAAGACGCGCAGTCATCCAGCCATAGGCCAGCATACCGATGCGTTCCGCTCCCAGCTCACTGAAAACACCGCCGAATACCGGCATAAATTTCCGCCAAAATACTTTGTCCGGCAGCTGCAGCAGACCGTCACTGAAAAAGCCCTCATGCTTCATAATCCAGACGGTGATACCAAGAGTACACAGAGAGCCGATAATCGTGCTGATTGCCGCGCCACGCACACCCCAGCCGGCAAAACTGCCAAAGCCTGTAATGAGAAAATAATTGCAGACGATATTCACTACATTTCCGACAATATTGCTTTTCATAATAGCGCTTGTCAGGCCTACACCTAACAAGGTTCCCTGTAACAAGAGTGACAGTGAGTTTAGCAGTACTGCAGCTACGGCAATATTGCCGTAAGCCAGCGCCAGCTCCAGATAATCCCTCTGCGCGCCCATCAGCACCACCAGCTTCTCAAAAAAGCCGTAAAATAGCAGATGCAGCACTACAAGCAGGATACTGCTGACAGTAAAGCTTTGGCGCAGCAAAACCTTAATAGTGGAATATTGTCCGGAACCGAATTTATTCGCTGTCAGAATCGTAACTGCTGATGCCAGTGAGCGCGATACTGTCAGCAGTACCAGGCGCAGCGGCAGAAAAATACTTACCGCTGCTATGGCCTTAGCACCCAATACGCCTACCATAATTAAATCAGCCGCAGCCAGAAAGGTCATAAAAACTGCCCTCCAACGCAGCGGGGGAGGGCAATACGCAAATATTTACCTGTTAATGAATCATTAAAGCTCTTCATTTTCTAGAAAACACATACGTTAAAACAAATAAACAAATTTATTCAGCATCCTCTTCATGATGAATTGCTGCCAAAGAAACAACCTTGTCATCATCGTTCAAGGTCATCAGCTTTACGCCCTGGGTATTACGGCCATATTGGGAAATCTGGTCCACATCGGTACGGATAATCAGACCGGCTGCAGTAATCATCATGATTTCCTGATCCGGATTAATAACCTTCATGCCGATTACCAGACCGGTTTTTTCGGTAATCTTCATGTTGATGATACCCTTGCCGCCACGAGTCTGCTTACGGTATTCCTTAACCTCGGTACGCTTGCCCATGCCGAATTCAGTTGCCGTCAGCACCTCGGAATCCTCATCGGAAACGCTGTCCATAGCTACAACCTCATCGCCGTAGTTGAGGGAAACTACCCTTTACGCCATGTGCGGTGCGTCCATAGTGCGTACATCCTGCTCATCAAGCGATGGCAATACCGTTACGGGTTGCCAAATGATTCGCTGTTGCCGTCAGTAAGCTCTACACCGATCAGGTCCTCATCATCGTCCAGATTAATAGCAATCATGCCGTTTTTGCGAACGCTTTCCAGATCCTTAAGGTTGATTTTCTTGACGGTACCCTTATTGGTAGCCATAAACATGTACTGCTCTTCTCTGAATTCCTTCACCGGAATAACAGCTGTAATCTTTTCACCGGGCATCAATGCCAGCAGATTGATAATAGCTGTGCCCTTGGCAGTGCGGCTTGCTTCGGGGATTTCATAGCCCTTCTGGCGATATACACGGCCACGGTTGGTGAAGAAGAGAATGTTATGGTGAGTAGTGGAGAGGAAGAGATGCTCTGCGGAATCATCAATCTTCTTGCCGCTGCCGCCGGTTTTGCCTACGCCGCCGCGTTTTTGGCTGCGGAAGTTGTCCAGAGTCTGGCGTTTGATATAGCCCTGATGGCTGATGGTTACAACGATATCCTCTTCGGCAATCAGATCCTCAATATCCATTTCGGAGCTGTCGATGGAAATTTCGGTACGACGCTCGTCACCAAAGCGCTTCTTCATTTCCTGAAGGTCTTCCTTAATAATGTTCATAACCTTGTGCTCATCTGCCAATACGCTTTCCAGCCAATCAATGGTTTCCAGCAGGTCGGCATATTCTTCGTCAATCTTCTTGCGCTCCAGGCCGGTCAGGCGCTGCAGACGCATATCCAAAATAGCCTGTGCCTGACGCTGGCTCAGCTTAAAGTTTTCCATCAAAGCGGTGCGGGCAATTTCTGCTGTCGCGCTACCGCGGATGGTGCTGATTACAGCATCAATATTATCCAGGGCAATCTTTAAGCCCTCTAAGATGTGAGCTCTGTCCTTGGCCTTGCCCAGCTCGTAGCGGGTACGTCTGGTAATAACGTCCTTCTGGTGCTCCAGATAGTATTCCAGCACCTGCTTAAGGTTCAGGACACGCGGCTGGCCGTTAACCAGCGCCAGCATGATGATGCCAAAAGAGCTTTTGCAGGGCAGGTATGCTTGTACAAACGGTTCAGAACAACGTCAGGAACAGCATCGCTCTTCAGCTCAACAACAATCTTCATGCCGTCTTTAAGGCTGGAGAAGTCATCAACCTTGGTAATGCCTTCGATTACGCCGTCCTTAGCCAGATTAGCAATATCCTTAATCAGGTTAGCTTTATTAACCTGATAGGGGATTTCGGTAATAACGATATGGTGCTTACCCTTGTTGGCAGGCACGATTTCAGCCTTAGCGCGTAATTTTTACTACGCCACGGCCGGTGTTATAAGCGCTGGTAATACCTTCTTTACCCAAAATGCAGGCACCTGTCGGGAAGTCAGGACCTTTGATAGCCGTCATCAGCTGCGGAATTTCCACATCCGGGTTATCAATCAGCATAACAAGGCCGTTAACAACCTCGCACAGATTGTGCGGAGGAATATTGGTAGCCATACCTACCGCAATACCGGCACTGCCGTTAATCAGCAGAGCAGGGACCTTTGAAGGAAGTACGCTAGGCTCTTTTAAGGATTCATCATAGTTAGGTACAAAATCAACTGTATCCTTTTCGATATCCTCCAGCATTGCCTCAGCAATTTTAGCCATACGTACCTCGGTATAACGCATTGCTGCCGGACTGTCGCCGTCAATACTGCCGAAGTTACCATGGCCGTCTACCATCAGATAGCGGGTAGAGAAATCCTGCGCCAGGCGCACGATTGCATCATATACGGAAATATCACCATGCGGGTGATATTTACCTAAAACGTCACCGACGATACGAGCGGATTTTTTATAGGGCTTCGTCGGAGTCATGCCTGCTTCCTGCATTGCGTATAAAATACGGCGATGTACAGGCTTCAAGCCATCGCGGACATCAGGTAAAGCACGTTGGATGATAACGCTCATCGCATAATCGATATAGGATTTTTGCATTTCCTCTTCGATATATACGGGAAGAACTTTACCAGTGGTATTTTCTAAATCCACTTTATCACCTTTCCTTTACAAAAAACAATATTACAACCAGATAACTGAGGCAAAAGGCCTCACCTCAGGTTATTTTAATAATATCTCATAAACCTGCTTGCCAATCAGCAGGGTGGTAACCAATAAATACAAGGGACGCACATAGGAAGCACCCTTTTTAATTGCCAGTCGGGTACCGACAACAGCACCGGCAATCATTGCCGCAGCCATAATTAGGCCGTAGCTCCAGATAATCGTGCCGCTGACAGCGAAGGATACCAACGCTCCAACGCCGCTGGCAAAATTCAACGCCTTGGCATTACCGGCAGCCGTTACAAAATCATATCCCAAATATAAAAAGCCAAAAATTAGGAAGGAGCCTGTACCGGGACCGAAGAAGCCATCATAAAAGCCCATGGCAAACGCCATAACGATGGCACCGATTAAAGCCTGCATACCAAGCTTTTCTACCGTACCGGCATCGCCCCAATCCTTACGGCGATAGGTATAAACAGCAACAGCAACCAAAAGCACGACGATAATATTTTTCATCAGCTGCTCCGGCAGCAGATAAACTACGTAGGCACCTAAGGCTGAACCGATAAAGGAAAGCGGCATCAGCGTAAAGGCTGCCTTTTTTATTTTACCGGCGCGCCAAAAGGAGAGCACGCTGGTAAAGCAGCCGATAGAGGCTGCCAGCTTGTTTGTTCCCAAAGCATATGGAACAGGCAAGCCTAGGCTCAACAGGGCAGGGGTGGAAATTAAACCGCCGCCGCCGACAGTAGAATCAATAAACGAAGCTATAAAGCCTGATACAATCAGGAAAATAACTGTCGTAGTATCTAAATTCGCCACAAAAGTTTCCAAAAAATTCCCCTCATTTCAGTGGCTAGTAATTAGTTGTTAGTGGTTAGCAAGCGGAACTCATTATGCCAAATATCAGGCTGCACGGCTTCACTGCACACTATTTACTAATCACTGCTTACTTTTCACTGTACACTATACACTATTAACTTTTAACTATTTACTTCCTTCCGCCCAACGGATATAGATTCCTAAAGCACCGCTGTGACAGGTGCAGCGGATTTTTTCGGTACCTTCCAGAACCTCATTGCTGATAGCGTAAGGGTAGAGCTGGCGCAGTGTTGCCTGCTGCAAGGGCCAGCGCACGCCGGTAAAATCTACTACCGTGCTTTCGCTTAAGGGCAGCAGTGAAACAGCTTCCTCCGCAGCCTGCAGCTTCAGCTCTACGCTTTCGCCCTCTGTCAGCAGCAGCATAAATTCCTTGTCATCCGCCAGTATAACACTGCAGCCACGCTGCTTTTTTTACTCCCAGAAGAGTATAAACGTTGCTGTATAAATGGTCGAAGCGTCCGCCCCAAATACCGCTGGCAAGAATATCTCCCTCAGGAAGATTATGCAGCAGCAGCTGCAGGTCGGTATCATCCTTAGCAGGATTAAAGCTGTGCACCTCTGTGCCTGCAGCACGCGCCTGCCTGTAAACAGCCTGCGATGAGCTGTCGCAGTCACCGAACAGCTCCGCCGGCACACAGCCGGCTGCAAAGCAATACTCGGCGCCGCGGTCGGCGCAGTAAATTTTCTTATCGCTGCTGACGCTGTGCAGCCACTCAGTTTTCGGTCCGCGTCCGCCTGCAACCACCAGCAAAGTGTCAGCAGGGGAAAGTGCAGCAGCGTGATGTTTCACGTGAAACATCACGCGCAGTTCCAGCTCAGGCAATACAAAAAGCTTAGCAGCCATTATTTTTTCGCTACAGCGACAGGCTTAATCACAATTTGGCCGTTTTCCTTAAGAACCTTCCAGGTGCAGTCACCATTCTTGTTCTTCAGCCATTCCATGCTGATTTCCAGAAGAAAACGGTTCAGACGCTCCTGCGCATCCTCCGGCAGCAGCAGCTCTTTTTTAGCAGGTGCCTTAGCACCCTTTAATTTGCTTTGCTTATCCTTTTCATCCGCATACATACCATTTTCAAAGGTCAGCTCTTCGCTGAAGCCCTTCAGCATATCTGCATCGGAAAGTCCTTTTTTAATTTTAACCATTTAAAGCACCTCTTTTTATGCTACAAGCCTGCTTACAGGTCCAGGTTACGAACCTTCTTAGCATTGTCCTCGATAAACTGACGGCGCGGCTCAACCTTATCGCCCATCAGAATGGAGAAAATGCGATCTGCTTCCGCAGCGTCTTCCAGATGAACCTGCAGAATAGTACGTGCAGCAGGATCCATAGTTGTTTCCCACAGCTGGCCGGGGTTCATCTCGCCTAAGCCTTTGTAACGCTGTACATACGGGTTAGTATCGCGGCCAACCTCGTCGAGGATTTCCTGCAATTCTTCATCGCTGTAAGCGTAGTAATGCTGCTTCTGGTTTTTACGGATTAAATACAGCGGCGGCTGTGCAATAAACACATGGCCTTCCTTAATCAGGGGCTGCATATAACGGTAGAAGAAGGTCAACAGCAGCGTACGGATATGCGCACCGTCGACGTCGGCATCTGTCATAATAATAATCTTGCCATAACGTGCCTTCTCCAGATTAAAGTCATCGCCGATACCACAGCCGAAGGCGGTAATCATATTACGGATTTCTTCACTGCTCAGCACCTTATCAAGACGTGCCTTTTCTACATTAAGGATTTTACCGCGCAGCGGCAAAATAGCCTGGAAATCACTGTTACGTCCCTGCTTGGCACTGCCGCCTGCAGAGTCACCTTCGACCAGATAAATCTCGGTATCCTCAACGTTACGGCTCTTGCAGTCAGCCAGCTTGCCGGGAAGTCCGCCCAAATCCATAGCGTTCTTACGGCGTGTAAGCTCGCGCGCCTTGCGTGCTGCCAAACGGGCGCGTGCAGCAACAATAGCCTTTTCCACCAGCTTTTTGGCAACCTGCGGATTTTCCTCCATAAACTCGGCCAGAGTATCGCCGACCAGATTATCAACGATAGGCATAACCTCGCTGTTGCCCAGCTTAATTTTAGTCTGGCTTTCGAACTGCGGGTTCTGCACCTTCAGGCTCAGAACTGCGGTTAAGCCCTCACGCACATCATCACCGCTCAGCGCATCCTCATTTTCCTTGAGCATATTGGTTTTACGCGCATAAGCGTTAATTGTGCGTGTCAGCGCCTTACGGAAGCCGCTGAGATGAGTACCGCCTTCTTCGGTGTTGATGTTGTTGACATAGGTGAAAATATTCTCGCTGTAGGTATCACAATATTGCATTGCAACCTCAACGATAACAGCATTCTTTTCACCCTCCAGATAAATCGGCTTCGGATTTATTTTATCCTTATCCTTATCCATAAATTCAACGTATTCGATAATACCGCCGGCAAAATGGAAGGTTTCACTCTTATCCTCGGCACGTTCATCGGTCAGGGAAATAGTAATGCCCTTATTCAAAAAGGCCAACTCGCGAATACGCAGACGCAGAGTATCATAGCTGTATTCCGTTTCCGTAAAAATGGTAGCGTCAGGTTTGAAATGTACTGTGGTACCGGTAGTTTCGCAATCGCCCTTTTCGTAAAGCTTTTTCGAGGTTTTACCCTTAGCAAACTCAATGCCGTAGCATTTGCCGCCGCGGCGCACCTCAACCTCCATGTGCTCACTCAAAGCGTTAACGCAGGTAACACCGACACCATGCAGACCGCCGGAAACCTTATAGCCGCCGTCACCGAACTTACCGCCTGCATGCAGTACTGTCATGATAACCTCAACAGCAGGCTTCTGTTCCTTTTTCATCATATCCACGGGAATGCCACGGCCGTTATCGATAACCGTAATGCTGTTATCCTTATGGATAATTACCTTGATATCACTGCAGTAGCCGGCCAAAGCCTCGTCAATACTGTTGTCCACAACCTCATACACCAGATGGTGCAGACCGCGGGAGGACGTACTGCCGATATACATAGCAGGTCTTTTGCGTACAGCCTCCAGGCCCTCTAAAACGTGAATCTGTTCCGCGTTATAGTTACCCTTGACCGCTGTAGCTTCTTCAATATCAATATCCTGGGTCATATTTACCTCCGTTTTAAAATTTCTAAATTAGTATAGACAGCGCCGTCCAGAAAAACCTGATTCAGCGCGTTTTTTCAAAGTCACCGAAGAAATCGAGGACAAATACATTGTATCATCGGTCAGAACGCAGCTGTAATAGCCTTCGCCGCCGGAAGCATCGACTACCTTATAGCGGGAGCCGTACTTCTTGACGAAATCGTCATAAACCACTGACTGAGGGTGATTCAAATTAAAAATAGCGATTATTTCACTGTTTTTTACCATGTAATCTACTCCCAAATGCAGATACACCCTGATCCCTCCTTAAATAAGTCAAAGCATTTTCATACAGTGCAAGGGTAATGTCCTCAGGCTGCTTTTCCAGCAGAAACATTACCGCCAGCAGGCTTTCCTTCTTATCGGCAAAGCCGCAGCGCACCCGTTCAAAATAGTAGCTTTGTAAGTTTTCCTTTACAGCCGTAAATAATATTTTATCACATTTATAGTAGGCCAGACAATCTTCATACTTCAGCCAGGGCTGAATCCGCAGCAGCTCCGCCAGCTTGCTGCGCAGCTCCTCGCGCTGCTCGCGCTCGCAGATGCTGCACATATCCAGTCCCTTGCGCATTTGGGCACCGCATATTGGGCATTTGGTATATTCCGCAGGCGGTTCAGGCGGCTCGGCCTGCTTTTCCTTTTGCTGCTGCTTTCTGAAAAAGCTGCCGGTATGAAAATAAACCTTTTTAATCAGCACGCGTCCCAGCAAAAAGGAGTTGATTTTTTGCAGAAACAGCTGCTGCATCATATAAAGCTCGTTGGCCAGCATACTGTTGGCCGTGCGCACATAAAGCTCGCTGCCGCTGATTTTTTTCGATAGCACAGCTGCGCGCCAGATTTTCGCCCACAATCTCCGTCCATCTGCTTTCCAGATAATGCTGCAGATAGGCCAGCTTGATTTCCGGCGATATATAAGCCTTTTTATAGGTACGGCGCGGATCAAACAGACGGCGGATAACCTCCTCCGCAGCCTCTAAATTCTCAGCATACATAATCAGGCCTCGCTTATACTGCCACCGGAAATTTTAAAGTAAGCATTACCGGCGAGCTCCGGTATCAGCTCGCGGTCATTTACTGTAATAAAGGTCTGCACTCTGCCGTCAATAAACAGCAGCAGCTGAGCGCGGCGGCTGTTATCAAGCTCGCTCATTACGTCATCCAAGAGCAGAACAGGGAATTCGCCCAGCTCGTTTTTGACATACTGCAGCTGCGACAGCTTCAGTGCCAGAGCACCGCTGCGCTGCTGCCCCTGTGAGCCGAAGGCCCGCAATGAAAGACCGTTGAGCAGAAGCTGCAAATCGTCGCGGTGGGGACCGATGCCCGTATTACCGCGCAGAATATCAAGGCGCTGACGCTCCGACAGCTGTTCACGGTAAAAATCCTCTGCTGCCTCCTCGGCAGACTGCGGATAGAGCAGAGTGCTGTTGTTAGCCTTCTGCTCATAGCGCACCTGCAGCATTTCGCTGCCCTTGGTAATGGATGAATAAATCTCTCCGGCAATAGCCTGCAGCTTGCCCAAAGCCGCCAAACGTCTGCGGACAATAGCTGCCGCCAGACGGATGAACTCCTCGTTCCAGGGCTGCAGTATATCAGGAGTGCCGCCCTTATCGCGCAGCTCCTTCAAAAGACGGTTGCGCTGCTGCAGAACACGGTTATACTTCAGCAGCAAATCGTAGTAGACAGGATCTGTCTGGGCAATCTGCATATCAAAGAAGCGGCGTCGCAATGCAGGCTCACCCTTGACCAGCTGCAGGTCCTCCGGCGAAAACATCACCGTATTCAGGGCACCGTAATGCTCCTTGGGACGCACGCGCGCACCGTCGAGCAGTATTTCCTTCTGCCAGCGTTCATGCTGACTGG
>ENA-OQCZ01000258-OQCZ01000258.1-human-gut-metagenome-genome-assembly--contig:-NODE-258-length-16382-cov-4.871855_pt1 | contig 16382 bp, 16 predicted proteins | sample MGYA00242505_ERZ504594 | MGnify/ENA primary metagenome ERZ504594 (study PRJEB26092, sample SAMD00036329) | human gut metagenome | host: Homo sapiens | study: EMG produced TPA metagenomics assembly of... | reverse complement strand
GGTTTTCAAGCGTTTTTGATTTTGGTGTGCGTGGGCATTTATGCGGTCTTGATACAGACAATCGCAGCAACCGACGACATTTCCGGCGCGATCTGGGCTTGCATGGGCTATACCGTCCTCTTGTGCTTTACCCTTTTCAAAACGGGGAGCCTTGCAAAGAGCGTCTTTTCGGCACATTAAGGGGGTGAGTTATGATTTGAAAATCGGTTTAATCGACGTTGACAGCCATAATTTCCCCAACCTCTGCTTGATGAAGCTATCCGCGTATCATAAAGCAAAGGGGCATACGGTGGAATGGTGGAACGCAAAGGGGCGGTACGACCTTGTATATAAAAGCCGCGTCTTTACGGACACCTATTCCAAAGACACGATAACCGTTACCAACGCGGAACAAGTTATTTTCGGCGGTACGGGCTACGACACGAAAAACCGCTTGCCGCCGGAAGTGGAACACAGTTACCCGGATTATTCTATCTACCCGCAGTTTTTCGGGATTGCCTACGGCTTTTTAAGCCGGGGTTGTCCAAGAAATTGCGGGTTTTGCATTGTCAGCAGTAAAGAGGGACGCAAAAGTGTTAAGGTTGCGGATTTGTCCGAGTTTTGGAAATGGCAGCCGGAAATAAAAATCATGGACGCTAATCTGCTTGCCTGTCCCGACCATGAAAATCTCATTGAGCAGCTTATACGAAGCCGCGCATGGGTGGATTTTTCGCAAGGGCTGGATATTCGCCTTGTGAACAGGGATAATGTCAGCCTGTTAAATCGGGTACGGATAAAAGCGGTACATTTTGCATGGGATAATCCCGACGAGGACTTAACCGGGTATTTCCAACGTTTTTTGGATTTGACCGCCATTAAGAGCAGCCGCCAGCGGCGCGTGTATGTTCTTACCAACTACGGCAGCACTCACGAACAGGATTTATACCGCGTGAACACCTTGCGGGCTATGGGCTTTGACCCGTATGTGATGATTTACGAGCGTCCAACCGCCCCGCCTGTTACCCGCCATTTGCAACGGTGGGTAAATAACAAACGGCTTTTCTATGCTGTCCCCCGTTTTGAAGATTACATTCCGGGCAGAAAGGAGGTTTGAAATGGCGTATGTAACCGTCCCAAAGGACTTAACAAAAAATCAAAAGCAAGGTAATGTTCAACCTTACGAAACGACAGCTAATTTGTTTCAGCGCGGCGGTAGCAATCGGACTGCCGCTGTTCTTTTTGGTAAAAAGACAGCGTTGGAACAACCACAGCGGCATTGTGCATGGTGCTTGCCATGCTGCCTATGTTTTTGCTTGCCATGTACGAGAAAAACGGGCAACCGCTGGAAGTGATTATTCGGCAATTTGTGGAAGTGAAGTTTCTTCGCCCCAAAGAGCGACCTTATCAGACCAACAATTTTTATGCCGCCCTTGCGCGGCAAGAGCGATTAGATAAGGAGGTACGGGCGATTGTCAAAGGAAAAGGGAAAGACCCAAAACGAAAAGCGTAAACTTACGCGGCAGGAAAAGAAACAGATCGACGCGCTTATCCGGCAGGCAAAGGGCGACGGGAAGCCCCATACGGCGCAGGACAGCATACCGTTTGAGCGAATGTATAAGGACGGGATTTGCCGCCTTGCAAACGGGCGGTATTCCAAGTGCATTGAGTTTGAGGATATAAATTATCAGCTTGCGCAGCCGGACGACAAAACCGCCATTTTTGAAGCCCTTTGCGATATGTATAACTCGTTCGACGCTTCTATCAACGTGCAGCTTTCCCTAATCAGCCGCCATGCGAACAAGGACGATTTCAAGAACAGTATCACGATTGCGCCGCAGAATGACGATTTCGACAGTATCAGAGCAGAATACACCGAAATGCTTAGGACGCAGCTTGAACGCGGAAACAACGGGCTTATCAAAAACAAGTTTCTCACCTTTACCGTTGAAGCAAAGGACATTAGATCGGCGCGGGCGCGTCTTGCCCGCATTGAAACGGACACCCTTAACCATTTTAAGGTGATCGGCGCGGCGGCGCGGGTATTGGACGGGAAACAGCGTCTTGAAGTGCTGCATGGGATTTTCCACCCGGACGGGGAACGCTTTAACTTTGCGTGGGAATGGCTACCCGCAAGCGGGCTTTCCGTCAAAGACTTTATCGCCCCGTCCTCTTTCCGTTTTGGCGACGGGCGAATGTTTCAAATGGGCGGCAAGTTTGGCGCAGTTTCCTTTTTGCAGATCGTCGCGCCGGAACTCTCCGACCGTATGCTTGCCGACTTCATGGACGCGGAAAACGGGATTATCGTCAATCTGCACATTCAGAGTATCGACCACAACGAAGCAATCAAGACGATTAAGCGCAAGATTACCGACCTTGACCGTATGAAAATCGAGGAACAGAAAAAAGCAATCCGCAGCGGCTACGACATGGATATTATTCCGTCCGACCTTGCCACCTACGGCGGGGAAGCAAAAAACCTACTCCGCGATTTGCAGAGCCGCAACGAAAGAATGTTTCTGCTTACGCTGCTTGTCTTAAACCTTGCAGATACCAAGCAGAAATTGGATAACGAAGTATTTGGAGCGGCGGCAATCGCGCAGAAATACAACTGCATTTTGACCCGCCTTGACTACCGGCAGGAACAGGGGCTTATGTCCTCTATCCCGTTGGGGGAAAACCTTATCCATATCCAGCGCGGCTTGACGACCAGCAGCACCGCCGTTTTCGTTCCCTTTACGGTGCAAGAGCTGTTCCAAAGCGGCGAAGCATTGTATTACGGCTTAAACGCCCTTTCCAACAACATGATTTTGTGCGACCGAAAGAAGCTGAAAAATCCCAACGGCTTGATACTCGGCACACCGGGCAGCGGCAAAAGTTTTTCTGCAAAACGCGAAATCACAAACGCTTTTCTTATCACGTCCGACGACATTATCATTTGCGACCCCGAAGCCGAATATTACCCCCTTGTCGGACGTTTGAAAGGACAGGTTATCAAGGTTTCGCAGAACAGCACGCAGTACATTAACCCTATGGATATTAACCTCAATTACAGCGAGGGCGACACGCCCATAGCCTTAAAGAGCGATTTTATCCTTTCCTTTTGTGAGTTGATTATGGGAGGTAAAAACGGGCTGGAAGCTGTCGAAAAGACCTTGATTGACCGCGCTGTTATCAGCGTGTACCGCAACTACCTTGCCGACCCGAAGCCCGAAAATATGCCGATTTTGGGCGACCTCTACGACGAGATCAAGAAGCAGCCGGAAAAGGAAGCGCAGCGTATCGCGGCGGCATTGGAACTCTATGTAAACGGCAGCTTGAACATTTTTAACCACAGGACAAACGTTGACATTCATAACCGCCTTGTCTGCTTTGATATTAAGGAACTCGGTACGCAGCTTAAAAAAGTCGGTATGCTTATCGTCCAAGACCAAGTATGGAACAGAGTAACGGTAAACCGCAGCGAGGGCAAGGCGACGCGGTATTACATCGACGAATTTCATTTACTCTTGAAAGAGGAACAGACCGCAGCATACAGCGTCGAGATTTGGAAGCGTTTTAGGAAGTGGGGCGGTATTCCGACAGGTATCACGCAGAACGTCAAAGACCTTTTGACGAGCAGAGAAGTTTCAAATGTTTTTGAAAACAGCGATTTTGTCTATATGCTCAACCAAGCCCAGGGCGACCGGGAAATCCTTGCAAAGCAGCTTAACATTTCGCAGCAGCAAATGACCTATGTAACCCATTCCGAAGCGGGCGAGGGGCTTATTTTCTACGGCAACGTGATTTTGCCCTTTATTGACCGTTTCCCGCAAAATACAGAACTCTATCGCGTCATGACGACCAAACCCGGCGAGGTGTCGGCATGAGGATAGAAACGGACAAAATCTATTGCGGCGACAGCTTGCAGGTACTTCAAACCTTGCCGGATAACTGTATGGATTGTTGCGTAACGTCCCCGCCCTACTATGCTTTGCGCGATTACGGCACAGACGGGCAGATCGGGCGGGAAGCAACGCCGGAGGAATATGTTTCCCGCATTACGGCGGTTTTCCATGAGGTAAAGCGGGTGCTTACGCCGGAGGGTACTTGTTGGCTGAATATCGCGGACACTTATTGCGGCACAGGCAGCAAAGCCGACCACCAAGACCCGAAATATCCCAAAGGCAGGAACGGGCAGCAAGTGGCGGTAAACCACCGCGCCCCCGGCTGCAAGCCGAAAGACCTAATCGGGTATTCCGTGGCTTGTAGCCCTTGCCTTGCGGGGCGACGGTTGGTATTTGCGCAGTTCTATCATTTGGCACAAGGGAAACGCCATGCCGGAAAGCACGCGGGACAGGCCGACCCGCTGCTATGAATATGTGTTTCTGCTTACCAAGTCAAAGAAATATTACTATGATTGGCAGGCAGTAGCCGAGCCGATAGCACCCACAACGGCAGTACGGCTGAAAAGCGGAGTTGGGAAAGGCAACAAATATGCCGCTACCGTTCCGGGGCAAAACCAGCCGCAGAAAATCAACCGCCCCCGCAGGAAAGGCGCATACACCGACGAAATGATTTCCCCCGTCCGCAGCCGCCGCAACGTTTGGCAGATCAACACAGCTTCCTATCGCGGCGGGCATTTTGCAGCGTTCCCGCCGAAACTTGCGGAAACGTGCATTTTGGCGGGCTGTCCTGTCGGCGGGATTGTGCTTGACCCGTTTTTAGGCAGCGGCACGACCGCAGCGGCGGCAAAAAAGCCTTTCCCGCCGCTATGTGGGTATAGAGATCAACCCCGAATACTGCACCCTTGCAAAACAGCGGATTGGAGGTGATGAACATTGAGCAAGGAATTAAAAGCCCCCGACAAGGTAACGCAGAAATGACCGCGACGGGGCGGTTGCGGAAAACCTTACAACGGGCGAAACGACGAGTATCGCGAAAAGAACCCGCCGGAGGAAAAACTATTCAGCCCCCCGCAAGCGGGGAGCAGACGGCAAAAAAGCGACCCCAACGTATCGGCACAGAGGTTAGCCGCCATTTTTGAAAAGGGCGCGGAGAAAAAAAGCCATTGACGCAGCGCAGCTTAAAACCCATACGTCCCGCTTGCAGTTTTCCGAAGCGGAACGGGCAACGCCGGAACTGCAAAAGGCAATCAAAAAATCCGATACGGCGGCTGACCGTTTTAGACAAAGCGCGGGCAGCTATCCCCAAACAGACCAAAATCACAAAAGAGCGCGTTTTTGACGAAGCCAAAGGCAAAGCAAAGACGCGCCTTGCTTTTGAAAAGACGGATAAGCCCCCAAACGGCAAGTTGCGTCATAACCCGTTATCCCGTCCGGCGCAGGAATTGGACGCCGCCGTACATGGAAAAATCTATGAGGTGGAGAAAGAAAACGTCGGTGTGGAAAGCGGACACAGGATAGAACTTGTGGGCGAGAAAGCGGGCGGCATGACGACGCGGGCAGTAAAACGCGGCATACGCAGCCATAAGCTGAAACCCTACCGGGCGGCGGCAGCAGCCGAGAAAAAGGCAGCAAAGGCAAACGCCGATTTTCTCTATCAAAAGGCGCTGCATGATAACCCCGCCCTTGCGCACTCTAACCCGATTTCCCGTTTTTGGCAAAAGCAGCGCATTAAAAAGCAGTATGCAAAGGCGTTGAAAACGGGCGGCAAGGTGAAAAAGACCGCCGAAGCCACCGCAAAGGCAGCAAAGAAAAACCGCGCAGGAAACCAAACGGGCGACGTTCTTTGTCGTCCGGCATTGGAAAGGCTGTTTGATCGTGGGCGGGATTGCCTTTATCGTGCTTCTGTTTTTCGGCGGCTTGTCCTCTTGTTCCCTGTTCGGCGGCAACAGCGGCAGCGGCTTGATTGCGTCGTCCTATCTCTCCGAGGACGCGGATATTACAGGCGCAGAAAGCGCGTATGTCGCTATGGAAGCCGAGTTACAGGATATGCTGGATAACATCGAAAGCGAATACCCCGGCTATGACGAATACCGGGTAACGGCTGACGAGATCGAGCATGACCCGTATGTGCTAATCTCTATCCTCTCCGCGTGGCATGAGGGCGTGTTTACTCTCGATGAAGCGCAAAGCACCCTTGAAATGCTCTTTGATAAACAGTATATCTTGACGGTTACGGAGGAAGTCGAGGTACGCTACCGCACCGAAACGCGGACGGACAGCGAGGGCAACGAATACGACGTTGAAGTAGCCTATAACTATTACATTCTCAATGTGGATTTGGAAAACTTCAACCTCTCCCATGTTCCCGTTTACATTATGGGCGAGGAACAGCTATCCATGTACGCTATGTATATGTCGTCGCTTGGGAACAGACCCGACCTTTTCCCGCAATCCGGCTATATTTCAAAATACTATGAAAACCCGCCAGCGGATTATGAAATCCCGCCCGCCTATCTGGAAGATGAACAGTTTGCGCGGCTCATTGAGGAAGCGGAAAAGTATGTCGGTTTTCCTTATGTGTGGGGCGGCAGCAGCCCGGAAACCTCTTTTGATTGCAGCGGTTTTGTTAGCTATGTGCTGACGAACAGCGGCTTATACAATACGGGCAGACTTGGGGCGCAGGGGCTTTACAACATTTCAACCCGCGTTTCCAACCCGCAGCCGGGGGATTTGGTTTTCTTTACGGGTACATATGACACACCGGGGGTATCTCATGTGGGTATCTACGTTGGCGAGGACGGGGACGGAAGCCCCGTCATGCTGCATTGTGGCGACCCGATACAATACGCAAAACTTGATACAAGCTATTGGCAATCCCATTTTTACGCCTATGGGCGGCTACATTACAACTGACTTTGAAAGGAGTTTATTTCTATGGCAAACACGAAACTTGACCGTATCGAACGGGATATTGAGAAAACGAGGGCGAAAATCCTTGAATACCAAAAAAGGCTGAAAGACCTTGAAGCGCAGAAAATCGAGGAAGAAAACGCGCAGATCGTTCAAATGGTGAAAGCGGTACACCTCGACGGGGCGCAGCTTGCCGCGTTCCTCTCCGCTTACGCCAGCGGCGAAATTGCCTTGCCGCAGCCGGACGCAGACTATACCGACGAACAGGAGGAAACCGAAGATGAAGCATAAAAAACTGTTTCGCAGCGTTACAGCTTTGCTTGCCGCCCTTGTACTCATGGGCGGCTTTTCTGTTACCGCTTTTGCGGGCGGCGGTGATGTGAGCGACGAGCCGCCTACCCCCGTAACCGAAACCGAGCCGGAAGAAACGACGGGCGGCTATGAGCCGCAGCCCTTAACGCCGGAGGGCAACATGAGCCTTGTGGACGACATAACGGGCGAAGCGTCCGGCGATAAACAGTTTATTACCGTCGTTACGAAAAACGGAAACTATTTTTACATCATCATTGACCGCGCCGAGGACGGAGAAAACACCGTCCATTTCCTCAATCAAGTTGATGAAAAAGACCTTTTGCAGCTTATGGAGGACGAACAGACCGAAACCCCCGCTTGTAGCTGTACTGAAAAATGCGTTGCCGGAAGCGTCAACACCGATTGCCCCGTTTGCAGCGTCAACATGAGCGAGTGCGCGGGCAAGGAAGCCGAGCCGGAGCCGGAAGAAACCGAGCAGCCGGAGCCGGAGGAAGATAAAGGCGGCGGCATGGGCGGTGCTATTCTGCTTGTCGTGCTGCTTCTTGCCGCAGTAAGCGGCGGCGCGTTCTATTACTTTAAGATTATGAAGCCCAAAAAGGACGCGGCAAAAGGCAGCAGCAACCTTGACGATCTCGATTTTGACGAGGACGACGAGGAAGAATTAGAAACCGAGCAGGAGGACGAGGAAGTATGAAACTTGTAATTGCAGAGAAACCGAGCGTCGGGGCGGCGATTGCCGCCGTTATTGGCGCGAATGAAAAGCGCAGCGGATATTTTGAGGGCAGCGGCTACCTTGTGTCGTGGTGTATCGGGCATTTGATTAGCCTTGCAGACGCGGCAACCTACAACGAGCAGTACCGAAAATGGAAGTATGACGATCTCCCCATTGTCCCGCAGGATTGGCAGTTTACCGTTGCCAGCGGCAAGGAGCAGCAGTTTTCCGTACTCAAAGACCTTATGCAGCGCAGCGACGTTTCCGAGATTGTCAATGCGTGCGACAGCGGGCGCGAGGGAGAACTCATTTTTCGATTTGTCTACGAACAGGTAAATTGCCAAAAGCCCTTTTCCCGCCTTTGGATTAGCAGCATGGAAGAAAGCGCAATCCGCGAGGGCTTTTCAAACCTCAAAGACGGGCGCAGCTATGACAACCTCTATCAATCCGCGCTTTGCAGAGCAAAGGCAGATTGGCTTGTCGGGATTAACGCGACCCGCCTTTTCTCTATCCTCTATCACAAAACGCTGAATGTCGGCAGAGTGCAGACGCCCACCCTTACCATGCTGGTAAACCGCGACTATGCGATCAGCAGCTTTAAGAAAGAAAAATATCATGTTGTCCGTCTGGACGCGGGCGGTGTTTCGGCTTTGTCCGAAAGGCTGAACGAAGAAGCGGCGGCGCAGCAGATGAAAGCGGCTTGCGAGAAATCGCAAGCCGTTTGTACTTCCCTCAAAAAAGAGAAAAAGACCGTTGCACCGCCGAAGCTGTTTGACCTTACCGCGTTGCAGCGCGAAGCCAACCGCCTGTACGGGTTTACGGCGAAACAGACCCTTGATTATGCGCAAGCCCTCTACGAAAAGCGGCTTTTGACCTATCCCCGCACCGACAGCAAATATATCACTTCCGATATGGAGGGCAGCACAAAGGAACTTATCACCGGCCTTTGCGCTGCTCTCCCCTTTATGCAGGGCGTGAAGCTGCAAGCCGACCTTGCGAGGATTTGCGACAACAGCAAAGTAACCGACCATCACGCCATTTTGCCGACAGCGGAGTTTGTGAAAACGGGCTTTCTTCCCTTGCCGAAAGTGAGAAAAAGCTAATGACCCTTGTGTGCGCAAAACTGCTTTGCGCCGTTGCCGCGCCCTATGAGTATGAAGCGGTTACGGCGGTTTTCACTTGCGGCGGCTATACCTTTACCGCAAAGGGCAGGACGACGCTTTGCGAGGGTTGGCGCGAGATTGAAAGACTATCCCGCGCCCGCGTCCGGGGGAACAGGACGAGGACGCAGAGCCGGAAGCGGTTTTACCCCCGCTTGCCGAGGGGCAGACCTTTGACAATCCGGCAGCGGAGATCTCCGAACGTTACACGCAGCCCCCGAAAGCATATACCGAAGATACGCTTCTGTCCGCTATGGAGAACGCGGGCAAGGAAGAAACGCCGGAGGACGCAGAGCGCAAAGGGTTAGGCACTACCGCGACGCGGGCGGGTATCATTGAAAAACTCATTAGCGCGGGCTTTGCCGAGCGCAAGGGCAAAAAGCTAATCCCCACAAAGGACGGGTATAACCTTGTCGCTATTCTGCCCGACAGCCTTACGTCCCCGCAGCTTACGGCAGAATGGGAAACGCGCCTTACCGGGATTGCAAAGGGCAGCGACAGCCCCGCCGACTTCATGCGCGGGATTGAGGAAATGACAGCGGGGCTTGTCAAGACCTATTCCGCGATTTCCGAGGATAAAGCGAAGCTGTTTACCCCGCAGCGGGAAGCAATCGGCACTTGCCCCCGTTGCGGCGCGGCGGTTTACGAGGGCAAGAAAAACTTTTACTGCTCCGACAGGGCTTGCAGCTTTGTGATGTGGAAGAATGACCGCTTTTTTGAGCAGCGCAAAAAGGCTTTCACAAAGGCGATTGCCGCCGCCCTTTTGAAAGACGGAAAGGTAAAAATCAAAGGTATGTACTCGACCAAGACGGGAAAGACCTTTGACGGAGTTGTGCTGCTTGCCGACACAGGCGGCAAGTATGTAAACTTCCGCGTCGAGCAGAACCGAAAATGATAAGGCTTGATGAAAAGCAATACCGCGCCGTAAAGAAAATGACCCGCGCCGCTTGTGCAAACAACGATTGCGGGAATTGTCTGCTGCTGGACGACGGGGAAACTTGCGTTTGTGTGCAGAGTATCAGCTATTCGCTGCTATGCCGCTATTTCCGCGAAGCGGTATTACCCGCCGACAGGCAGCTTTGCGAACAGATCACCCGCAGCGGGGAAACCGATTTGAAGCGTTGCGCGGTATGCGGCAGCACGTTTGCGGCGGGCAGCAACCGGGCGAAATACTGCCCCGATTGCGCGGCAAAGATACGCCGCAGACAGAAAGCCCAAAGCGAGAGAAACAGGCGTTTACGGATAAAAACAACTACATAGCAAGCACAGCAAACGAGTACCCGTTTGCGAGAAATGCCCGCGCTTCCCATAGAGAGCGCGGGCATTTTGCTTGTTGGGATAGTCCCAAACCCTTATATGACCGAGAAAGGACGTGATGAAAGAATATGCCGTATTCCTCATACGACCATGACAAATTAGAAGCCGCCGAAACCATGCGGATAGAACGCCGGATATATTTTGAAGCAAAGGACAGGGAGATTGCCCCTTATGCTTCCTTGCCGATTGCGCAGCTACTTTCCATGCGCAGCGAAAGCGCGGCGGCAGAACAGGCGATTTTTGACGACCTTAAAGAACGCGCCGCCGCATGGGAAGAACAGGCGGGAAGAACGCTTTTGCTGGATAAAACACTTGAATATGTGAGAACGCCGCACGTCCAGCACACCGCTAACGAGTGGCAGACCACCGAGCATAACCGCCATATTCGCAGCAACCGGGTATATCAGATGAATTACTACATTTACGAGAATACCCGCTACGACAAAGAAGCGCAGAAATCTATCCCGTATTCATGGACGCTTACATGGAGCGTGCGCACCAACAGCCCAAGCAGAACCCAAGCGAAGATTGCCGGACAAGATAGAAAGGTTTTCACCGACAAGGCAGCTATGGAAAAGTATCTGAATGGGCGTATCAAAGCGTATGACCGTCTGTTTACGGAAATCTCCCCGCCTATCCCGCAGGAGTACGCCGACTATTTCAAAGTAAACGGTATGCTCATGCCGGACTACACCATAGAGGGCGAAGAACCCCCGCAGCAGCAACAGGCGGCAGCTATCCCCGAAAATACCGGGCAGGAAAAGGAGCGTGAACACATGAGCGAACAGTTTTCTATTATGATAGGCAACCGCAGCCGCTTTGACGCGGGCGACCCCGGCGGCTATTGGCTGGATATGCCCGCCACAAAGGAGCAGTTGCACGAAGCTATGCGGAACGTCGGCATTACCGCCGACAACCCGCAGGATTTTTCCATTCGCGGCTATTCCGACGACCCGGAGAAACATATTGCCTTGCCTTATGAAATGGTATGCGCCGCCGACGTGGACGAACTCAATTTTCTTGCGGCGCGGCTCGAACAGCTTGACCCCGCCGAGGTTGGCAAGCTGAACGCAGCCTTGCAGCAGAAAAACGGGCTTGCAAATATTGGACAGGTAATTGACTTCACCTACAACGTGGATTTCTACGTCCATATCCCCGAAGTACATAACTACCACGATTTGGGCGACTATTACTTAAATCAATCCGGCATGGTACAAATGCCCGAAGAATGGAAAGGCGGCATTGACCTTTCTACTTTTGGCAGGAACGCTGCCGCGCAGGAAAAAGGCGCGTTTACCGAGTACGGCTATATCGTGGAAAGCGGCGACGAGTGGGAACGGCAGTTTGAGGGGCGCGAAGTGCCGGAAGAATACCGCATTATGAGTTACCCGCAGCCGGAGCGCGGCGAACAGGACAAAGCCTATATGGACGCAGCCGAAACGCAGCAAGCAGACGCACAGGCCGCAGAGCCGCAGCAGCCCCGCCCCGTCGTCCCCATTATCCTTACTTCCGAAAAGCCCGCCGAAAAGGTAAAGGAGATCACCGCGCGTTTGGAACAGGGCGTACAGGCGATTTTTGACAGCGACCGCTACAAAGAGTTTCTAACCGCTATGTCAAAGTTCCATGATTATAGTTTGAATAACACTATCCTAATTGCTATGCAGGGCGGCAATTTGGTAATGGGCTTCCGTCAATGGGAAAAGGAGTTTGACCGCCATGTAAAGAAAGGCGAGAAAGGCATTAAAATCTTTGCCCCCGCGCCCTACAAGGTGAAAAAGCTGGTTGATAAAATCGACCCCGAAACGAGAAAGCCCATGCTTGACCGCGAGGGAAAAGTGGTAAAGGAAGAAAAGGAAATCACCGTCCCCGCCTTTAAGGTTATAACCGTCTTTGATATTTCGCAGACCGAGGGCAAGGAGTTTCCCGACCTTTCCGTTAAACCGCTGCTTGCCGATGTGGAGCAGTACGAGGATTTTTTCGCCGCCCTTGAAAAAGCGTCCCCCGTCCCGATTGCATTTGAGCAGATCACAAACGGCGCAAATGGGTATTTCAGTTTGACCGACAAGCGTATTGCAATCAAAGAGGGCGTGAGTGAATTACAGGCGGTAAAGACCGCCATTCACGAAATCGCCCATGCGAAGCTGCACGACGTAGACTTAAACGCCCCGCCGGAGCAGCAAAACCGCGTTGACCGCCATACCTGCGAGGTAGAAGCGGAAAGCGTCGCTTATACGGTTTGCCAGCATTTCGGCCTTGATACTTCCGATTACTCTTTCGGCTATGTGGCTGGTTGGAGCAGCGGCAAGGAAATGACCGAGTTAAAAGCGTCCCTTGAAACAATACAGACCACCGCAAAGGAACTCATTACCGAGATTGAGGGGCATTTTACCGAGTTGCAGCAGCAGCGGCAAGCCGAGCAGGAGCAGGGCGATACCTTTTCCATTTATCAGTTAAAGCGCGGGGACGAAACAAGGGACTTGCGCTTTGAGCCTTATGACCGTCTGCAAGCGGCTGGACTTACCATTGACCGGGTAAATTATGAACTCGTCTATACTGCACCGCTTACAAAGGATATGACGCTGGGCGACATTTGGGAAAGGTTTAATATCGACCACCCCGCCGACTTTAAGGGGCATAGCCTTTCCGTTTCCGACATTGTTGTGCTTCATCAGAACGACGAGGACACCGCCCACTATGTAGACAGTATCGGTTTTCAGCAAGTGCCGGAGTTTTTGCAGGAGCAGCAGACCCCCGTATTTGACAAGCTGCCGCCCGAACAGCAGCAAGCCTTGTCCGACACCGTACAAGACACTTTGCAAATGCTGGTTGACGCAGACAAGCGGATTTATGGCGACGTTACGGGCAAGACCCTTGAAGCAATCGCGGCGCAAGGATATTCCTACAAGGACGGGCAGCTTGAAAAGCAGCAGCCGGAAGCGACCCCCGACAGCCTTTTGACGGGTGAAACCGTTAGAACGCCGAGGGGCAATTTTCATATTACCGATATGAGCCGTGAACAGATCGAAGCGGCGGGATTTGGTTTTCACCATGCGTCGGAGGACGGGAAGTATCTCATTATGGGGAATGGCACACAGGCTTATGCCATAGCCGCCGAGCAGCCGCAGCGGGATAATCCCTTAAAGCACGTCGAGGACACCATAGAGCAGAACGACAACAATTTTGACGGGCTTATCAACAATACGCCGCAAACGCCCACCGTTGCAGATTTTGAGCAGCGGGCAAAGGCGGGGGAAGCGATTTCCGTTACCGACCTTGCAAAAGCGGTAAAAGCCGAGAAACGGGAACAGCCGCAGAAAAAACCGTCCATTTTGAAGAAGCTGGACGAATACAAGAAACAGGCGGCGCAGCAGCCGAAAGATAAACAGAAAGAGCATAAAAAGGATTTGGAGGTTTGATAGCATGAATACCCGCTTTACCATTGAGGAAGAAAACATTGTTGCGATCTACGCCGAGGACAGCCGGGAAACAACGCTTGAAAATATCCTTGCCGCCATGCCCTACATGGACGAGGATATGCGCCAGCTTGCCGCCGCAGCGGTGAACAAGCTGCAAGCCATGACGGACAGCGAGTTTTCCGAAAGGGAGTTTATCTTGACCGACGAGGAATAGCCCATAGAAAACAGGGGCGCGGTTGCCGATTTCCGGCACCGCGCCCCTGTTCTTTTTTTGTCCTTGCGTGGACAATTAGAAAGCCGTTTTTGCGGGTTTGAATATACTTTATCGTCTATGCTGTTTCCCCGCGCTGGAAGCCGCAGAAACACAGGCGTTTTCAGCCCTTAACATTCCACTTGCCACCCCATGTTTTGCGCCTTATCGCTCCTGCTCCCGCGCCCTGCTTTGGGACGGGTAAAGAATACTATCGACGTTCTTTTTGACAACGCCGTATTCCTGCATTTGCTTCTTGGCTTGCCGATAATCTTCATACAATTTGGTTTTCCTGTCGTTTAAGCTTCTATACTCCTTGCGCAGCGCGGCGAGATCGGGCAGCTTCTTTATCTGCATTTCCTTTAATGCCCTTGCCGCAGCTTCAAACAGGATAATTTCGCTTTCATGCCCCCGCAGATACTTTTCCTTGTCCCGCGACTTCTTGTATTCCTCGTAAATCGGTTTTAATTGTCGGTATGTGGTCGTGTGCTTGATAAGCAGCGACAAATCAGACATACGCTGCTCTACGTCCTTAACCGCCCTTGCCGCCGCGTCATGGGCGGTCATAATATCGGCTATCTTGCTTTCAAGTTCGCTATAATACTCAATCTTGTTTTCGGTTAGGAAGTTCATGCTTTTAGCAGCCTGTTTCAGATTATGGATTTTTGCCCACCGTTCATAGCCCGCCGACTGTTGGGCTTTGATACTGTTTTCAAGATCGACGACAAGCCGGATTTTCTTATCTTCCCGCAGCGTTTTTGTTTTGGCAACATACACGCCCTTGATACGCTCCTTTATCGCTTCTTCCGTATAGGCCGCGCCGAGCGTCTTTGTGCGGGTAAACCGTTCCTGTCCGGCAGCGCGAAAGGAAATGTATTTGCCCTGTTTGATTTCATACCCCATTTCCTGCAAGCGGCGCAGCAGTTCGTCAAAATCTTTCACTTGGGGAATGAGAGTATCTATCGCCGTTTTCAGCTTTGCTTTGTAGCTTGTCCCTTGCTTTTCGGCGGTGTATTCTGCATAGCTTTTTCCCTTGTCCTGTCCCGGTACGACGACGGATAGCCCATGCTCTTTACATATCCTGTCGCTGGTGCGCCGGATAAAGTGATAGCTTTGCTTGTTGGAATGGTACTTTTTGTAGTCAACGAAGCTAACCGCGTTGAAAATCAAGTGATTATGCAGATGGTCTTTATCGACGTGAGTTGTCAAAACAAACTCATACTTGCCGCCTAATACCGCCCCGGCAAGTTCCATGCCGATTTTGTGCGCTTCTTCCGGTGTGGTTTCTCCCACCGCAAAGGATTGTATCAAGTGCCGCCCTAAATGTGTGCCGCGATCTCCGGCAGCTTCCCGCGTCCATGCAAACTCAATATCGGCGGTTTCCAGCCCGCAGCCGAAAGAGGACGCAAGCAGCTTCCCGTCTGTCTTTTCGGGATTTAAGATATAGTCTATCGCAGCCTTTAAGGTTGATTTAATAGGGTGCGTCTTTGTAACCGCCATATCTCGTCCACCGCCTTTTTAATGTCCTCTATATCCTGCCTGTAAACCGTCCCCGTCGCATTGGCGCGTTTTGCAATTTGGTTGATGTTCCGGCTCACCGCTTGCAGTTCCCGGATATATGCTTTTGTGTCGCTTCGGTCAACGACAAGAATATACCCGTCTATCGCCATTTTACGGAAGTATGCCCCATACTGCTTTATGGGAAGCTGCTTCATCTTCTCGTCGATCAGCCGCTTTTCTTCTTCCGTAACGTAAAACTTCATCTGTATATTTCTCTTTCGGTTTTCCATTTCCGCACCGCCTTTCGGTATAAGGGTTTGGGATTATCCCAACAAGCATTTTCCGCAAACGGGTACTCGTTTGCTGTGCTTGCTATCTACTCCATACCCCCACCGAAAGGCGGTATTTGTTGCGCGTTCCTTTGATTTTGGACGCAAAAAAAGATTGCAGCCGCCATGCGCTGCAATCTCCCGATTTCTCATATTGTGAGGTTAATCCTCTGCTTTTTCGACTTCCGTTATCTCCCTTGCTGTTGCGGTTACAATCCGTATGCCTTTATCGCTCATACCGTCCAGCAGCGCGTCAAGCTGCCGCCGCCCGGTGGATTTCTCCGCATTGCTGTTCGGGAAGAAAAATTGATCTACCGAAATATGATACCGGGTTACAAGGTCATAGAATACCTGTAAACTCGGCTGTTGTCCCTTGTTCTCGATATTCGCAAGGTAGCGCGGGGAAATATATAACTCGTCGCTTACCTTTTTGCGGCTCTCGCCGTATTCATTTCTCGCGGCTTTTATAGCTGCCCCGAAAGCCTTAAAGTCGTACAATGGTACGGGTCTTTTTGCCATTTTCATTCACCCTGTTACATTTTACAGTTCACCTTTCTTTTTGGATATGTCCACACAATTCATATCATTAGGTTAAATACTTCCTGTTGTGTAT
>ENA-OQCZ01000251-OQCZ01000251.1-human-gut-metagenome-genome-assembly--contig:-NODE-251-length-16898-cov-14.738596_pt1 | contig 16898 bp, 20 predicted proteins | sample MGYA00242505_ERZ504594 | MGnify/ENA primary metagenome ERZ504594 (study PRJEB26092, sample SAMD00036329) | human gut metagenome | host: Homo sapiens | study: EMG produced TPA metagenomics assembly of... | reverse complement strand
TCCGTCGAGCTCGAGCAGCGTTCGACCCACCCGCTTTACGGCAAGGTTGTGCGCTCCACTCGTACGGTCAAGGTCCATGATGAACACAACGAGGCTCACATTGGCGACCTCGTGAGTATTATGGAGAATATTTCTGACGATACAAATGCTGAGATATATGCTAAGAACATTATCAGTCTTCTGGCTAAATCACATTTGAAAATGAGAGATATTGCAACTGTCGTCAATTGTAAGAACTGTTTGAAGGTCTAAAATCAAAAACGCAACATCCATTTGATAAAAATAGGTGTTGCGTTTTTTCGCAGAGATATTCAGATTTTCATTCAATGCACTGCTTTAGAACATCGCAGAATGCCATATCATCATCTACGGCTGCGATTGCGGCGTTGATCAAGGTTTCCCGGTCGGTGTTGCCCCAGTTGATGTGCATTCCATATTCCAATGCCATGCAACGAATCAGTTCACGGGTGCTGCGGCCATTTCCCTCACGAAATGGATGGATGATGTTCAGTTCGGCCATCGTCTGCGACAGATTTTGAATCTGCTTTTCTTTATCCTGTTCGGCAAGCAACTTCTTGGAGTGAATGGTTTTGAACACCCGCTCTAATTCTCGGTCAATCAGGTCTGGCGGGTAGAACATCGTGTCGCCCTTGCTGATTTGCTCCTTGCGGATGTGCCCTGCAAACGGGTACACATCTTCAAAAAGGAAGCGGTGAATCCGAAACAGGTGAGTTTTGGTAAACCGTCCCTTGATTGGCTCCTGCAACAGAGCCATCTGCTTGACTGCAGTAAATTCTTCTTCGGCCTGTTTGAGTTCGGCTTTATCATGAATGTTCAACTTGTTGATCAGAACATCCGTATCCGGGTAGCAGTACATGGACTGTACTGTGGTGTAGACATCATACTTTGAGAACATAATCAGCCCTTCTTCACGTACTTTGCACGCAGTTCATTCACGATTTGCTGATAGCTGGCTTGACCGCTGCCAATGCGGTCAAGGTTGTTGCGCGTGTCCTTGCTGATGGTCATTCCCTCAATGGCAAAGGTGCCGTACACATTGCGGAGATTGCTCTTGTGCTGGGCAGGGGTAGTGTACTTGACGCTCATGGTTTGGCCTCCTTCTGATCTACATAATACTATATAAAGTTTATCGTGTATGAGTCCTATTGTCAATCTACAACTTGTTGTCAAATGTAAAAAGCGCAGCTTCCATTCATTCAAAGTTGAAGTTGCGCTTTTACGGTATATCGTATTTTATTGTGAATTGGGATGTGATACATCTGAACCCCATGTGAGTTACATCTCAAGGGCCTGTAGCTCACTTGTCCGCCAACCATATTACATCCCAAATCGCTTCATCCTGAAAATCAGCGTCTTTGTGGTCGTACTTACAGTCAGGAAAGTCCATTGGGCTGGCGGAACATTTTATATGGACGAATATACGTTGATTTTTCTTTTCTCGCAGTGCATGAGGTGTGCACAAAAGCGATATTGCTGGGAGAGCGTTCGGTTCGCATCCGACTTCAGGGTTCGAATCCCTCTAGGTCCACCAATTTGCCGCATCGTTTTGTACGATGCGGCGTTTTTTATGCCTAAAAAACTTTGGCAGACCGTGCCGGGCTCCGAACCCTGAAGTCGGATGCGAACCGGGTGGGGTCATCCATGTACTTTTTGAAAATCCATCGGTTTCACGCTTCTTTCTTTGCATTTTGCAGAGTTCTGCGGGCAAGTGCATCGCTTTTATGCTCCCTTCTCGGAAATTCCTTCAAAAATTTCCGCACCATCGTAGGTTGACACAGCCTTGAGCTGTTCCACTTGGTTGAAGCTGGCGTTCAGGGTGATCGAGATTTCGTAGTCTTTTCGGACACGAATCTCCGCAATGAACTGCTGCAAGATAGCGCGGCGTTCATCGTGGTTGGCGGTGTCGTACACATCCGCCCATGTAAACAGCTCGTTGCAGATGTAGTTGCTGCGCTTTGCCGTTTTGGTGGCTTCTTCGTATTCTTCCTGCGCCTGAACAAGCTGCTTTTCCAGAGTTTCCAAAGCCTCTCTTGCCTCGGCTACCAGTGTACCCAGCAGTTCTTTGTCCAAGGCACTTACGCCCCGGATGACCAGAATGGTTTCGGCTTTCAGGTCGTCCAGTTCTTTCTGCTTGCTTTCCAAGTCTTTCTGGATTTTCTTGACCTTCTTCTGGATGCGGGCGGCATCGTTGGTCTTGACCGATTCCAGCAGCTTCTTCCGGGAAACTTCCCGGAACTGTGCGAAGATCTGCCGGACAACTTCTTCTACAATGGAATCCAGCTTGGAAACACCGTAGCCAGACTGCCCATCGCAGTCACCCGGATGCCGGATCTTATAAAAGCAGCTATACCGGGGCCGGACTTCTTTCACCGTATACTCTTTTGCCCAGTTATCCTTATCCGGGGCAAAGGCATCTGCCAGACCGCCCCAGCCCACATACTGGGAAAGCACCTGCTGTTCCTCGGCAGTAGCACCACGGTGTTCATCTTCCAGCTTGAACAGGGTGCGGATGGCTTCGATGTTCCGGGCATATTTCTGCTTTGCGCCACCCTCGCCCAGATGGTCGTCCGTGATGTGGAAGTTCCCGGCAGGCACAGCATTCAGGGCTTCGTCTAAGGCAGCGGCATCTGGGAAAGTCTGCACCTTTCCGTCCATCACGGCAGAGATGGGCAGTTCGTCCAGTTCCTCGTCAGAGAGTTGCGGCTCAACTTGCCGCAGCCCGTCCTCGAATTGGTGCTTATTGATAACTTCGTTATCCCACGACTGTCCCTGTGCGCTGGTGTCAATGCGAACATCCGTTTCGCCTACATAGCCGATTTTGCCCTCGATGGTTCGTGTGAGAAGGTCTACCACAACATCGTCCCCGACCTTATAATCAACGGCCTTTTCGGGAGCAGCGTCAAGGGCCTCGTCCTGCTGTTCGTACAATTCCCGGACAACAGATAGCGGTTCTTCCCGAAAAATTGGCATCCGCAGGTCGGCCAGTGCCATATCCTGCAAGGAAACCTTGCCCTTATCAAAATCCACTCCGTCAATCCGAAATTTCCGGCCATCCATATTGATGATGGAGCCGATGGGCAGATAGTCCTCTTTGTGCAGATGTTTAGTCTGGTGATGAGTCCCATCTTCGTTCAATCCGGCAAGGTAAACATTATTGCCCGCAGACCACAATTCTTTTGACTTTGGCTCCTTTCTGCATTGCGGCGGCGGATAGTAGTCTTTACGGTTCGTTCAATGTTGCGCAGCACATCCCGGCTGCATTCGCTGACTGCGGTGCCCAGCGCATACACGGCGGCAGGCGTGGAAAAAGAGAAGATGGCCTGAAAATCATCCCGGTCAAAATGACCGTCCGGCTCCAGACCGCAGCGTTCCAGAACCGTATACAGGATACTGATGGCAGCGGCACTTTTGAACTGGAACTCCTGTCCGGCTTCATCATAATCCATCAGGAACGAACCGTCAACGATGTCGAGAATGTCATTGCTATTGTTGTCCCAATAGGAATCCACCAGCTTGCCCGTCAAATCGGAAATCTGCTGGCTGAGCCTTTCATGGTAAACGCCGTACTCTCTGGCAAGCATTTCCGACACAGGCTGCACCAAATCGGGGCCGAGCTGCCATACCTCCGGGTCGCGAGAATTGCGGCGCACCCCGGTGTCGCTCACATCGAAAACATAGTGCAGGCACGGTACGCTGCTGGACTGGTCTAACAGGGCGATTCCTTTAGAACCTCTGCGCACATAGCGGTTCATGCGGTTATTCCAAATGTCGAAGCTGGCGCAGGCGGTGGCATCAGGCCGCTGGGCGTAGATCATCAACTGGTCTGCAAAACTGTACTTGTACAGCCGGGATGCAGTGGTCAGGTAGTCCGTCCAGTTTTCCCAATATCGGGTCAGTTCCTTTGCCGTTTGCTGGGCGAGGTTAAGGTATTCTTGCGTTTTGTTTGGCATTTTGGCCTCCTTTCAGCTCTGTGGTAAACAAAAAAGCGAGCGGCCTTTTCAGGTCACTCGCTTATGGAATCTATGGTAGTTTATGGCGCACTTCGGCCTTCCGGTCTTGCTGCCTGCGGGCTGATACGCCGTCTGCATAAGAGCGACACCTTTGTGCTGGCTGTAGACCTGCCCAGCGGCATCAACACGGATACCGGGGAGGTTGCCGAGGGTGTTGCCCATGCAGATTTGACCGTAACCTTCGACAGTTATAAGCCTTTGCATATGGCAGAAGCTTCTGCGCCGCTGTGCGGAAAAATCATCTGTGCTGACATTGGCATCCGGGATGAATGGCACCCGGAGTTTTGACGAAGGCTTGCCGCTGCGGAAAAATACCGGGAAACAAAAAATGCCCCCGGAGGGCTTGTTGCGGCTCTCCGGGGGCATCTTATGTGCGTTGTGCCTTGGCGCACACGACCGGCGTTTTACTCGATTGCAATCAGATTCGGGTTCTCAGGCAAAGCCTTCGTCTGCTGAGGAGCAGGCAGCTCGACGTGCAGGACGCCATCCTCGAACTTTGCGTGGATGTCTTCCTTCTTCACATCGCCCACGTAGAAACTGCGTGCGCAGGTGCCGGAGAAGGATTCGTGCCGCAGATAGCGGCCCTTCTTATCCTTTTCGTCATTACTGTGGCTGCGCACTGCCTGAATGGTCAGGTAGCCGTCGTTCAGATCCATCTGAACGTCTTCCTTCTTGCAGCCCGGCAGGTCAACAGCTACTTCGTAACCGTTGTCCGTCTGTTTGACATCGGTCTTCATCATGTTTGCACCACGCTTACCAAAGGTATCACGAGCCTCACGGTTCATCATACGTTCCAGTGCAGCGTCATTCCAGAACGGATCGAAGAAATCATCGAACAGGTTTTCATGGAAAACAGTCGGCATAAGCATAAATCATTCCTCCAATCCCGGCGTTCGGGTCGGGGCAAAAAATCTGAAGCGTCCACTCGGAAGAGCTTTCCGGGGAGTCTTGCGGCTCTCCTTTTTCCCTTCCTCCTGAGCACGCCACTATTATAGCACTGCATTTTAGCACTGTCAATAGTAGAGTGCTAATATTCACAAAAAAATAATACTTTTGCAACAATATCTTGTATCTGTCTTTCCCCCATTACCACAATGAGACAAAAATCAACACCGGGAGATGGAATCGCACACCGTTTTCTTTCCGGCTTATCCCATTTTGGCGCAAAAAAGCTAGGATTCAGTTGTTTTCCTGCTGCTTTGTATGATTTTTGCCATCGTTTTGCAGCCGCTTTTCCAGTGCGGACTGCTTGGCAAGAATGGCGTTTACTTTATCGTACAGGTCCTCGATCATGATCTCGGTCTTCAGGTTGACTTTATAGTCATTTTCCGCTCTGCGGCGGTCTTTTTCCTCCTGACGGTTCTGGCTCATCATGATCAACGGTGCCTGAATTGCCGCCACACAGGACAGTACCAGATTCAGCAGAATAAACGGATACGGGTCAAACGCTTTGGCAGCCAGCACCGTGTTGACCACCATCCAAAGAATCAGAACACCGGTAAAGGAAAAGATAAACGCCCAGCTTCCGGCAAATTTTGCAATGGAATCTGCTGCACGCTGCCCCAGCGTATACTTTTCTTTTTCGCTTTCAGGACTGACGGAGATCTTACTGTCTGCCAGCAGATTCAGCACTTCCTCATCGGTCATGTCGCGCCGGATGTCCTTGAGCACTTCTTTTAATAGTTTTCTGTTTTCCTTCATAACGGTCACTCCTCTCTCATGGATGTTCTTGGGTGGTAAACGGGAATTTATCAGTATCTCTTTTTGCATGTTTTGGGTATCGTTGCTTCATAACTCATATCAAGCAACATTTTGATTTTGTCATCTGATACGCTGCACATCCAGTGCAACAGTAATCCAGCTATCCTTGCTCATGTGATACGCCGGGAAGAAGCCGGGTTCCTCTCGTAGTGTGCCAATCAGAATTGGGTCACATTTGAAATCGACCACTTCCAGCATTTCTTCGCCTTGCAGCCCCAGCTTGTTCTTTGGTACATCCATAATCAGAGCAAACCACTTCCGATTATTACAATGCCGGAACACCTCATAATTCGGATATTTGAGCCACGGATAATCTGTCTCGGCGTTATATGTCTGATTCTAATTCTGCGCGTTTCATAACCTCACCTCTACAACTTCTAGCTTTCTGCATGTTACTATATAGTTTTGATTACCTGTTCTTCTGCATTTTGGCCGAGGGATAATCTCTTCGTTGAAAAAATAATTGACCACGATAGGCGGATCGTTGAACGGGCGTTTGATGGAATCATCATCCCGGACATACAGTAGCCCTTCCTCTTGGCAAAACTGCCGCATCTGCGCATCCAGCATTGACCAGTAGCTGCGTTCTTTTTTATTGTAAATGGTATCGTACAGCGGCAGCAGGTCTGGATGTTTTTCCGTTATATAGTCAAAAATCGTTTTCTTATAACCGCCCCGCAAGTTTAGGTTTTCCAGCCAGACCAAATTACATTGATTCTTCGCCCGGTGGATGATGGAGGGCAGGTCGGTGAGGCCGGGGAAAATCGGCGAGATAAAGCAGGTGGTGCGCACACCAGCATCATGGAATGCTTTCATAGCGGCCAGCCGCCGCTCAATGCTCACTGCATTGTCCATATCAGCGCGAAAATCTTCGTCCAGTGTGTTTGATCGACCAGGATACCCGCGCATTGGGGAATGTTTTAATGAGGTCAAGGTCACGCAGCACCAGGTCAGACTTGGTAGCAATACTGAGGCTACATTCGCTGCCCTGCATCTGCTCCAAAATGGCGCGGGTGCGGCAGACGGTTTCCTCCAGCGGCTGATATGGGTCGGTCACGTAACAGAGAAACAGTTCTTTCCCTGCATACCGCTCCGGGTGTTTGATTTCCGGCCAAAATTTAACGTCTATGAACTCTCCCCAGGGCTCCGGGTGATTGGTAAAACGCTTCATAAAAGATGCGTAGCAATATTTGCAGCCGTGGCCACAGCCCACATAAGGATTGACCGAATAATCACTCACAGGCAAATTGGATTTTGTGAGGACGCTTTTTACTTCAACGTTTCAGATGATTGGCTCCATTGTATGTATGCTCCTTTGATTTTGCTTATTTTTCACGGGACAGTTTCATCATATCCTTCATATCGGCAAAACCGATTGTTTGATACAGCGGCCTGCCTTTGTTTGAGGTTTCAAGATAAATTTTTGAAATATGCCGCTGACGAGCCTGCTCTACAAGCCACCTGACGATTCTGTTTCCTATGCCGTGTCCGCGAAACTGCGGCCGGGTATAAATGTTCATCAGGTAGGCACATTTCCCGTTTAGATTGTCCGGTGAGGGCATCTCATGATAGAGGCATATCCCGCCGCAGCCGACGATTTCCTCCCCTACGTAGGCAAAGCAGGCAATATGTCCGCCCTGCGGCAGTTCTGTTTGATAGTAGCGGCGATTTTCCGATTCCAGCTCTGTTACAGACCGCTCCGAGGGGATGGAGAATACCTCATGCAAGACTTCCATTCGCCATTGCATCAATACATTCAGGTCCTGGATCGTGGCCTGCCGGATCTGAATCTCCATTATAATGCCCCCGCTTTCATTACCACCGGCAGTTTCGACACATCCGGCTTACCGTTGACATTCAAAGGAATCTGCTTCATCTTCACAAAGAACTCTGGGATCATAAAGGAAGTCAAATTTTCAGACAGTTCTTTTTTTACTTCCGAGACTTTCAGCTTATTGTCGGAAGGCACCACATAGGCGGTCATATAGGACAGTCCATCCTCGTCTGTAAAAGCCCGGACAATAGCCTGCTGCACATCCTTGCACCGATAGAGCCGGGACTCCACCTCGGCAAGTTCCACCCGCTTGCCGTAAATCATGATCTGGTCGTCCTTGCGGTGCAGGAATGCAATGTTGCCATCCGGCAGGATATAGCCCAAATCGCCGCTGCGGTACATGGTGCTGCCGTCCGGCTGCCGCTCAAAAGCTCTGTTTTCCTCGGCATGGTCGCCAATGTAGCCCAGAGATACACCGCCGCCATAAATGCAAATCTCACCCGTCTGCCCTTTGGCAACCGCGTTGCCAGACTGATCCAGAATCCTGATCTGCGCACCCAGTACAGGATGACCGATGGGATAGGTACCGTCCTCCAACACAGTTCCACTATTGCAACGGTAATAGGAGGCGCAGACCGTTGTCTCGGAGGGGCCGTAGGTGTTGTAAACCTCTGCTTTGTCCAGCAGGTGATCCACATAAACGCCCCGCAACACATCGCCGCCGCTGATAAGCAGCCGCAGAGAGGACGGAATGACAGACAGGTGGTTCATTTCTGCCAGCAGATACGGAAAGCCGCTGATCATAGTCACATGGTGGCGTTCCACAAAAGCCATCAACGCATGGATGTCGGCCTTGTCCTCGTCAGAGGGGATGGCCAGAGCGGCGCCATTCAGCAGGCTGGTGAACACTTCCTCCACAAAGATGTCAAAGGAACAGACGGAATATTGCAGCATGACATCGCCGGGGCCGGGGTGGAACTCATTCGCAAAGGCGCGCACATAGTGGCAGACATTGCGGTTGGTAACACAGACGCCTTTGGGCCGCCCGGTCGTGCCGGAGGTATACAGCACATAGGCGGGGCGTTCCGGGTCCTCCACGGCGTTGCGCTTCCAGGAGGGCGTCTCCACGCCGCAGATCTCACAATCTGTATAGCGGATGGGGAAACTGTTCAGTTTGGGCGCAAAGGCGTGTTCCGTCAGCACAAAATCCACCTGTGCCTCGGTCATCATGTCATGGATGCGCCCGGTGGGAAAATCCGGCTCGGCTGGGACGTATCGGCCGCCGCATTTGAGTACCGCCAGAATCGAGGCAATCATCTCGGTTCGGTGACGCATGACGATGCCGATGCTGTGTACTTCCTGCGGAAAGCTGCACGTGATCATATCCACCATGTTGGACAGCTCTCCAAAAGTCATGGTGCGGTCGTTTTCAATGATAGCCGGGGCATTTTCATGTTCTTTAACTACCTTCTGAAAAAGCGAATAGATCGTATCCATCGTTTTATCTCCTTGTCGGTTTATCTATTTAATATCCAGTGAATGCCAGCCGCTGTGCGCTTGTTGCACGCCTGATAGTGGCTGCCACTGTTCAGTACGAAGGTGGTTTCGATGCCTTTCCCGTGGCACAGTGTTTCTATCTTCTGCGTATTCTGCTGCACAACGTTCAAAATCGGATTATCGGTGGAGCTCTCCTTGTCTCCGAGAGAAAAATACAGACAGTCAGGTTTGCGCTTCATCTCATGGGAGCACACATATTCCATGATGCCCTCAAACCAGAAGGAACCTGACATACTCGCTGCGCGGGCAAACACATCCGTTTGGTAGAGAGCGTAGAGGGCGAACAGCCCGGCCAGCGAGTAACCGGCGAGGCCCCGCCAGGCGGGCGCACCGGGAAGGAGCGCTTCCGCTTCCGGCATAATTTCATCCAGAAGCAGTTTCAGGTAATCATCCGCACCCCCGGTGCAGGGCGTATCGTGTTTAGAGATCGGCCCCATATACCACGGTGTCATGTCATGATCCCATTTCAGCTTACTGACCGCCACCAGACTGAAATCTGGGCAGCCGAGCGCCATCAGGTTTTTATACACACTGTTAACGGCATTGGAAAAGGTGTTGAGATAGATAACTGGGCTGCCCGGCTTTGCGCTTGGGTATATGTCCACTCTTTTTTGTTCTATGGTTAAAGAAGTCACCTTGTTGCCTCCTCTCTTGACGATTCATTGTATAAATATTGTACGGTATCCGAAAACGAAAGCAAGTACGCAGAAAGTTCGTACATAGTATCAAACTACTGACCAAGGCTATAAACAGGAGGAAGTAGCCGTTGGCGATGTTGTCTGTCTATATGTTACGGCCCCGGTTTCCGCTGTTCTATATCGGTGCGAAGCTACAGAAGTCAATATTCCTTACCATTATGATGATGGCAACGTACATATGAACCATGTGATGAGATTGAAAAAGCTGGATCAGTACAACCCGTCTTTTCTCCCGTTTGAGAAGCTGAAAGCCTATGGGATTGGTGCGGTACGTGGGCCACGAAGAATGCCTCACAGTCTGATTTGCGAACTGGAAAGGAATCGGTATGAGCAGTGATATTTGGAATCCCTGGCATGGCTGCCGCAAATACAGTGAGGGCTGTGACCACTGCTATATGTACTATCTGGACAATGAACGGGGCAAATCAGGCGGGGAAATTTATAAAGTCAAGACAAATTCCGATTTGTCGAGTTCAGTATATCACACCAAATGCAAAAAGAGAATATGTACGCCGCCCGCAGGCGGCAAAGATCAGTCCAGTGGAAATTCCAGTTCGGCAAACTCCGCATCGGTCAGCAGTTTCAGCTTTTCGATAACGCCCTCCGACAGTTCCCGCAGGGCAGTTTCATCGGGCATCAGGTAGCACTGCATGAGCCGCAACTCGTGGATAAGCCCCAGCCGGGTGCCGGTGTTGTAGAGCATCATCAGGGTCAATTCCTCGTGGTCAAAGTTCATGTTCATCCCTCGCTTTCCGGCAGACGGTAGGATTGCACTCCGGGGCATCGCACTTTTCCTTGAGATTCATCAGTACCGAATGGCGTTCCGGCTGCTTGTCCAGAAACCCCGGCAGTTCCTTGAAGCCGATGCTGTCCACATAATGCACAGATATCTCGCCATTGCGTTTGAGTGCAATCACATCGCTGACCGACAGGCTGTGCCCCTCAAAATCCTGCGGACGGGAGAGGTTGAACATCTGAAACAGTTCTTCCAGAACCTCGTTGTCCGGCACATCCTGCCACATGGCGGGCAGATCAGCATAGTAGGTGACCTCGTAATGCTCCGGGTCGGGCGTTTTGCCTCGACGATTCAACTCCCGCATGGAAGCAAATCTTTCATCGAAGATTTTTTCGTCATGCCTCAGCTGCATCACCATATAAACATCGCACCCTGCGTTCAGAAACTTCTGCGGGATGTCCGTCATGGGTTCACCGTCAAAATTCTGGTTCCATTTTTGCTGCATCGTCCACCTCACAGTTCAGGCGCAGAACGTGCAGACGATTTTGGCGCAGACGTATCACTTGCCAGTTCTGCCAGCTTTTCCAGTGTGGAAGGGCGATGGTCTGCACTCAGTTCCTCGGCTTCCGCAACTTTGTCCATGACGGCATCGTAGTCCTGCAACAGCCGCCGCCCCTTTTCCATGTGGTGCGCTTCCAGAATCTGCTCACGGGCTTCCTGAATGGTCAGTTCCGGGGCATCCAACTGCCCGCCGTCCATCACGGAATAATCGCTGTGGTAGAGGGTGTAGTCCCATCCATCCTCACAGGACTGGATGGCAAGGTAGCCTTTTCCGCCCAGTTCCCACGCCGCCTGCTCGTCCTGTGTCTGAATCTCCGGGTAGAAGTCTGCATGGTTTCGTTCCATGACTTCGGCAAACTGGCAGATGTGGAACACATTGCCCAAACCGCCCATGTCAAAGTGGTAATCATCCAGATGTTCCACCCGTGCCGTAAAACTGCGCCCATCCGGGTAATCCACCTGAATCACGCCGCCATCTGGAATGCGATAGAGGTCATCATAATGGCTGTTGATAAGACGAATATCCTTCGGCAGCGTTTCCGGCTCCCAGATGCGCCGCCTGCCGATGCCCGCCTGCGGGATGTTTTCGAGGATCTTCACGCTTTCCTGTTGGATGACCTTGCGGTCATCGTCCGAAAGTTCAAACAGATACCAGTTCCGGGCGGCAGAAATGGCGTTCCTGCCATCGGGCGGCAGGTTCTTTTCCGAGATCTGCCCGCTTTCCAGCGGCTCACCAGTTACCTTGTTGTAGGTGGCAAAACCGACTCCTGCACCGTTTTCCCGGAGATGCAGATAGCGTTCATCGTTGATAAGGTAGACCGCTTCTTTTATCTGCTCCATCAGCACCCACCTTCAAATTCCAGCGAAAACTTGCTGCGGCCATCGGCTTCACAGGACAGCAGGACGGTGGCATTGTAGGTCTTGCCCTTGGCGCTCTTGCAGTCCTTCAGGCGGACCCGGCCGTCCCGCAGCAGCTTGTCCGCCACATGAGCGTCCAGCCGCTTGCCCAGACGCTTGAAGAACGCATTGTCCTTCCACAGCACGAAGCGGCACTCCCGGTTTTCGCAGAACCAGCCTTTTTCACGCTCCACGACAGGCTTACCACAGTTCGGGCAGACACCAATAATCTTGCTTTTCATAAGTGCATTCGCTCCTTTTTTCATTTCCGTGTTCTTTACCAGTTCGGTAATCATCGTATTGATCTCGGTCATAAATTCGCTCGGCTCCATTTCGCCATGTTCGATTTGCAGCAGCTTTGTTTCCCAATCGGCGGTCATTTCCGGGGATTGGATTTCTTCGGGCATCACAGTGATGAGGGCTTTTCCTTTATCCGTGGGCAGCAGCACCTTGGTTTTCTTGTTGCCCTTGCGCTCCAGAAAGCCCTTCTGCACAAGCTTTTCAATGGTGGTGGCACGGGTAGCCGGGGTGCCGATGCCCTGACGCTCCACGCCCTCCGGCATACTATCCGCACTAGCGGTTTCCATCGCATGAAGCAGAAGGTCCTCGGTAAAATGCTTCGGCGGCGAGGTCTGCCCCTCTTTCAGTTCGGCACCGGCAACGCTGCACTGGCTCTGCTCCTGCACATCGAGCAGAACAGCCGGTTCTTTCTGCTTGCCCAACAGTTCGCCTAGCATTTTTCGCTCCACAGCTTTCCATCCCTCGGACAGCACCACCTTGCCTTTTGCGGAGAACTCCTCCCCCGCGCAGATGGTGATGATCGTGGTTTCTGCATAGCAGTAAGGCTCACCCACGGCGCAGAGCAGCCGTGTAGCAATCAGCCGCAGGATATTCCGCTCCCCGGCAGGGAGTGCGGCAAGGTCTGCGTTCCCCATACTTTTCGTGGGCAGTAGCGCATGATGGTCGGTGACCTTGCTGCTGTTGATGACCTGCTGCACATGGATGGGAAACGGCTCTTCCACAGCAAACGCCCTGCCCGTATTTGTCACCAGCCCCGGAAGGGATGCCGCCATATCCTCCGTCAAAAACCGGCTGTCTGTGCGGGGGTAGGTGATGAGCCTTTTTTCGTAAAGACTTTGGGCATAATCCAACGTCTGCTGCGCCGTAAATCCCAACAGACGGTTTGCATCCCGCTGCAATGCGGTAAGGTCATAGAGCTGCGGCGGGCTTTCGGATTTCTCCTTGCGTTCCATCTTCTGTACCGTGACACGCTCCTCCTTTCGGCATTTGGAAAGCAGCAGTTCTGCATCCGCTTTCTGAGCAAACCGTTTGCTAGATGCGGTGCCGCCGTCTGCAAGGGTCAGGGCAACCGTGTAGAATTTCTCCGGCACAAAGGCGGCAATGGCAGCTTCCCGAACTACCGTCATAGCGAGCACCGGGGTCATAACACGCCCCACTGCCAGCGGTTGCCCGTACAGGCACGAAAAAAGCCGGGACGCATTGATGCCGACCATCCAGTCGGCGCGTTCCCGGCAGAGTGCTGCATTGTACAGCGCGTCGTATTCAGTTGACGGTTTGAGGTGGGCAAAGCCCTCCCGGATGGCAGATTCCTCCATGCTGGACAGCCACAGACGGGAAAAGGGCTTTTTGCACCCAGCCTGCTGGTACACCAAGCGGAAGATCAGTTCTCCCTCGCGCCCTGCGTCTGCAGGATAGTTCTCGGAGGTGACTTTTCTGACATTGTTACTCGATGGCATCCAATGGGCCGATAAAGCGGTAGAAAATCTGGATTTTCTGGACGTATTCGCCATCGACCTTTTCCGCTTTGGATACCAGAATCTTGTCAATCAGCTGATGCAGAATCTTATAGTTCAGTTCGGTGATGCCAGCGTACTTGCTGACTTCATCAATAAAATCCTGAATCTTGTCCAGCTGACCGTGTTCAGCACGGCCTTCCCGCTCGTACTGCTCAATCTTCTCGGTCAGTTCAGCCTGTTCTTTGTCGTAGCGATCTGCAAGCATTTGAAAACGTTTCTCCGGGAGAAGTCCCTTTGATACGTCCTCATAAAGTTTTGCATACAGGTCTTCGATTTCTGCGATTCGTGCTTTACACTGCTTCAAATCCCGTTTGTGCTGCGCCCGGTCAGAGGACATCCGGAGGTGCATCTGATTTGCAATCTTCTTCACAAGGGCTTCCCGATTGCTCACAGCGGCCTTTGCGTGTGCCTGAATGTCCGCAAGGACAGCTTCATGCAGAACACGGGCTTCCAAGTTGTGAGAGTCACAGGCTTTCGCACCATATTTCCGATAAGTGCTGCAACAATAAAAGGTCTGATCCAGAACACTGTTACGTTTGCGCCTGTGCTCAACCTTGACTAACATCGTTCTGCCGCAGTCTGCACAGCGGACGATGCCTTTGAAGATATTGTCGTAGTCGGTCTTATCGCACATAAAACTACTGGAACGGCTGTAAAGGATTCGCTGCACGTTCTCCCAACGGTCTTGTGGGATGATTGCTTCATGTGTATGGCAAAATCAGCAATCATCCCTTTGGAAACAAACTGCTCCTGACAAAATTCTTTTATCATAGAAAGATACTGTTCCTTCGGCACCTCCACCGGGAACGCCAGCACAATGCGCCGGGCAAGCTGGGAGTTCCACTGGTTCTCCACGGCTTCCACGGCGTTCCAGAGAATCTGCCTGTCTGCAAATCCGGGCGGCGCATAGGACGGCAGCATGATCTCGGCATGGACAAGTTCTTTCTTCTTGTTGTAGAATTTCGTTTTCTGGTCGTACTCGCTGAACAGCCGTTCGCCGCTCTGATAAGCAGCCCCAGCAACAGCGGACTGCCCTTGGCTGCGCTTGACGATGGTGATTTTGAAATGCGGACACGGAATAGGCATCACCTCCAAACAAAAAGACCGCCCAGCAAGATTGCTCTTGATGAACGGTCTGGAATCGTATTCGGTTGTACTCGCCGCCTTGGAGCGGAGTGCTGTGCGCTTCGGTCTCAGGCGGGAGCCGCAAAAGGATAGCTGCAAAGCAGCGCAAGGAAAATGCAGTTTTCCTTGGGATGGAATCGGGCTGGCGCACAAACGCCAGCTTCGATTTCATCGAGCCGTCTGCAAGACCGCAATTTCACCGGAACGGTGTATAATTGCGCCCTATTTCATAGGGGGTTTGGAACGTTCTGCTTTTCGTGAACGTCATGCACCATCTTTGCAAGCGCCAGAACGACTTCAGGTTGACGGAATGAAATTTTCAGCAGCTCCATCACCTGATCGTCGGTCAATTCTCCCGGACAGACAAGAAAGCTTTCCAGCATTCCAGCACGAGTGCAAAGGCGATGCACACGCTCTCTCCGGTTCAGCTCTGACATCTGGCGTTCAAGGATCCTCTCCCGGTGCTGGCAAGAGCGCAGCTTCTGTTCGGCTTTGGCTTTTTCATTGCGGAGGTAGGATAGGTCGGTTTTGGGTTGGGTCAATGGCATCACGCTCCTTTACAAAATAAAGAGCCAAACAATCAGTATAGATGTGTGCTGATTATTTGGCTGTGGAACGCATTTAATTCTCACAGTTTAAACGAATTTGTACAATAAAGTGTCCGTTACTTTTCTCTACCTGAAAATTACCGTTGTTTTGATTCACAGCACGTTCTACATTTTTCAGCCCGTAACCATGGTGTTTTCCTACACGCAGTTGGGTGACAGCATCTATATATGGATTTTCGATACTGTAAAACAGGATTCGGTTCTGTTTTCGCAGTTGCAAGTGAATCACCCTTTTCTCTGGAGCGATAAGTCGACAAGCTTCAATTGCATTATCGAATGTGTTGCCAATAACAACGCTTAATAACAATGTTGAGATAGCGAGAACTTCTGGAATCGTTATATCTAAGAGAACTTCAATCTGATTTTCTTTTGCAGAACGGAGATATTGATTCAGTAAAGCATCAACCACAGGATTTCCAACAGCAGAGATGTCTTTCACACGTTCATAAGCATCCGCAGCTGCTTGAGCAATCTGACGGAGTTGTTCAGAGTCATTTTGTGCTGCAACCGCTTGCATTGCGGCGGTATATTTTTTAATGTCGTGCCAAAGAGCCTTTGTTTCTTGTTGCTTTTCCAGAAGTTGCTGATAGTACTCTATCTGTAAATGATAGTGCTGTTCTGTTAGTTCTGCCAGATACTTTTCTTTTTCATTTTTCCGCAGAGCTTCCACATAGAAAACAATCATAATATTCACAAAAAGCAGGACAGCCATGAAAAAGACCATATAGTCCGGAAAATCTTTGTCTGCTGCATGGCACTGTACAACATAGCACACGGAGATACTTGCAAGTTGAATACTGATTAGAGGAAGAAGCCATACAATCCGTAAATCACTTTCTTCCCGGTTAAAAAAATGTGACACTAAAATAAGGAGCGGTATTTGAATCAGATTAGAGAACACAACGTAAATCAATCGCGCTGCTCCAACCTGCATTAAAAGTTCCGTATCTGGAAGATGAACGCCAATCAATAACATCGCAAGAATCTCTACCACGGAACCTAAGACAAAAAATGAACCACTTGCGAAAGCCGCTGGCCAAGTCTGAACTTCATAGAACAATCTTGCTAGTAAAAAACCTCCAAGCAGTAAGTAGAGCGTCCTAGGTATCACCCAATTCGGAAAAAGACTTAGAGCGCACTGCCCTGTGCATAGCAAAGCCAAAAAGGCGTAGTGCCATTTGCTTTGAATCCTGTTTCGCACAAATAATCGACTCATAAACAGACATGAGCAGTGCAATGTTTGTAATACTTCCGGCCAATTCTATAAAATAATACATTTTTACCGTCCTAAAATATGTGTTGAACGCTTGATTGAATTCCTGACGTTTCTTCG
>ENA-OQCZ01000247-OQCZ01000247.1-human-gut-metagenome-genome-assembly--contig:-NODE-247-length-16980-cov-6.675725_pt1 | contig 16980 bp, 15 predicted proteins | sample MGYA00242505_ERZ504594 | MGnify/ENA primary metagenome ERZ504594 (study PRJEB26092, sample SAMD00036329) | human gut metagenome | host: Homo sapiens | study: EMG produced TPA metagenomics assembly of... | reverse complement strand
CTTCCGTCGTCATTTCCGCGGATGATAAAGTACGTTGCCTTCACCAGAAAGCGGGGTAAAACGGCAGCATCAGGAGTACCTGGCATACTTTGATGATCGAGTTTGCATTTGCGATCATACGGCCTGCTTCGTTTCCAGAAATACCCATAAAGAAGTCAACTACCTGATTTCCAAACAGCAGGAAAATAATGGAGCAGACAATCGTTCCGGAGATGTTGAACAGCAGGTGGACACATGCCGCACGTTTTGCATCTTTTTTGCAGCCGAAGCTGGCAAGAATAGCGGACATCGTACATCCGATGTTGCATCCAAGCATCATAAACAGACAGATCGGAAGTCCCATCAAGCCCTCTCTTGCAAGAAGCATGATGATTCCGACCGTTGCAGAGTTACTCTGCAGAATCGCGGTAGCCACCCAGCCGACTAAGAACGCAAGAAACGGATTCGTCAGGGATCCGAGGGCGTTGACGACTGCCGGGATCTCTTTTGCTTCGTTCAGGGCTCCTGAGATACCGGAGATACCCATAAACAGAATACCAAATCCCAAGATAACCTCGCCGAGACGGCTGATCGTCAGATTGTTCTTTACGAACATAACCATCAGAACACCGATGATGACAAACAGCGGCGCGATATCCGCAAGGTCAAACGCAATCAGCTGTCCGGTAACTGTCGTACCGATGTTTGCTCCGAGGATAATTCCAGGAGCCTGTGCCAGTTTCATCAGACCGGAGTTTACGAAGCTGACCACCATAACGGTTGTAGCGTTGGAGGACTGAATCAGCGCGGTAAAGAAAATACCGACCAGAAGACCGATCACACGGTTCTTCGTAAATACCTCCAAAATGCTTCTCATCTTGGATCCGGCAACCTTCTGCAGTCCTTCACTCATCAGCTTCATTCCATATAAGAAGAAGCCCAGACCGCCCATCAAAGACACTATTACACTCATATTCTTTTTTCTTCCTTGTCTTTTTCTGATGTCTTTTCAAAATCCCTGTCAAAGTATTTTCGTGTTTTGGCCTCAATATTTTACATTTACTTAACGCAGATTTTACAAGACACCTTTTTTATCATAAAAGAAATCATGACATTTGTCTATAGAAAAATTAAAAATTTCGACAAGAAATTTTCAGATTCTTTTCGTTTCTTTCTTGCATTCTACTTGATAATATTGTAACATTTAGGATGTTTCCATATTATGAGGCGACATTTCCGCCTACAAAATTCAAAAGGAGAGAAAACTATGGAAAAGTTTAGCAAGCTGATGGAAAACACATTCAAGCTGCGGGAAAATGGAACAACGGTCAAAACCGAGATCATCGCCGGTGTCACCACGTTCATGACGATGGCGTACATTCTTGCCGTCAACCCGAACATCCTTTCCTCCACCGGCATGGACCACGGCGCTGTCTTTACCGCAACGGCTCTGGCAGCCTTCCTTGGCACCCTGCTCATGGCACTTTTCGCCAATTATCCATTCGCTCTGGCACCAGGAATGGGCCTCAACGCCTATTTCGCCTACACCGTTGTTCTCGGCTACGGATATAGCTGGCAGGCAGCCCTGACCGCCGTTTTTGCAGAAGGTATCATCTTTATTGTACTTTCTCTGACCAACGTCCGTGAGGCGATCTTCAACTCCATTCCGGTCAGCCTCAAATCTGCAGTCAGCGTCGGCATCGGTCTGTTCATCGCATTCATCGGACTTCAGAATGCAAAAATTGTACTGCCGAACTCTTCAACCGTGGCAGGCCTCTATTCCCTGTCTTCCTACAATGCCAACCTGCAGTCTGCAGCCACATTAAACGGAACAGAGTATGTGGCAGGAACGTTTAACGATGTCGGAATCACCGTTCTGCTCGCAGTCATCGGTGTTATCCTCACCGCCGTTCTTGTCATACGCAATGTAAAAGGAAACATCCTCTGGGGAATTCTTGCAACCTGGATCCTCGGCATGATCTGCCAGGCATGCGGTCTCTACGTTCCGAACCCGGCAAACGGCTTCTACAGCCTGTTCCCGGATTTTTCCAACGGACTTTCCATTCCAAGCCTTGCCCCGATTTTCGGAAAACTGGATTTCTCCATTCTGAAAACAGGCGAGTTCTTCGTGATCATGTTTGCATTCCTGTTTGTCGATATGTTTGATACCATCGGAACTCTGATCGGTGTATCTTCCAAGGCAAACATGCTCGACAAAAACGGAAAACTTCCGCGCATCAAGGGCGCGCTGATGGCAGATGCTGTTGCTACCTGCGCAGGTGCTGTTCTTGGTACTTCTACCACAACGACTTTCGTTGAGAGTGCTTCCGGCGTTTCCGAAGGCGGCCGTACCGGTCTTACCGCTGTTACCACTGCAATCCTCTTCGGCCTCGCTCTGTTCCTCTCCCCGATCTTCCTTGCCATCCCGTCCTTTGCAACGGCTCCGGCACTGATCGTGGTAGGCTTCTACATGCTGACCAACGTAGTCAACATTGATTTCAGCGATCTTTCCGAAGCGATTCCGTGCTATATCTGCATCGGAGCTATGCCGTTCTTCTACAGCATTTCCGAAGGTATTGCCATGGGAGTTATCTCCTACGTTGCAATCCAGATCCTGAGCGGAAAAGCAAAAGAAAAAAAGATCAGCGTGATCATGTACATCCTGGCTGTTCTGTTTATCTTAAAATACCTTCTTCTGTAATGGCTTTTTAACGATACAGAACCGCATAAAAAGGCTCCTGTCCCACAGATTTTATTCTGTGAAACAGGAGCTCTTTTTATGCTCTGGATCAAAAATTTTTATTCTGCCAGGGTCCTGTAAAAGCAGGTGCGGTTTCCGGTGTGGCACGCTGCGCCGACCTGTTCTACTTTGGCAAGGATTGTATCGTTGTCGCAGTCGATCAGAAGCTGTTTTACATACTGCACATGGCCGGAGCTCAGTCCCTTCGTCCAGAGCTCATTGCGGCTTCTGCTCCAGTACGTCATTTTTCCAAGGCGCAGTGTCGTCTCAAACGCTTCTTCATTCATGTAGGCGAGCATCAGCACTTCGTCATTTTCCGCATCCTGTACAACAACCGGAACCATGCCGTCGCTGTTTGTCTTAAAATCCGCCCAGGTAAAATCACATTTTAATGCTTGTTTCATCTCTTGTTCTCCTCTTTTTCTGCTCTTACAGGCTGCCCTTGGTCGAGAGCACGCCGGCAATTCTCGGATCGAAGGAAGTTGCCTCATCGAGTGCCTTCGCAAATGCTTTGAACATCGCCTCGATGATGTGGTGGTTATTTCCGCCGTCAAGCACTTTGATATGCAGATTCATCTGCGCCGCATAGGAAACGGCGTAGAAGAATTCTTTTACCATCTCGGTCTCCATCTCTCCTACTTTCTCCCGCGTAAATTCTGCCTGGAAAGAGAGATACGGTCTGCCGCAGAGGTCAACGGCCGAGAGCACCAGTGTCTCGTCCATCGGAAGGATTCTGTCACCGTAGCGGCGGATGCCCTGTTTGTCGCCGACTGCCTCGCGGATTGCAGTTCCGAGCACGATACCGGTGTCCTCGATCGTGTGGTGGCCGTCTACATCAAGATCTCCGTCTACAGAAACGGAAAGGTCGAAAAGACCGTGGCGGGCAAAGCCGTCGAGCATATGGTCAAAAAAGCCGATGCCGGTGTGGATGTCGCTCTTTCCCGTTCCATCCAGATTTAATGTCATGCGGATCTTTGTTTCTTTTGTCACGCGTTCTACGCTGGCTGTTCTGTTCTCCACTTACTCTTCCCCCTCAAAACGGACGGCAATCGAATTGGCGTGTGCCGTCAAGCTCTCTGATTTTGCAAAGCTCTCGATATCCTCGTGGATCTCGGAAAGGGCTTCTCTGGAATAATAGATGATGCTGGATTTCTTCACGAAATCGTCTACGGACAGCGGTGAGAAGAATTTTGCGGTTCCGTTCGTCGGCAGGATATGGTTCGGGCCGGCAAAATAGTCACCGAGAGGCTCGCTGGAGTTCTCGCCGAGGAAAATAGCACCGGCGTTATGTACCTTCATCATATCCTCAAACGGGTTCTTCGTCACGATCTCGAGGTGCTCCGGTGCGATGGCATCTACGGTGTCGATCGCTTCCTGATGCGAATCGGTGACAAGGATGTAGCCGAAGTTGTCCAGTGATTTGGAGATGATGTCGCTTCTGGAGAGGACTTTTAAGAAACCGTCTACCTCTTCACTTACCTTCTCTGCCAGTTCCTGGGAGGTGGTAATGAGGATCGCACTTGCAAGCTCATCATGCTCAGCCTGGCTTAAGAGATCGGCTGCCACGAACCGCGGATTTGCAGTCTCATCAGCAAGGACAAGAATCTCACTTGGGCCTGCGATGGAGTCGATGCTGACATTTCCGTATACGGCTTTCTTTGCAAGGGCAACGTAGATGTTTCCAGGTCCTACGATTTTATCGACTTTCGGAATGCTCTCGGTTCCGTAAGCAAGGGCTGCAATTGCCTGTGCACCGCCGATTTTAAAGACGCGGTCCGCACCGGCTTCTTTTGCTGCCGCAAGGACAACCGGGTTGACTTTTCCGTCTCTGCCGCACGGCGTTGTCATGCAGATTTCTTTGACTCCTGCCACTTTTGCCGGAAGAATGTTCATCAGAACGGAGGACGGATACGCTGCCTTTCCTCCCGGAACGTATACGCCGACACGGTTCAGGGCGGTCAGCTTCTGGCCAAGCATCGTTCCGTTCTCGGTAGAGGTGAACCAGCTGTTCTGTTTCTGTTTTTCGTGGAATTCACGGATATTTTTCATGGATCTGCGGATGACACCGATCAGCTCTGGATCTACGATGTTGTACGCTTCATCAATCTCTTCCTGTGTTACTTCTACGGTAGAAGCATCGAGTACCGCGTGGTCGAATTTCTCGGTATATTCGAAAACGGCTGCGTCTTTTCTTGTTTTTACATTCTCAATGATCTCCTGCACGGAAGCCTCGTACGTTCCGTACTGTGTCGGGCTTCGTTTCAGCATATTCTCCAGAATATTTTCTGTGGTCTCTTTTGTCAGTTTTACGATTCTCATACCAGTGCTCCTTTCAGATCCTGAATTAATTTGGTAATTCTCTCATTTTCCATCCGCATGCTCACCTGGTTGACAACCATGCGCGCAGACAGCGGGCAGACCTCCTCGAGAACGGTCAGGCCGTTTTCCCGTAAAGTGCTTCCTGTCTCTACAATATCCACAATCACTTCGGAAAGTCCGACAATCGGTGCCAGCTCGATCGAGCCGTTCAGCTTGATCATCTCAACGGTCTGGTGCTTGCGGTTGTAGAAGTAATCCTTGGCAATGTTTGGGTACTTCGTTGCCACACGGATCTGCTGGTTGTGCTGCAGCAGCTCACGCGCGGATTCCGGTCCGCAGACACACATGCGGCACTTGCCGTAGCCAAGGTCCAATACCTCGTAGAGGCGTCTTCCTTCCTCCAGAATCGTGTCCTTTCCGACGATTCCGATATCCGCTGCGCCGTACTCCACATAGGTCGGCACATCCGGACCTTTGGCGAGGAAGAAACGGAGCTTATGCTCTTCGTCCGTGAAAATCAGCTTTCTCGTATCTTTATTTTTCATTTCATCGCAGGTGATGCCGACTTTTTCCAGCAGCTCCAGCGTCTGGTACGCCAGGCGTCCTTTTGTCAGTGCAATGGTCAAATATCTCATCTTTTTCGTACCCTTCCTCTCCTACAGCTCCACCGGCTGTACTTCTCCTGTCGACAAATCGATGGCAAGCACCGAATCGCTCTTCTGAATATAGACAATGCCGCCGAACTGGTTCTTTCTGCCGTATTCTTCATAATCTGCAAGAACCTTGTCCCTTGCAAAGCAGACCAGCGCGACATCCATGCCCTTGCTTCTGTGCTCGTTAGCAAGTTTTACGGCCAGCGGCTGAAGAAAATCCGGGTAGAGCAGCATCGTTTTCGTATTGGCAATCGGAAGAGAAATTTTCTGGCGCTCCAGTGCATTCATCAGAGATTCCATGACAGTACAGAATCCGATCGCCGGCGCTTTCTTTCCGAAGTGCTGCAGCAGTGCATCGTAGCGGCCGCCTTTTACGATCGGCTCGCCGGTGCCGTAGGTGTAGGCCTGGAAAATAATACCAGTGTAGTAATGGAATTTGCTTAAAAGGCCGAGATCGAAGAAGACGTATTTTTCATAGCCGTAATCTTTAACGATCTCATAGATCGTAGCCAGACGATCGAGTGCCTCTCTTGCCGCCGAATTTCTTGTAAGGCCTTTTGCCTTTTCGAGAATCTCTGCATTTCCGAACAGCTGCGGAACATCACGGAGTGCTTCAAACAGATCACTTCGAAGGTTCTGTTTTGCCAGCAGCTCCTCGGCGCCAAAATGATTTTTAATGGAAATCAGTTCTTTTAATTCGTTCAGAACATCCTCGGCGAGAGCAGCTTCCTCGGCGAGCGCCTGGAAGAAACCTACGTGGCCGATGCTGATCTGGAAATCGGTAAGACCGGCATCCAGCATAACTTTTACGGTCATCGCAATGATCTCTGCGTCTGCCATTGCGGAATCATCGTTTAAGAGCTCGACACCCATCTGGGTGGACTCTTTTAAGCGGCCCTGATAGCTGCTGCTGTTGACGAAGCTGCTTCCTCTGTAGCAAAGGCGGATCGGCATCGTCTCTTCCATGAAATACATGGAGGCTGCGCGTGCAATCGACGGGGTAAAGTCCGGACGGAGCACAAGGGTGTTGCCGTCGCGGTCAAAGAATTTGTAGAGCTCGCGGGACGGTGTTGTTCCCACTTCTCTTCCGAATACATCAAAAAACTCGAACGTCGGTGTTTCAATATCCTGATATCCAAACGCATGAAATACCTGCTCAATCTGATTCTCCAGGTATAATTTTTTCGTACATTCCTGATTGTAGACATCCCGGACGCCTTCCGGGGTATGAATTAATCGATCCATGTTTTGTTGTCCTCACTTTTTCGCTTTAGTTCGCTACCATATTACCATATTAAATTTAAAACTATGGTTAGTATATCGGAAAACATTTTCCCTGTCAACCCAAAATTTTAATCCGCTTTCGAATCCCGTATCTCCAGATCCTTCTGGATTCCGTTCAGGTACGGGACGAGAACGCTGCTTCCCGTTCTGGGAAGGAAGAATGACGTTTCAAGCTCGGTGTAGGAAAAATGCTTCTTTCCGCCGTTCTGTCCGCGGTCCCAGAAGGTTTTCATCGTCTCATACCGCAGGTAATAATATTCGTCCCGCGCCGTAAAATACAGCAGCAGGAAGGAAATCCCCCCCTGCTGCTCGAAATCTTTCATAAACGTGACCTGGTGCTCGTGGATGTTTGCGAGCGGAAAGGAATCCGTTTTGCACTCTTTGGCATCGAAGCAGACGGGAATGCCCTGTACAGCGCCGATGTAATCAACGGTACTCTTCTTTTCAAAATAAGCCAGCGTGATGTGTCTGCTCTCCTTATCTATTTTGATCGGGGTGATCGGCGTCGGCACCTTCTGGATCAGTGCCAGATGCTTGTCACGGTACTGCTCGTTTGTGCGGTTGATCATTTCCTCCAGCGTTGATCCGCGGAGTCCCCTCGATGTCCATGCCATAATTCCTGTCCTCGTCTTCGTTCTGTTCTTATTCAATCAGAGAAATTTTGTTCAGCGGCCAGTAGCGCAGAAAGGCCTTGCCGATGATCTTGTCTTTCTCTACGTACGGATTCAGCCAGTAGCGGGAATCCTTTGATACATTCCGGTTGTCGCCGAGCATAAAGTAGCAGCCCTCCGGCACCTCATACGGTCCGAAATCGCCGACCGGTGTTTCCGGGCAGAAATCATCGCGCAGCGGCTCGGTGGAATCGTTGATATACACCTTTCCGTCGCGGATCGTAACCGTCTCTCCCGGCAGTCCGATGACGCGCTTGATAAACTTCTGCTTCTCGTCGTCCGGATAATAGAAAATAACGATGTCATACCGCTGCGGATCGCTCTTTACATAAGCAAGGCGGTTACCGAAGATCTGGTCTCCGGTCATAATCGTGTTTTCCATGGAAGGAGATGGGATTCTTGCGTTGATGACAATGACCTGCTCCACAAAAACAACGACTGCCACGACAATGGCGATCATTTTTACATATTCCCAGATTTCCCGTCCGATGCTCGTCTCCTCCGTTTTTCTTGGTTTTGTTTCTTTCTTTTCGTTGTCTTTTCGGCTCATAATCCTTCTCCCGTCAAATGTTCTCCCTGTAAAATCCAGCGCACGGATGATGGCAGGGGCGCTGTAAAGGTTTTTCCGGACAGATCCGATAAGGTGCCCGTAAGCTCTGGAAATACCGCCTTCCACGAATGGAGAAGTTGGTATTTCAGTCCGTATTTTTCCCGGAAGCGGCGGTTAAACTCCGCATCCCCGTATTTCGTATCTCCCGCAAGCGGATGACCGATGCTCGCGAGCTGGCTGCGGATCTGATGGCTCTTTCCGGTCACCAGCTCAACCTCCAGCAGCGTACAGCCTCTTCCGGCACAGAGCGGCCGGTATGCGGTTTCTATGTAAACAGCATCTCCCTGCTGCTCTCTCTGAATCGAAACACGGTTTGTCCTCTCATTTTTTGTGAGATATCCGCGTATCCGCTCTGTCTCTGTCACGGTTCCTTTTACAACCGTCAGATAGTATTTTCCAACAGCCCGCTCTGCGATCAGTTCTGAAAGCTGCTGCGTCGCCGCAACGGTTTTTCCGGCAAGAATCAGACCGCTGGTGTTCCGGTCCAGACGATTGCAGAGTCCGGCGCGGAACATGGTCTCCTCCCCGGCATTTTTTTCCGAAAGATAGGCGCCGAGCGCTTCGGTAAGGCTCACATCCGTCTCTTTCGCCTTCTGTGAGAGGACACCTGCCGGCTTGTTCAGGAAAATTACTTTTTCGTCTTCATAGACGATATCCAGCTTCGGATACTTTACCTGTTTTCCAGCCGCCGGTTTTTCCGGTGTTTTCCGAAATTTTTCGATGGTCTCTTCCGCCAGATACAGCCGGATCGTATCGCCTGTTTTCAGCTTTTCACTGCCGTCCGCCTTTTTCTGGTTCAGCACAATGTTTTTCTTTCGCAGCATTTTATAGAAGAAACTCTTTGGCGCCTCCTCCATATATTTGGACAGATATTTGATGAGCTGCTGCGCGCAGTCTTTTTCTGTCACGGTCAGTTCTCTCATAGCAATGGTCTCCTACAGTGCCAGCGCCAGCATCGTGTGTTTCACCAGTTCCGTGCGGGACAGATCCGGGTACCGCTCATCCGGTTTGAAGTTTTCACTGGCGCTCTTTTCCAGCTCATCGTAGTTGCGGTTCAGGGAATCGAGGCGCTCCAGAAATGCTTTTTCCCGATCAAAAATCTTCACATGGCATTTGTAGCCGTTGGCACGGATGATCTTGTTCAGATACGTAGTGCAGTCCTCGATCTGTTTCTGGTCTTTGGCGCGCGTGGTGTAGCAGGCGATCTCCTCACCGCAGAACGCCGCTGCTTCGATCATCAGACTCGATTTTTCCTGTGTGATATACATTTCATATCCCATCAGCAGTTTTCCTTTTTTTGCCTCAATGGCATCGTACACTGCTTTGTCCACTGGCTTTTGCATAACCATCATGATAAAACCGACGGCGGCGCGGCAGCCCGGCAGACAGCCTACTACGGCGACAACCGTAAAAATGTTGCTCTTGTTTCCGTCTGCAAGCACAAGTCCGACAATAAAAACGATGGCCGGAAGGACGAACAGTCCCAGTGTCACAAGCAGTCTTTTTTTCTTTTCCCGGCGGATATAGCCGTAATCCCCTTTTCTGATCTTCATTCTTCTGTCATTTCCCTTCTTCGATAAGATCCCCGCTCATCTTCTGCGTGTTTATTTCTTTTTGTGCACGTTGCGGAGCGTCTTTTTCGGCCGTCCGCCTGTTTTGGCTTTTCCCTGTCCGGAACGGTCATTCGCCGTCTTCTGGCCAAAGCCTTTTCCGTTGGACCCTTTTCCTCTTGACAGTTTTCCTGCCTCCCCGGCCATCTTTCTCGGCCGTACGAGACATTTCGGTCCGAATCCGATCAGATCCTCCCGGTGTGTCCGGCGCAGTGCCTCGCAGACGAGCTCATAGTTCTCCGGATTCCGGTACTGAATCAGCGCACGCTGCATCGCCTTCTCATGCGGCGATTTCGGCACGTAAACCGGATCCATCGTCCGCGGGTCAAGACCGGTATAGTACATACAGGTGGAAAGTGTGGAAGGCGTCGGATAGAAGTCCTGTGCCTGCTCCGGGATAAATCCCATATCGCGGATGTACTCGGCAAGCTCCACCGCATCCTCCAAGTCACACCCCGGATGGGACGACATAAAATACGGAAGTGCGTACTGCTGCTTCCCCGTCTTTTTGTTGCACGCATCGAAGCGGCGGATAAATTCCTGATATACTTCGTGGCGCGGTTTTCCCATATAGGAAAGCACACGGTTCGAAACGTGCTCCGGCGCAACGCGGAGCTGACCGCTGACGTGATCCTTTACCAGCTCGGAAAGGAACGTCTGGTCTTTATCGGCCAGGACATAGTCAAAACGGATGCCGGAGCGGATAAAGACTTTCTTCACGCCCGGAATGTCTTTTAATTCCCGCAGCAGCTTCACATAATCTCTGTGATCTGCCACCATATTTTTACACGGCTCCGGGAAGAGACAGTTCCGGTTCGGGCAGGCGCCTTTGGTGAGCTGCTTTTTGCATGCCGGACCGCGGAAATCCGCCGTCGGGCCGCCGACATCGTGAATATAGCCTTTAAATTCTTTTTCCTGAACCATCTGCCGCGCTTCCGCCAGAATGGATTCGTGGCTTCTTGTCTGCACAACGCGTCCCTCGTGGAACGTCAGCGCGCAGAAACTGCAGGACCCAAAGCAGCCGCGGTTGCTCGTCAGACTGTATTTGATTTCCCCAAGCGCCGGCACACCGCCGTCTTTTTCATAGCTTGGGTGATAGGCGCGCATGTATGGAAGCGCATAGACATCATCCATCTCCTGCTCTGTCAAAGGACGGGAAGGCGGATTCTGTACAATGTAGCCCTGGCCCTCATACGGCTCTGCCATCGGCTTCGCATTGATGGCATCGGTATTTTTATACTGAATCGCAAAGCTCTCCGCATACGTCCGCTTGCTCTCCCGCACCTCCTCGAATGACGGCAGCACCACCGGGTCAATCAGGTGATCCAGCGTTTTGCTCCGATAAACGGTTCCCGGAATAAAGGTGACATCATGAACGTCAATGCCAGCCGCAAGTGCATCTGCAATCGCTACGATCGAAAGTTCTCCCATTCCGTACGAAATCAGATCCGCACCGGAATCGAGAAGGACGGAGCGGCGCACCTGGTCAGACCAGTAATCGTAATGCGAAAGGCGCCGGAGCGATGCCTCGATGCCGCCGAGGATCATCGGTGTATGTTTATACGTTCTCCGGATCAGATTGCCGTACACGGTAACCGCGCGGTCCGGCCGTTTTCCCATGACACCGCCCGGCGTAAAGGCATCTGTTTTTCGGTGCTTTTTCGCCACGGTATAATGGTTGACCATGGAATCCATATTTCCGGAAGAGACAAGAAAGCCAAGACGCGGTTCACCGAAAATCGAAATGCTGTTCTCGTCCTTCCAGTCCGGCTGTGAGATGATGCCGACGGAATAGCCGTTCGCCTCGAGCACACGGCTGATGATTGCCGGGCCGAACGAGGAATGGTCCACGTAGGCATCTCCGATGACATAGACAAAGTCAAACTGTTCGATTCCCCGTTCCTTCATCTCTTCTCTTGTAATTGGTAAAAAAGGCATGCTTTACTTTCCTTTCTGTGTTTCGGCGTCCGCTATGCCAAGCGCCGCTTTTTCTTCCTGCGTCAGGAGACGGGCACTGCCCTTTGGCAGCGCCGGATCAAGTTCCAGGCTCCCCATCGACAGCCGTTTCAAATAGACGACCGTTTTTCCGACCTTCTCAAACATGCGCTTGATCTGGTGGAAGCGGCCCTCACAGATGGTAATGCGGATCCGGCTTTCAAAAATGCCAGGCTCTTTTTCAGTCGTTTCCAGAATGGTAAGCTCGGCCGGAAGTGTCGGTTTGTCGTCCCCAATGTCGAGCCCTTCGGCAAATGCCTGCCGATCTTCTTCTGTCACTTTTCCGTCAATCACGGCTTCATACACTTTCGAGACATGCGATTTCGGAGAGAGCAGCCGGTGGGAAAGAGCTCCGTCGTTCGTAATCAGCAGCAGCCCTTCGGTGTCCTTGTCGAGCCGTCCGACCGGAAAGAGGTCTTTTCTTGCCGCATCACTTAAAAGATCGAGTACGGTACGGTCACGGCGGTCCTCCGTCGCAGAGACGACACCCGCCGGTTTGTGGAGCATCCAGTATTCCATTTTCACATAGGAAATGCTGTTTCCGTCCACAGTCACCTGCGCTTCATCCGGGTCGACTTTCAGTTCCGGGGCTTTTGCCGTAATTCCGTCTACGGCCACCCGTCCCTTCCGGATCAGGGCCTTTACTTCCTGGCGTGTTCCCACACCCATGTCCGCCAGATATTTATCGAGTCGTAATTTACTCATACCATCCGCCATCCTGCATAATATTTATTCTTTAACGTTCCGTTGTTTATTTTTCCCCAGCCAAGTGGGAAATCATCCAGGCACACAAGCACCCAGCCCTTTTTCCCCTGACACTCTTCCTCGGAAAACGAGAGTGTCTCACCCTTTAAGTAGCGCATGACACGGTCATCTCCCTTGGGAATGGTCAAACACGAAACGTATTCTTCTTTTTTCAGATACGCCGCCAGCGCCTGGGACGGCTCGAAGCGGTTTTTCTTTACGGTGCCAAGCGAAAGTCCGGTCCGCAGATAGCGCAGACCCTTTGCCGCACAGACACCTTCCGGCAGAAAATAGAGCTGGTCTTTCACAAGGGCAAACGAACCATTCTTCCAGTCCATGCGCACGCCAGCAAGAAACTCTTCCGCCTCTTTCGGCAGCTTCTTTGTCGTTTCCAAAAGTCGGGACGGCTGCCGTTTCCGGCTCTCTCCCTGCTTTTTCAGGAGCGCCACGAAATGGCCTTCTCCCTCCATCCGCTGCGGGAAAATATGAACGCACCGGGAAAGATCGCGGCCATTCACGGATACTCCCGGCGCAAACCCTTCGTAACCCGGGGTAATTTCCTGCACTTCCATATCCGGATGCGCATCCAGCAGCCCTGCGATGACCTCTTCGTTCTCCTTTACAGAAAATGTACAGGTAGAGTACAGCAGCTCTCCGCCCTCTGCAAGCATCTGATACGCCTGCTCGATCAGTTTTTTCTGGATCGGCACATAATGCTCCGGCCCATTTTCACTGTAGTAGCGCAGCATTGAGCTCTCTTTTCGGAACATGCCCTCCCCAGAGCACGGCGCGTCAAGAAGGATCTTGTCAAAAAAGGCCGGATACAAGGTTACTAATTTTTCCGGATCCTCGCTCGTCACGAGAAGACGTCCCACTCCCTGGATTTCCAGGTTGCGCAGCAGCGCCTTCGCCCGCGAATTGCTGATATCGTTTGCCAGCAGCATGCCGCCCTCACCGATCCGGCTTCCCAGCTCCGTTGCCTTTCCGCCCGGTGCCGCACAGACATCGATCACATGGTCTCCCTGCTTTGGTGCTGCCAGTTCCACTGCCAGCATAGACGCGGTATCCTGTACATACAACAGACCGTTTTCAAATTCTTCGATTTCATCCAGTGCTTCATATCCGGATAAAAACAGGGCTCTTTCCACCTGTTCATTCCGTTTCACTGTAATTCCCTGTTGTTCCAGGGAAGCAATGATTGCTTCCACGGAACTCCGATCTGTATCCACCTGCACTGAGGTCGGATGCGGCATGAGATAAGCTGCCAGGCTCCGCTCACAGGCTTCTGCCCCGTACTGCTCTGTAAAACGCTGCACCAGCCATTCCGGTACAGAATATTTGACAGACAGATACTGCACCGGTTCTTTTTCCGCATCCGGATAACAAATCTGGTCCATGTTTCGCGCAATCGTCCGCATCACACCGTTTACAAATCCCTTCAGTCCGCCAAACCCGCGTTTTACTGTCAGCTTTACGGCTTCATTGCAGGCTGCGGAATCCGGCACGGAATCCATATATTTCAACTGATAGACTCCGCTGCGCAAAAATCGCTGCGATCACCGGCTTCATCTTTTTTTACTTTTGTTTTGGAAAACTGGTTGATAATGGCATCCAGCTCAATCATCCGCTCGATCGTCCCCTGAGACAGCCGCGTGATAAATGCACGATCCTGTTTCGGCAGATACCGGTATTTGTCCAGCACATCCCGAATGGCAATATGGGAAAACGCTCCGTCCCTGGTAACAGCCAGCAGGATATCCACCACCAGATTTCTCGTATTTACATTGTCACTTCTACCGTTAGTCATCATCCTGCTTCTTCCTCCGAATAGTACTTATCAACCGCAGAAGCTGCAGGATCATGGAGGCGGCACTTGCCACATAAGTCATGGCCAGACCGCTGTCATGAACTTTTCTCGTATCCTTCCAGTTCGACACTCCCCAGGATCCCTGTATGCTCCAGTTCCTGCATCGCCCGGTGGGAAGCGTTGAATTCCACCGGCAGCGTGATCAGCTGAAACAGTACCGCCAGGGAAAACATGATAATTCCCGCCTGGATCAGCACACTGCTCATCGACCCCGGAAGATCAGACCAATGATGATCAATGGCCATGCCAGGTTGGAACCAATATTTGCGATTTGGTACAAAAGCGCCACGGACACGCAGCGGCACATAGCCTTTTGCATGCTGGATCGCATGCCCGCATTCATGGGCAGCAACACCTACCGCAGCCACCGACGTGGAATTATATACACTGTCTGACAGACTTAACGTCTTATTCATTGGATTGTAATGATCCGTCAGATTTCCCTGAATATGCTGTACCTGTACATCATAAATACCTGCATTCCGCAGAATCCGCTCTGCTGCCATAGCACCGGTCATTCCCGACATGCTGCGCACACGCTGATAGCGGCTGAAGGTGCTGTTCATTCCGGCAGATGCGATCAGGCAGATCACAGCTCCGATAATCACAAATATATACGTATAGTCCATCCAGTAAAACCATAATATCCATAAGGCATATCATTACACTTCTTTCTACTGTGTTCCGCACAATTTTTTTGACCTGAATGTTACAACTCACGCCTCTGACTGTACACAACGCAGCTTCTGTTACTTATTTCAGGAGATACTATTCTCCCAGTTTCATTCCTTCACTCAGGGCATTACCGCGCAAGAATCGCATCCGCACTCATCCGCTTCTTGCCTTCCAGTTGTACTTCCTCCAGCATCAGAATACCGTCGCCGGTCTGCACACCCACGCTGTGTTTCGTCACTTCTGTCAGTTCACCCGGTTCTTTATCGGATGTCTCATCCTTTACTGCTGCCGCCCAGATTTTCAATGTCTTGCCATTAAGATAAGTATATGCACTCGGCCATGGATTTAAACCGCGGATCAGACATTCAATCTCTGCTGCCGGTTTGTTCCAGTCGATGATACCAAACTGCTTTTTGATCAATGTTGTCTTTGTAGCCGCTGCATGATCCTGCTTTGTATAAATCGCGGTACCATCCTCAATAGCTTCCAGCGTGCGGACACAAAGCTTTGCACCAACTCCGCTCAGTCGGTCAAACAGACTTCCGCCGGTTTCTTTTTCATCCAGAACAACTTCTTCTTTCAGGATCATGTCACCGGTATCCAGTCCCTCATCCATCCGCATGGTTGTGACACCGGACACTTTCTCACCGTTGATAACTGCCCATTGGATCGGCGCAGCACCACGGTATTTCGGCAGCAGGGAAGCGTGCACGTTCACACATCCATATTTTGGCATTTCCAGAATCTCTTTCGGCAGAATCTGGCCAAATGCCACTACCACAATGATATCTGCATCAAATGACCGCAGATATTCCACGCACTCCGGTTCCCGGACACGGCGTGGCTGATATACTTCAATGCCGTGCTCCAGTGCCGCTTCTTTCACCGGTGGAAACTGCATGGACTTACCTCTGCCCTTCGGCTTGTCCGGCTGTGTCACCGCCAGTACCACTTCATGTCCCGCATCGATCAGTGCCTGTAATGTTCCCACGGAAAAATCCGGGGTTCCCATAAAAATCACTCGCATATTCTATCCTCCTGTTTTTTGTCATTCACAGGTTTTCCGGTTCCTGTATGTAAAGCAGACATTCGCAATCCGCTTTCACTGCCTGCTCATGAACGCAGTCGCTTTGCGACCTGTCAGTGGGACGCTTTTAACTCCCACTGACATAAGCATCCCCTTACCCCCCGCTTAGTGCTCTACGCACTTGAAGCGGGGAATGCTTATTCTGCGCTCACATACCTCCCACCTTTAAATATCTGCCAGCACATCTGCCAGAGAACGTGTGATCATAAAACCATATACCTCCACCAGCTCTTCCGGTGAAATCTCCATACCACTCTCAATCCAGGTCATCATGATATACGTCATCGTCTGGGAATAATAAGCCGCAATCCGCTCCGGGGTAAGCCACTGGTTTTTCGGAACTTTTCCTTTCATCTTCTCCTCAATCATGCCGGTAAGAAGAGAACGGATGCCGATCTCCACCATCTCCCGGAAGGAATTCTGGCCTTCCATCCTTCCGACACACATGTAAAAATCTTTTTCTTTCTGCATCTTGGAGAAAATAATCTGCATCGCCTCATTGATCATACCATTTTCCACCAACGGCTGAATCGGAAGTAAGGATATCCTGAACCAAAATCCACTCCAGCAAACCATATTTGTCACTGAAATGGTGATAAAACGTCAGCCGGATCACTCCTGCCCCATCCGTAATCTGTTTGATTGTAATCTTTTCCACCGGCTGTTCACATGCCAGCTTCTTAAAACTCTGTGCCAAAGATACATTCACCGGTAGTTTCTGTCCGTCATTCATGTTAAATTCCCCC
>ENA-OQCZ01000246-OQCZ01000246.1-human-gut-metagenome-genome-assembly--contig:-NODE-246-length-17002-cov-6.300622_pt1 | contig 17002 bp, 14 predicted proteins | sample MGYA00242505_ERZ504594 | MGnify/ENA primary metagenome ERZ504594 (study PRJEB26092, sample SAMD00036329) | human gut metagenome | host: Homo sapiens | study: EMG produced TPA metagenomics assembly of... | reverse complement strand
GGGTACATGGATGTTGATCCGATTGAGGGTTAAACCGCTCACGATGCGAGGCGGATCGAAAAATTCAATATTCATCACACTTTTCATGAAAATTCTGTAACCGTTTTCACGCGCTATCTGCTAAAAAATGTTGCCGATGTGAAGTAAACATGGATGTAGTACGCCTGACGTGCCAGGCGAGGAGTGAGTGTGAAAGCGAAGAAGCAGGAAACTGCCGCGACCATGAAAGACGTTGCCCTCAAGGCAAAAGTCTCTACAGCGACTGTCTCCCGAGCATTAATGAATCCCGATAAAGTCTCCCAGGCCACCCGTAATCGGGTTGAAAAAGCGGCCCGGGAAGTGGGTTATTTACCGCAGCCTATGGGGCGCAACGTCAAGCGTAATGAATCCCGCACCATTCTGGTGATTGTCCCGGATATCTGCGACCCTTTCTTTAGCGAAATTATTCGCGGTATCGAAGTTACGGCGGCAAATCACGGATATCTGGTGCTGATTGGCGACTGTGCGCATCAAAATCAGCAGGAAAAAACCTTTATCGATTTGATCATCACCAAGCAAATTGATGGCATGTTGCTGCTGGGTTCAAGGCTGCCGTTTGATGCCAGCATTGAGGAACAGCGTAATCTGCCGCCGATGGTGATGGCGAACGAATTTGCACCGGAACTGGAGCTACCTACCGTTCATATAGACAATCTGACCGCCGCATTTGATGCAGTAAATTATTTATATGAGCAAGGGCATAAACGGATTGGCTGTATAGCCGGTCCCGAAGAGATGCCGCTGTGTCACTACCGCCTGCAAGGTTACGTTCAGGCGCTGCGTCGCTGCGGCATTATGGTTGATCCGCAATACATCGCCCGTGGCGACTTCACCTTCGAAGCCGGAAGCAAAGCAATGCAACAGCTGCTTGATCTTCCACAACCGCCTACTGCTGTCTTCTGCCATAGTGATGTGATGGCGCTCGGCGCACTTTCTCAGGCAAAACGCCAGGGGCTGAAAGTCCCGGAAGACCTTTCCATAATCGGTTTTGATAACATCGACCTGACGCAATTTTGTGATCCGCCGCTGACAACCATCGCGCAGCCGCGTTACGAAATCGGTCGGGAAGCTATGCTGTTATTGCTTGATCAAATGCAGGGGCAACACGTTGGCAGTGGCTCTCGTTTAATGGACTGCGAACTTATCATCCGGGGATCAACACGCGCGTTACCTTAAAGTAAACCTTTAAGACTGCCGTGACTGGTCAAAGGCCCGCCGCTTAAGTAACATGGCGGGCTGACGAACGAATAAATACAGCGAAACGATAGTGGCACAACGAGATTATGTACGCCGCAGCCAACCGGCACCTTCGCGGCGAAAAAAGAGCACCTCACGGAAAAAGCAACGAAATCTGCCTGCGGTTTCTCCCGCTATGGTCGCTATTGCTGCCGCCGTTCTTGTGACCTTTATCGGTGGTCTGTACTTCATTACGCATCACAAGAAAGAAGAGTCCGAGACGCTGCAAAGCCAGAAAGTGACCGGAAACGGACTACCACCGAAACCAGAAGAACGCTGGCGCTACATCAAAGAGCTGGAAAGTCGCCAGCCGGGTGTGCGTGCGCCCACAGAACCTTCTGCCGGGGGTGAAGTGAAAACGCCGGAGCAACTAACACCAGAACAACGCCAGCTTCTTGAGCAAATGCAGGCCGATATGCGCCAGCAGCCAACGCAGCTGGTTGAAGTTCCGTGGAATGAGCAGACACCGGAACAGCGTCAGCAAACGCTACAGCGCCAGCGTCAGGCGCAGCAATTAGCGGAGCAGCAACGCCTGGCTCAGCAGTCGCGTACAACTGAACAAAGCTGGCAGCAGCAGACGCGTACGTCGCAAGCCGCACCGGTACAGGCGCAACCGCGCCAGTCTAAACCGGCTTCTACTCAGCAGCCGTACCAGGATCTGCTGCAAACCCCTGCGCACACCACCGCGCAGTCGAAGCCGCAGCAAGCTGCGCCAGTTGCTCGTGCCGCTGACGCGCCAAAACCGACGGCGGAGAAAAAAGACGAACGCCGCTGGATGGTGCAGTGCGGTTCGTTCAGAGGCGCGGAACAGGCAGAGACGGTACGTGCTCAGCTGGCGTTTGAAGGCTTTGACTCAAAAAAGTTACCACCAACAATGGCTGGAATCGTGTGGTCATTGGCCCGGTGAAAGGCAAAGAGAACGCAGACAGCACCCTCAATCGCTTGAAGATGGCGGGTCATACAAACTGCATTCGGCTCCCGCCGGGGGTTGAAACCCTCAAAATCCCCCCCATCTATAATTGCATTATGCCCCCGTACTTTTGTACGGGGTTTGTTCTCTGTATTCGTAACCAAGGGGTCAGCTCGTGACAACTATAGTAAGCGTACGCCGTAACGGCCATGTGGTCATCGCTGGTGATGGTCAGGCCACGTTGGGCAATACCGTAATGAAAGGCAACGTGAAAAAGGTCCGCCGTCTGTACAACGACAAAGTCATCGCGGGCTTTGCGGGCGGTACTGCGGATGCTTTTACGCTGTTCGAACTGTTTGAACGCAAACTGGAAATGCATCAGGGCCATCTGGTCAAAGCCGCCGTTGAGCTGGCAAAAAGACTGGCGTACCGATCGCATGCTGCGCAAAACTTGAAGCACTGCTGGCAGTCGCGGATGAAACCGCTTCGCTTATACATCACCGGTAACGGTGACGACTGGTGCAGCCAGAAAACGATCTATTGCTATCGGCTCCGGCGGCCCTTAGCGCCCCAGGCTGCGGCTGCGCAGCGCTGTTTAGAAAAACACTGAACTTAGCGCCCGTGAAATTGCTGAAAAGGCGTTGGATATTGCAGGCGACATTTGCATCTATACCAACCATTTCCACACCATCGAAGAATTAAGCTACAAAGCGTAAGGATCTCCCATGTCTGAAATGACCCCACGCGAAATCGTCAGCGAACTGGATAAACACATCATCGGTCAGGACAACGCCAAGCGTTCCGTGGCGATTGCTCTGCGTAACCGCTGGCGTCGCATGCAGCTCAACGAAGAGCTGCGCCATGAAGTGACCCCGAAAAATATCCTGATGATCGGCCCGACCGGTGTCGGTAAAACTGAAATCGCCCGTCGTCTGGCTAAGCTGGCGAATGCGCCGTTCATCAAAGTTGAAGCAACCAAATTCACCGAAGTGGGCTATGTCGGTAAGGAAGTGGATTCTATTATTCGCGATCTGACCGATGCCGCCGTGAAAATGGTACGCGTCCAGGCTATCGAGAAAAACCGTTATCGCGCTGAAGAACTGGCAGAAGAACGTATTCTCGCATGAGCATCGGAATCATGGTTTCCATCAACCAGCGTATGGATGCTGAGACCATCGACCTCGTGGCAGAAGAATTTGGCTTCAAGACTGAATACGTCAGCGCTGATGTGCAGGATGCCATTGCTGAAGAGGAGGACAATGAGGAAGATCTCGAACCACGCGCACCGATTGTCACCGTCATGGGTCACGTTGACCACGGTAAGACATCTCTGCTCGACTATATCCGCAAGGCCAATGTTATTGCCGGTGAAGCAGGTGGTATTACGCAACACATCGGTGCCTACAATGTGACGCTCGAAAGTGGCCGCCACATCACCTTCTTGGATACTCCGGGTCACGAGGCATTTACCGCCATGCGTGCCCGTGGTGCTCAGGTAACTGACATCGCCATCATCATCATCGCTGCCGACGACGACATCATGCCGCAGACCAAGGAAGCCATCAATCACGCCGTGGCTGCCAATGTGCCCATCGTCTTCGCCATCAATAAGATTGATAAGCCACACGCCAACCCCGACAAGATCAAGGAAGGACTGGCCACGATGAACTTCCTCGTGGAAGAGTGGGGTGGTAAATATCAGAGCCAGGACATCTCCGCCAAGAAGGGTATCGGCGTGAAGGAACTCCTCGAAAAGGTGTTGCTTGAAGCCGACATGCTCGAGCTCAAAGCCAATCCAAACCGCAAGGCTGTTGGTACCATCATCGAGTCGTCGCTCGACAAAGGCCGTGGCTATGTTGCCACAGTGCTGGTTTCAAACGGTACGCTCCATCAGGGCGATGTCGTTTTGGCAGGAACCAACTACGGTCGCGTGAAGGCGCTCTTCAACGAGCGTAACCAGCGTGTCAAGAGTGTCGGTCCTTCACAGGCCGCCACGCTTCTCGGCTTCAACGGCGCTCCCCAGGCCGGTGACCAGTTCCATGTGATGGAAACGGAACAAGAGGCTCGCGAAATCGCCAATAAGCGTGAGCAACTCCAGCGTGAGCAAGACCTCCGTACCCACAAGATGCTGACGCTCGACGAAGTGGGTCGCCGCATCAAGCTCGGTTCGTTTAAGGAGATGAACATCATTGTCAAGGGTGACGTAGACGGTTCTGTCGAAGCACTCTCTGATTCGTTCATCAAACTCTCAACGGAAAACATCGCCGTCAACGTCATCCACAAGGGCGTCGGCCAGATTTCCGAAAACGACGTCACCTTGGCTGCTGCCTCTCAGGCCGTCATCGTTGGTTTCCAGGTTCGTCCTTCACAGGCCGCCCGCAAGCTCGCTGAGCACGATGGTGTTGACATTCGTCTTTACTCTGTCATCTACGATGCTATTGAAGAAGTCAAGGAAGCCATGGAAGGCATGCTCGAACCAGTCATCAAGGAAGAAGTCACAGCTTCTATCGAAGTGCGCCAGGTTTACCACATATCCAAGGTGGGTTACGTTGCCGGTGCTTATGTCATCGACGGTAAGGTTAAGCGCACCGACAAGGCCCGCTTGATTCGTGACGGCATTGTCATCTTCACGGGCGAAATCAACGCCTTGAAGCGTTTCAAGGACGACGTGAAGGAAGTGACAACCAACTTCGAGTGTGGTATCAGTCTCACCAACTGCAACGACATCAAGGAAGGCGACATCATCGAAACCTTCCAGGAAGTTGCCATTAAGCAGAAACTCTGATAGCCTTCTTATAGATATATGGAGTGTTCTAAAATTAGCTTGAGCCAATCCTAAAATTACCATAGAACGCCCCATATTATATATATGACAATAGTGAACCGAAAAAAAGCGGTTCACTATTGTTGGCTTTTAAAAGAAACATAGCATGTATATAGATATATTCTTGGTCGTATTGCTGCTTTGGGCTGTATTCAACGGCTGGCGCAACGGCTTCATCAAGGAATTGCTTAACACGGGTGGTGTTTTGAGCGGCTTGCTCCTCTCGTTGGGTTGCTATGCCCTTTTAGGGAAATACCTTGCAGTCGACGGCACGAAGGTCAACATGGTGTTGAGCATCATAGCCTTCTTCATCCTCTGCATCTTCCTTCCCATCGCTCTGGGGTTCGTGGCCAATCGTTTCAACGACCTTTTGTGCCATCTGAAACTCGGTCTCCCCAACAGTCTGCTCGGTGCCACCGTGAGTGTCGTGAAATTCCTGTTCGTCATCAGTTTTGCGTTCAACATCATGGAGAATCTCAACATCATGAATCCCGAGCGCACAGTCGCCTCACGCCTTTATGAGCCAGTACGTGGTTTCCTCGGTTTCGTGCGCGACGAGTCTGCCAAACGTCTGCACAGCCAATCAGACAGCAGTGCCGATAGTGTCAAGACCAAGAGCGACACGACCTACGTCTTTTTCAACCACGACGACGTGAAGGCCAAGGCCAAGAACTCGGGCAAACTCTCTGATTGAGATTGCAAGAACGTTCTGATGTTTCCTGATAGAGCGTGGGGAAGTGGATTCTTCCGTCTCTGAAAATCAGAGAAATAGTGGCTTAGTAATGTTGAAAGAATAAGTTCCGCAATTTTGCACCTGCATTTTTGAGCTATTTTTGAGCTTATTCGAAGGAGCAATGCGAGCATTGTGACTGAGAATAAGTTCGAAAAGAGCCGAAAAGGCAGGGGAGCATATAATATATTACTTGCCAACGGCAAAATTGCGGAAGTTATTTTTTCAACATTACTTAGTAATGGTATTAACAGACAAACCTTATGGAACAGAATAACAACGGCACCGAACAAGGCGAGAAAAATCAGCTCGTGCGTGAGGTGGCCGACAAAAAATACGAATACGGCTTCACCACCGATGTCCATACGGAAATCATCGAGCGAGGCCTCAATGAAGATGTCATTCGTCTCATCTCCTCGAAGAAAGGCGAACCAGAATGGCTGCTCGACTTCCGCCTGAAGGCCTATCGCTATTGGCTCACATTGGAGCAGCCCAAATGGGGACATGTCAACCTGCCAGAGATCGACTATCAGGCCATCTCTTATTATGCCGACCCGACCAAGAAACAAAAGGAGGAAGGCAGCAAAGAGATAGATCCCGAACTGATGAAGACCTTCGACAAACTCGGCATCCCTCTTCATGAGCGTTTGGCACTCTCTGGTGTGGCCATTGATGCCGTGATGGACTCCGTGTCGGTCAAAACCACCTTCAAGGAGAAATTGCAGGAAAAGGGCATCATCTTCAGCTCCATCAGTGAGGCCGTGAGAGAAAATCCGGAACTCGTGCGCAAATATCTCGGCACGGTCGTTCCCTATCGCGACAATTATTTCGCTGCGCTCAACAGTGCCGTCTTCTCCGATGGTTCCTTCGTTTATATTCCGCGCGGTGTTCGCTGTCCGATGGAACTCTCCACCTATTTCCGCATCAACGCGCGAAACACGGGACAGTTTGAGCGCACCCTCATTGTCTGCGACGACGGTGGTTACGTCTCTTATCTCGAAGGCTGCACCGCCCCGATGCGCGACGAGAACCAGCTTCATGCCGCCATTGTCGAGATTGTGGTGAAGGAAGACGCCGAGGTGAAATACTCCACAGTGCAAAACTGGTATCCTGGTGACGCTCAGGGGCGTGGCGGTGTCTATAACCTCGTCACGAAACGTGGGCAATTGCGTGGCAAAAACTCGAAACTCTCCTGGACACAGGTGGAAACGGGTTCTGCCATTACGTGGAAATACCCCTCCTGCGTGCTCATGGGCGACAACTCACAGGCTGAGTTCTATAGCGTTGCTGTCACCAACAATTATCAGGAGGCCGACACGGGAACAAAGATGATTCACATCGGCAAGAACACGCGTTCAACCATCATTTCAAAGGGAATCTCTGCAGGACACAGCCAAAACTCCTACCGTGGTTTGGTCAAGGTGGGCAGTAAGGCTGAAGGAGCACGCAACTATTCTTCTTGCGACTCACTTTTGCTGAGCAGCACGAGCGGTGCGCACACGTTCCCCTACATTGACGTCAACAACCCCGATGCCATTGTGGAACACGAAGCCACCACGTCGAAAATCTCGGAAGACCAGCTCTTCTATTGTAACCAACGTGGCATCCCCACAGAGGCCGCTGTCGACCTCATCGTCAACGGATATGCCAAGGAAGTCATCAACAAACTCCCGATGGAATTTGCCGTCGAAGCCCAAAAACTCCTCAGCGTCTCGCTTGAAGGAAGTGTGGGATAACGCTTGAAGATGCGATACTGCAGGTCAGGCAAATCCCTCTGCCTGCTTATACCACGCCCCCAGTTCATGTCGACATGGACTGGGGGCGTGATGCATTTCCTTCGTAAAGGAGCACACAAAAAAATCGCTGCTTACCCATCGAGTAAGCAGGCGATTTTTGTGTGATTTTGGTAATCTGTCAATTACATATTCATACCACCGTCAACCTGAATAACCTGACCGCTGATATAGCTTGACATGTCAGAAGCCAAGAAAGTGGCAACGTCAGCGATGTCTTCCGGTTTGCCGCCGCGGCGCAAAGGAATAGCCTTCATCCATTCCTTGCGAACCTCTTCAGAGAGGGCAGCCGTCATGGCCGTTTCGATGAAGCCCGGAGCGATGGCGTTGGCGCGGATGCCGCGGCTACCCATTTCCTGGGCAACGCTCTTTGCCAGGGCAATCAGTCCGGCCTTAGAAGCGGCGTAGTTGCTCTGTCCAGCATTACCGTGAACACCGACCACGCTGGCCATGTTGATGATAGAACCCTTGCGCTGGCGCATCATGATTGGTGTGCAAGCGTGGATGAAATTGAAAGCCGATTTCAAGTTAACGGCAATCACGGCATCCCATTGCTGTTCGCTCATGCGCATCATGAGGCCGTCTTTTGTGATACCGGCATTGTTCACCAAGATGTCGATAGAGCCGAAGTCAGCGTGTACTTTCTCCACCACTTCAGCTGTCTGAGCGAAGTCAGCAGCGTTAGAAGCATAGCCGACGCACTTAACGCCCTTAGCTTCGATTTCCTGGCGTGTTGCTTCGCCGTTTTCGTCGATGACGAGGTCGGTGAAGGCAATGTTGGCACCCTCTTCTGCGAATTTCAAGGCGATGGCCTTGCCAATGCCGCGGGCGGCACCTGTAATCAATGCGGTTTTACCTGTTAAAAGTCCCATATTAATATTGTATTTATATTGGTATTACTTATGTCAGCGGGTTCATCCCCAAGGCACGTCTGACGATGCCCATCACGATGGGGCGCGTGTCAGCGTCCGTCAGTCCTTCGCCCAGCCGGTCGTAGATATAAGGCACTTCCAGTCCCTTCACGCTATAGTGAATGATGTCTGCCATGAGATTGACGTTGTCAATGCGAAACTTGGCGCGGGCGATACCTTCTTCCAACACGCGACGCAGGATGTTGCGTTCCTCCTCGTCAAATTGGCGGCGCACTTTTTCCACCAGCCAGATATTGCGGAAAAACTCAGCACGCAGCGACCCGTTGCGCGTCACCACTTCTTTGATGACGCTCAAGTGTGTATAGATGAGCGTGAGCACCTTCTGTTCTGGTTCGGCTTCAATGCTGGCCACTTCGTCAATTCGTTCAGAGAGACGTTCCAGTTCCGTTTCAATCACGGCGGCATATATTTCCTCCTTGTTGCGGAAATAGGTGTACAATGTGCGTCGTCCCTTACCCGAATTGGCGGCAATATCGTTCATGGTCGTTGCCTCCAGGCCTTTGCGGGCGAAGAGTTCACGAGCCACTTCCACTAATTTCTGACGAGTCTTGGTGATGGACATACTTTTGAGGTCTTTGTTTATGGCCGCAAAGTTAACGTTTTTCCTTCACACTGACAAGGGAAATGGTGGTTAAAATGCACACAGATAGGGTGGTGTGCGCAATGTAATTATAGGAGTGGGTCGTCAGAATTATATTTATACAGGCATCACCCCTGGCAAGTCGTTATATATAAATGTTCTGTCAATGCGTCGACACGTCCTCCTGTTTGCAGTCAAAACCATGCGCTCAAATATCCCGATGCGAGCCCTCCCCCTCAAATTTACGCCGACTTGTGGGCGCATTCAATAAATTTGTGCTAATTTTGCTTGGTTAAGTAGGTGGTTGGATAATCTGCGGAGGCCGACGGACAGAAAACCGTTCCCCAGCGGAAAATACCCTCCACATCACTTGCCGATAAAGTATGCACCCCGTTCCCCTTCTTTCCTCCGCCATCGAGCGCGGCATGATGAAGGGTGCGAGCACAAAAACTGTTTGATGAAAAAGGAAAACGATTTCAAATATCTCAACCACATCGATTCGCCCAAAGACCTGCGTGCTTTGGGCGTTGAGGCGTTGCCCGACGTCTGCAATGAACTCCGCCAGGACATCATCAACGAGCTGGCCGACAATCCCGGGCATTTCGCTTCGAGTCTCGGTGTGGTGGAACTGACCGTGGCGCTCCATTATGTCTTCAACACCCCCTACGACCGTATCGTTTGGGACGTCGGACACCAGGCCTACGGACATAAAATCCTTACCGGCCGACGCGAGCAATTTTCAACCAACCGTAAGCTTGGCGGCATACGTCCGTTTCCCTCTCCGCTTGAGAGCGAATACGACACCTTTGCCTGCGGACATGCCTCCAACTCCATCTCGGCAGCCCTCGGCATGTCGATGGCAGCTGTCAGGAAGAAAGAAGACAACCGCCATGTGGTGGCCGTCATCGGTGACGGCGCAATGAGCGGCGGACTGGCCTTTGAGGGGTTGAACAATGCTTCCGACACGCCAAACAACATGCTCATCATTCTCAACGACAATAACATGAGCATCGACAACTCGGTGGGGGGCATGAAGGAATACCTCACGCATTTACACACCAGCAGAAGCTATAACAAACTGCGTTTCCGCATCTCCAACCGCCTCTCTTCGTGGGGCTTGCTCAGCGATGAGCGTCGCCGGAGCATCCTGCGTTTTAACAACTCCCTCAAATCGCTGCTCACCAATCAGCACAACATCTTTGAGGGCATGGACATCCGCTACTTCGGCCCAACCGATGGTCACAACGTGAAAGAACTCGTGCGCATCCTTTCTGAAATCAAAGACATGAAGGGGCCGAAGCTCCTCCACATCCACACGGTCAAAGGAAAGGGTTTCAAGCCCGCTGAGAAGTCGGCAACGGAGTGGCATGCGCCTGGCAAGTTCAATCCAGAAAGCGGATGCCGCATCGTGAGCCAGAATGCCGACGGCGTTCCCAAATTCCAGGATGTCTTTGGACATACGCTCGTGGAACTCGCAGAAAAAAATCCGCGCATCGTTGGCGTCACACCAGCCATGCTCACGGGCTGTTCCATGAACCTCATGATGGATGCCATGCCTGAGCGCACCTTCGACGTGGGCATCGCGGAGGGGCATGCCGTCACCTTCTCTGGCGGCATGGCGAAAGAAGGCTTGCAACCCTTCTGCAATATCTATTCTTCCTTTGCACAGCGTGCCTACGATAATGTCATCCACGACGTGGCCCTGCTCTCGCTCCCCGTTGTTCTTTGTCTGGACCGTGCCGGACTGGTTGGCGAAGACGGGCCGACGCATCATGGTGCCTTTGATCTGGCCGCCTTGCGTCCCGTGCCCAACCTCACCATCGCCTCGCCTTATGATGAGCGCGAATTGCGTCGCCTGATGTTCACGGCACAACTTCCGGGAAAGGGTGCCTTCGTCATCCGCTATCCCCGTGGAAAAGGGCGTCTCAGCGATTGGAAATGTCCTTTGGAGGAAATCCCTGTTGGCAAAGGCCGCTGCCTCAAGTGCGGCACCGATGTGGCGCTCATCTCCTTCGGCCCGATTGGTAATGTCGGTGCCGATGCCATTGTCGAGGCCGAAGCCAAGAGCGGACTTAGCATTGCCCACTACGACCTCCGCTTTCTAAAACCCCTCGATGCCGACTTGCTCCGCGAGGTGGGAGAGAAATTCTCCAAAATCGTCACCATCGAAGACGGCGTACGTGCCGGTGGCATGGGCAGTGCCGTGCTCGAATGGATGTCCGACAACGGATTTTCGCCGCGCCTCACGCGTCTCGGGCTTCCCGACGAATTTGTGGAACACGGAACAGTTGCACAGCTCCGCCAGATTGTTGGGCTCGACAAGGAGAGCATCGTCAATGCCCTCGTGAAATGAAAGAAAAGCCTTAGCTGGTGGTCGAATTTACGAATTGCCCACCAGCATCATACCCATTTATCTATAATGAAAATCATTATCGCCGGGGCCGGCGCTGTCGGCACCCATTTGGCAAAACTCTTTTCGCGTGAGCGCCATGATATCACGCTCATCGACGACAACCCGGAGCGCCTTGAAGGCATCGGGTCAAACTTCGAGATGCTAACCATCTGCGATTCCCCCTCGTCCATCGAAACCCTCAAAAGGGCCGATGTGGGCAAGGCCGACCTCTTCATCGGCGTCACCCCCGACGAGGCACACAATATGACGTGTTGCATGCTCGCCTCCAAGCTCGGAGCCACGAAGACTGTGGCGCGTGTTGACAATTATGAATACACACGTCCGGAACATCGCGACTTCTTCAAAACCGTTGGCATCGACTCCATCATCTATCCAGAGATGCTTGCCGGACGCGAAATCATGCACAACGCCTGCCACAGTTGGGTGCGCCAGTGGCTTGAAATCCAAAACGGCGCCCTCCTCATGCTTGGCATCAAGGTACGCGAAGATGCCCACATCCTCGACGTGCCTCTCCGCCGCCTTTGCGGTCCGGAGGCGCCATACCACATCGTGGCCATCAAGCGAGGTTCCGAAACCATCATTCCCCACGGCGACGACTGTGTGGAGGCGGGCGATATGGCCTATTTTATGACCACGAAGGAATATGTCGACTATCTGCGCGACATCACTGGCAAGATGGACTATCCCGAGGTGAAAAACCTCTTCATCATGGGCGGCGGCAGCACCGCTGTGCAGGCCATTTGGTATATGCCGGAGAACATACATGCCAAGGTGGTGGAGGCCGACGTTCACCGTTGTGAACGTCTCAACGAGCTCATCAGTCGCCGCCATGTGCTCATCTTGCACGGTGACGGACGCGACCTCGACCTCCTCGTCGACGAGGGCATACGAAACGCGCAGGCTTTTCTCGCCCTCACCGACAATTCCGAGGCCAACATTCTCGCTTGCCTGGCCGCCAAGCGCCTCGGCGTGCGCAAAACCGTGGCGATGGTGGAAAACACCGATTATATCTCTATGGCCGAAAGCCTCGACATCGGCTCCATCATCAACAAGAAGACCTTTGCCGCCAGCCACATTTATCAGATGATGCTCAAGGCCGACGTCACCACCATGAAGACGCTGACCGTTGCCAATGCCGACGTGGCAGAATTTGTGGTGAAAGAAGGCTCTCGCATCACGCATAAGCAGGTCAAAGACCTCGATCTGCCGTCAACCGTCACCCTCGGCGGTCTCGTGCGAAACGGCAAAGGCACACTCATCAATGGTAACACTTACATTCAAGCTGGCGACACCGTGGTGGCTTTCTGTCTGGAAAACACCGTGAAGCGCCTTGAGAAGTTCTTCAAATGATAAACTATAAGATAATTCTGAAGGTGCTCGGCTCCTTGGTGATTCTTGAGGCTGTCATGTTTGTCTCCTGTCTCATCCTTGGATTCAGCTATGGCGAGCGCCAGTGGACCGACTTCGGCATTCCGGCCATCCTGGCCACCGTCATCGGCATTTCGCTGCTCGTTCTTGGCCGCAAGGCCGAAAACCGCATGAGCCGCCGCGATGGCTTCCTGAGCGTTTCGCTTTCCTGGATCATGTTTTGCATTGTCGGCACCATGCCGTTTCTCATCAGCGGCTACGAGCCCCGTTTCGCCGCTGCCTTCTTCGAAACCATGTCGGGATTCACCACCACCGGCGCCACCGTGCTCAACAACATCGACCAGCTGCCCCATTCTCTCTTACTATGGCGCAGCATCACGCATTGGTTTGGAGGTATGGGAATCGTTTTCTTCACCATTGCCATCCTCCCGACGATGGGCACTGGCGACCTCAAACTCTTCTCGGCTGAGGCTTCTGGCTTGAAGCTCGACAAACTCCATCCCCGCATCAGCACCACGGCACGCTGGATTCTCGCCGTTTACATGGCGCTCACCCTGAGCTGTATCGTGGCCTATCATTTGGGCGGCATGACGGCTTTCGATGCTGTCAACCATGCCTTCTCCACGGTGGCCACCGGTGGATTCTCCACCCATCAGGCCAGCTTCGCCTATTTCCATTCTCCGCGTCTTGAGTTGATAGCCTCCGTGTTTATGATTCTCTCTGGAATCAACTTCTCGCTGCTCTATCTGCTCATCATCAAGCGGCGCTTCAAAAAAGTGTTTACCGATGGAGAGGTGCGCTATTTCTTGACCATCGCCCTCGCTTCCACGCTCATCATTGCCGCTTTGCTTTTTTTCCAAAAACACGTCGGCATCTTCGACGCTCTGCGCCAGGCCCTCTTCTACGTCGCCTCGTTCCAAACCACCACTGGTTTCACCAGCGTTGACCCTGAAGTGTGGCCGCCATTGGCCATCATCGTCCTCCTGCTTGTCAGTGTCTGTGGAGCCTGTGCCGGTTCCACCAGCGGTGGAGCAAAATGCGTGCGTGTGGCCGCCGCCGTTAAAATCTTTGTCAACGAGTTTCGCCACATCCTCCATCCCAGCGCCGTGCTTCCCCTGCGTCTCAACAAGACCACCCTCTCAGCCAGCGTTGCCACCACCGTTTTCGCCTTCTTCATGGCCTATCTTCTGCTCATGGTGTTCGGCACCTTCGTCTATCTCCTGATAGGAGCGCCCCTGCTTGATGCCTTTTCCATCAGCATCTCCTGCGTGAGCAATGTCGGTCCGGCTTTCGGTACCATGATTGGTCCGCTCGACACTTGGGCGGCCATGCCCGACACGGGACTCTGGGTCAGTTCCTTCCTCATGCTCGCCGGACGTTTGGAGATTTTCTCCATCCTCCTGCCCTTCACGCCTGCTTTCTGGCACGACAATTGATAATTGAAACAACTCAGCCTATGAAAAAGAATATTCTTTTATGCGTGTTGGCCCTTTGTGCCGCTGCATTCACCGCCTGCGACCATAGAAATATCAAGCAAGTGGTCAAGGAAATCGCCGAAGCGCCTGCCGACACCCTCGGCATGGTCCGGCAAGTGGTGCAGACCAATGATTTCTCCGTGGTGGAGGTCGACTGTTTTGCCGACGTCACCTTCCATCAGACGGCTTCTGCCACCGCCCCCTACGTTGTCCTCCGTGCCCATCGTGACGTCTTGCCCCATGTCGGTGTGAAAACCCTGGAGGACATGGTCATCATCTCCACCGACCGCCGCTACCGCATGCCCGAAAGGGCCGTCGTGGTCATTGATATCTACGCCCCGTTCATCAGCAAATTCATGCTCAACGGTGGCAAATGTATCCGTCTGGGCGACATCCGCTTGAAATCGCCACTCACCCTGGAAATCGACGGCGTCGGTGCCATCACAGCCAATGTTCTGAAGGCACCCGAAGTGGACGTCTCCATTGACGGAGCTGGCAGCATCGACTTGAAAGGCATCGAAACAGAACGCCTCGCTGCCAGCATCAATGGTGCCGGACAGATGTTCCTGGCGGGCCATGCCTGTGAAGCCGCTGTCGGCGTACAAGGCACAGGCGGGAGTGGATTATTCCAAACTGAAAACCGACAAACCTGTCGTGGGACTGTAACGATTTTTGCGCGGGTTAAAAGTCCAAACGTCCGTTGCGTCGCCATTACAACGGACTGATTTTTAATTAGTCCCAGACGGCGCAACAACGAATTTCGTGGCCGCAGGATGAGGCGCCAGTGAAACAACGAAATATATTTGGCCTCAGACGGCGTAACAACGAATTACACGAATTAACGAATTTCGTGGCCGTAGGATGGGACGCCAGCACTGTAGCTCACTTTGCTCGCAAAGTGAGGGCCACGGACACGTCGCGAAAATGCTAAAGTTCGCTATAGGTTCGCTCTTTTACGGCGTATCTGCTATAAATCGTCCCCTCACTTTGCGAGCAAAGTGAGCTACAGTGCTTCGCCTCAGACTTCCGCCGTATGTTCGCGCATCGTCCCCCTTTAGCCCCCCGCCAAGCCATCAATTCCAAAACCGCGTACAATTTTCTCTGTATTTCACCCCCACTAAAAAAGGTGTTCAGAATTAGTTTCCCTGCAAGAATATTGCAAACTAATTCTGAACACCTACTTGTTTGCTGAAGAGCGCTTCAGATCATTTCTTCTTCTTAAAGACCCCCTTCATTTTTCCGAGTGCGCCCTTGGCCGCATCCTTCACTTTCCCGACAGTGCCTTTCACGCCTCCTTCTTGTGCTTCGCCCACGCTCGTCGGCGCTGCTGGAGTGGCAGGAGTGCTCACCACCTCAGTGCTGCCCACAGGATTTCCTGCCAGGCCGTTGAAATAATCCTTCAGACGCTGGTCTTCATAAGCACTTCCAGAGGTGTTCTTCACCTTTCCAGCGAACTTCTCCACGCCGTCTGCACCTTTACCAGTGACAAGCAGTTCCACCGTCTTGTCGCCGTCCACAGTGAGCGTGGCACTATAAGTGGAAGGCTGTCCATACCGTTCTTTCTCCTTACACTTCAGCGTGAATGTTTCCTTGTTCCCCGTCTTCTTGTAGTTGATGATGTCGAAACACGGATCTTCATCTCCCGCATCCATCCAATAAAGTTTCTTGTTGCGGTCGATGACATGCCGTCCGCCGTCGAAAAATAGCAGTTGCACCTGTGCTGAGGCCGTCATGGCCAAACAGAAGAGCACGAAGCTCAAAATTCCTTTTGTTTTCATCGGTTCTTTGGTATATTAAAGTTAGTTAGAATATAATGGTGGATACGCTTGCAAATCGGTAGGGAGGCAAGCAGGTATTACTCTGCAAAGTTAGGCAAACATTTTGTAAAAATGCTTTAAGCAAGTCAGCACTTTTTTTGAAAAATAAACGGGAGAATGCCAATATTTCCACACTACCCCAGGTTCCTTGAAATGTTATCTGCCCGCGGCCGCCGTTCGTGCTACTCGCGGCCGCGGGTAATGCTACCTTCGGCCGCGAGTAGCACGAACGGCGGCCGCGAGTAGACAACAAAATATAGTTTTTGGTCTCAGCTGGCGTACCAACGAATAAACAAATACCTTGGCGTAGGACGGGGCGCAGCATTATAGCTCATTGCTTTCGAAAAGTGAGTGCCACAGTCATGTTGAGAAAATCTCTGCCCATAAGTAGGTGGTCAGAATAATGCTCCTGGCACATATTCTAAAAATAATTTTTGCCACCTACTTATATATATAATAGCGCGAAAACCGCCCCTCGCCCCATATTTTTCTTCCGAAACCATGTTCTTCGGCATAAAACCCGAAAAATTCCGCTGCAGGTTTTTGCCATATTCTTAGCGTTTCCTACCTTTGCCGTGTTGTCGACCGAAAAAAGTCGAAAAATTTTTCAGGGCGCAAAGCGTTGTCTTTTAGCGCCTTGTCCTTTTCGCGCAATTTTTTCTTGAAAAATAATTGCGAAACATTTGGCGATTATGGAAAAAGTCCGTAATTTTGCACTCGCTAAACGGGACGAGCGGTACACCACTCACCACCGCGACAGCAAAGAGTTCTTTGAAAGAAATTACATAAAACTATTTTGTAGAGAAGTACAAGGGACTTGCACTGCACTGGAAACAGGGCATGCAAGTAACAAAGGTTTAAAACAAACCGTCAATTACTCTAATA
>ENA-OQCZ01000245-OQCZ01000245.1-human-gut-metagenome-genome-assembly--contig:-NODE-245-length-17040-cov-4.152664_pt1 | contig 17040 bp, 16 predicted proteins | sample MGYA00242505_ERZ504594 | MGnify/ENA primary metagenome ERZ504594 (study PRJEB26092, sample SAMD00036329) | human gut metagenome | host: Homo sapiens | study: EMG produced TPA metagenomics assembly of... | reverse complement strand
GCGGAAGAATGCTGCTGGATATCGGACCGAAGGAGGACGGAACGCTGGATGAACGCCAGGAGAAAGTTCTTCTGGATCTGGGCGGATGGATTCATGACCATAAGGAAGCGGTATTTGGAACAGAAAAAGGACTGGATTACAATCATTTCCTCGGCGGAAGCACGATTTCGGCGGATAAGAAGACGATGTATCTTTTCGTCTATGATAAGCCGCAGGAGACACTGTGTGTGAAAGGCATTAAAACACCGGTAAAAAGGGTGACGGTTCTGCATACGGGAGAGGAGCTTCGGTTCTCCTATACGGGTTCGCTTCCATGGAGCGGCATTCCGGGAACACTCTGGATCTGGGCCGGCGAGATGAGCATTCATCCGTTTGCAACGATTGTGAAGGTAGAGCTTGAGGATGAGATCACCTACAATCTGGGACACGGGGAAGTCGTAACCTTTAATGAGTAAAACGATTCGGACAGAGGAGCTTATGAGATGAAGAGAATAATTGGCTATGTAAATACGGCGGACTTAAATCATATGCGAGAAGAGGATGTGCGGGCACTTACCGTGATCAATATTGCATTTGGTCTGATCCGGGACGGAGAAGTTGTATGGGATGCAAAGGATGCACGGGATGGAATAGTATCCATTCGGAAAAGCAACCCGGAGCTGAAGATTGTATTGTCCGTAGGCGGCTGGGGAGCAGACGGCTTTTCCCAGGCTGCAAGAACAAAAGAGGGAAGAGAGCGGTTTGCTGCGAGTGCACTTGCAATTGTGAAGGAGTATGGTCTGGACGGCATTGACATTGACTGGGAGTATCCGGGCACATCGCTGGCAGGAATTGCGTCGGACAGATCGGATAAAGAGAATTATACGCTGCTTCTGGCGGAGCTTCGGAAGACACTGGACGCGTACAGAGAAGGCATGCTTGTAACGACAGCAGTCGGCGGAGATGTTTACTTTGCACTGCAGACAGATATGAAGGAGGCCTCCCGGTATCTGGATTATGTGCAGCTGATGACGTATGATCTGCAGGGCGGTTTCCAGAAGGTGACGGGACATCATGCGGCGCTGTATCACAGTGAGGGAAATTTGTTTGATGCATGTGTGCAGAAGGCAGTGAACGGTTTTGTAAATGCAGGCGTTCCAATGGAGAAGCTGATTCTTGGCGTACCGTTTTATTCCAGAAAATGGGATGGAGTAAAAGGCGCCGGATGCCGCAACGGGCTTGGAATGGAAGCAGAGACGGTCGGAGGATATGGCGGTGACTATGGCGAGCTCAAAGAGAGCTGGATCGGAAAGAGGGGATTTATCCGGTATTGGGATGAGCAGGCAAAGGTTCCGTATCTGTTTGACGGGGAAACATTTATCAGCTATGAGGACTGCGAGTCACTTGGGGTGAAAATTGCGTACCTGAAAGAAAAGGGCATGGGGGGCATTATGTTCTGGGAGTATAAATGCGATCCCAGCGGAGAATTACTTTCATTTATAAAGAAAAATATGTAGCGTAGTGACCCACAGCCGGTATGTGAAAAGGCTCCTCGCTCCGGTGTTCCTGAAAAATCGCAAGGAATCCTTTTTCACATGGCGTCTGCCGCCGGTGGGCGGATGTACGTTGTGGAGACGGATAGGAAAAAAGAGAAAGGGATAGATAGAATCATGATCTCAGAAAATTTGAAAAATATGCAACGGAAAAATTTGAGGGACGGAGAGAGCTTCTGGCTCCGGTGATGCCTGTTATCGAAGAAAAATTGAAACAGTGCAGTGAAGAAGAGGTTGTGCTGATGAAGTTTCTGTATGGTACGATGCCGGTAAGGGATGCGGGAGAATATGGATTTAACCTTTTTCTTTCGTACGTGAAGCATGCGCTGATGCTGCGGGAGAAGGTGGCATGGTGTAAGGAACTGCCGGAGGATGTGTTTGTAAATTATGTGCTGTATGACCGGATCAATTCCGAGGATATTACGGACTGCAGACCGTTTTTTTACGAGCAGATTATGGGGCGTGTAGCCGGAATGAGTCTTTGGGAGGCAATTCTGGAGATTAATTACTGGTGTGCGGAGCATGCAACGTATGAGGCGACGGACAGCAGAACGGCATCTCCGATGACGATGTATCGGAGCGGAAAGGGACGCTGCGGCGAGGAGTCAACGTTTGCAGTTACGGCGTATCGGAGTGTCGGTATTGCGGCGCGGCAGGTCTATACACCAAGATGGGCGCACTGTGATGACAATCATGCGTGGGTTGAGGTGTTTGTGGACGGCGAGTGGCATTTTCTCGGTGCCTGTGAGCCGGAAGAAGTGCTGGATACCGGCTGGTTCTCGGGTCCGGCGAATCGGGCAATTCTGATTCATACGCGGAACTTCTCGGATTATGTGAAGGAAAGTAACGAGGAGTATCTTGGAAAAGAAGGAGCGCTGTACTACTTTAACCATACAGATTTTTATGGCAGAACGAAGCTGGTGAAGATTCTTGTGAAGGATGAGAATGGAAAACCGGCTGCAGGAGCGCATATTGCGGTTGAAATCCTGAATATGGCAGAGTTTTTCCCGGCTGCAGTGATGATTGCGGATGCGGACGGAGAAGTTCGGATGACACTTGGCCTTGGCGATATCCGGGTACGGGCATTTGACGGAATACGCCGGGCAGAGGCAATGATGCGGATTGAGGAGGAGGATTCGCTGGAACTGGTGCTTCGTGAAGAGGCGGTTCCGGAAGCGGATGACAGGTGGCAGACGCTGGAAATCCGGGCACCGAAGGAGGTGCCGGTACGGAATGTCGTTGCCACAAAGGAGCAGAAGGAGCGCAATGCGGCACGGATGGCAGAGGCGGAACGGCTTCGGAAGGCACGGTTTGCAGCATGCTTTGATGAGAAAAAGGCTGCTGCGTATCCGGAAGCGGAAGAGATTTTCCACCGGGCAGGAGAGAATTTTGAGGAGGTTTATACATTCCTTTCCAAAGATGAAAATCCGAACCGGAAGAAGCTGCTGTTTTCGCTGGCTTTAAAGGATGCGAAGGACTTGAAGGCATCCGTTTTAGAGGATCATCTCGACTGCGAGCAGGGGGATCTGCCGGAGGAGATTTTCAGGAAGGATCTTCTTTGCCCGCGTATTTTCCTCGAGGAGCTGACGCCGTATCGGAGCATGATCCGCGGATTTTTTGAAGAGGAGACAAAACGTAGCTTTGTGGAGCAGCCGGAACGGATTCTGGATTATCTTAAGAAGAATATTACCTTCCATGCAGAAGAAGAGTATGACACGATCATGGCAACACCGGTCGGCGTCCTTACGATGAAACAGGGAAGTCCTCTGGCGCAGAAGATTCTGTTTGTGGCAATCTGCCGGAGTCTCAATGTAGCGGCAAGACTGAATCCGGTGACCCTGGAGCCGGAGTATTACCGTGATGGGGCATTCCACAGTGTGGAAACAGAAGCTGCTGTTTTGAAGGATGAAACGGAAAGTGCGGTTCTGACACTGAATGCGGAGGATGGAAGCGCATGGAAGTATTATCAGACGTGGACCATCGGAAAGTGGAACGGAACAGTGTTTGAGACGCTGAATTACGAAGAAACCGCATTCAATGGCAAAACACTGGCTCTGACCCTGGAGCCGGGCTGCTATCGTCTGATTACAAGTATGCGTATGCCGAACGGTGACCAGCATGCTGCATACCGCGTGTTTGAACTGAAGGCGGGAGAAGCAAAAGAGATTTATCTGGAAGCCGTGAAAAAAGAGCTGGATGAGCTGTTAGAGCACATCGAACTGCCGGAGATCACGCTGGAGGATCTGGATGGAAAGGCGCATACCCTGAACGATCTCACCAAAGACGGCCCGATCCTTCTGGCCTTCCTCGGAACCGGAGAGGAGCCGACCGAGCATGTTCTGAATGAGCTGATCGAAATCGCAGAGAAGTGGAACGCAAAAGACGCTGCCATGGCAGCCGTGCTCCGCACGAAAGCCGACCTGGAAAACACGACTTTCCAGAAAGCCCGCGCAGCAATCCACAATATGTCCCTCTACCTCGACCCATCCGACGACGCCCCGGCGATCGCCGAAAAAATGGGAATCGACGCAGAAAAACTCCCACTGCTGATACTCGCATTGCCGGGAAACATCGGCGGACGCGCTTATGCCGGATATAACGTCGGCAGCGTCGGACTGATGCTGCGGCTGATGGAAGAGGCGGCGAAAGCGTAAGTTAATACTAAAAAAACAGGCTGACGCATGAATGCGGCAGCCTGTTTTTTAAAGAACGCCCAGTTTTTTCAACTGTGACACGCCATCTTCATATCCCGTAAAATGAATTCCATGAATCCCTGCCTGCTCTGCGGCCTCGACGTTTGCTTTGGTGTCGTCGAGGAATACGCAGCGGTCCGGGGTGAGGGAGAATTTCTGGATCAGGTGCTGGTAGATCTCCGGTTCCGGTTTTGTTAAATGGCAGGTGTAGGAGAAGAGGGTTCCGTCCATGTAGGGGAGGAAGGGCATTTTCTCTTTGGTGCGCTCGAAGAGGTCTCCGGAGTAGTTGGAGAGGATGTAGAGGCGGTAGCCTTTTTCTTTTAAGGAGCGTACCCAGCTTTCTGCATACGGCAGCGGGGTGATGGTTTCCTCGCAGTGGGCGAAAACCTCTTTGATTTCTTCGGTGTATTCCGGGGCGAGGGAGCAGAATCCTTTTACAATCTCCTCCGGCGCGAGAATTCCGCGGTCGAACTGGCGCCAGTAAGGGCCTTCGAAGGTTGCGGCGGCGATTGCTTTCGTCTTTTCCGGACCGAAAGCAAAGCGTTTCAGATAGGACTCGTAGTCCCAGTTGACGAGTACGCGGCCTACATCAAAAATAATGGTATCAATCATGACTGTTTTTCTCCTTTGTCTGATTTGTCGTTCTCATCGCGGTGCGACAGAACCTTGGCAACCAGCATCATGGCATAGATGAGCACTGGTGCGGTAATTGCACAGTAGAGGCAGACCGTCAGCGCCTTGTGTGCAAACGGCGTGTCGATAAACGCAAAAATCATGGCGCCAAGCCCGAATCCGATCAGGACCGCGATGGAGAGAAGGGCGCCGATCTGTTTGAGTCGTTTCATAAAAATCTCCGATCGTTTACTGAAAATAAAATATAAAGAAACATAACCAAGTGTAGCACAGTTGAAAAGAAACATCCACCGCAAGTTTTAAGAATTTTTTAGAAAAAATTAATGGCGCTTTCGATTGCTTTTTTCCCTCAAAAGGGATAGAGTATTGGCATATACTTTGAAAAAGGAGAAACGAGAACAAAATGGATAAACTGAAAGAAAAACTTTCCCGCCTGATGTACGGCCGCTACGGCATCGATCAGCTGGGCAATTTTATGATGTGGGCGGCAGTTGCCATGATGATTTTCGGAGCGGTTGTACGGAGCTCCCTTATCTACACCCTGGCACTCGTCCTGATCGTCTGGGCGGATGTGCGCATCATGTCCAAGAACCATTCCAAACGGTATGCGGAAAACCAGAAATTCCTGGAACTGAAAAACCGCGTCGTCGGATTCTTCCGAGGCGGAACCCGTGCATTCAAGGATAAAGAGCACTGCTACTTCCGCTGCCCGTCCTGCCATCAGCAGGTGCGTGTGCCGAAAGGAAAAGGCCACATCGAGATCCGCTGCCCGAAATGCGGAACAAAATTCATCAAAAACACCTGATAAAAAGGAGCAGTGCGATTCATGTTTGGTTATGTGACCATCCGAAAGGATGACCTGAAAGTCAAAGATTACAACAAATATCAGGCATACTACTGCGGTCTGTGTCAGGATATCAAAGAGGCGTATGGAAAAAAGGGTCAGGCGATGCTGACGTTTGATATGACATTTCTTTCCATCTTGCTGACCGGGCTTTATGAGTGTGAGACAAAAGAAGAGGAGCATTACTGCTTTCTTCATCCCGGCAAAAAACATAAATGCCTGCGGAACAAATACACAAAATACTGCGCAGACATGAACGTGCTGCTCGCCTATTACAATCTGCTGGATGACTGGGAGGACGAGAAAAACTACGCGGCGTTTACAGCGGCAAAGGCTTTGAAAAAATCTGTGACACGCATCGAGGCATCGTATCCGCGCCAGACGAAAGCAGTGCAGGATTACCTCGAAAAGCTGCATGCATGCGAGAAGGAAAACAATCCAGACCTCGATCTTGCGGCAGGCTATACCGGAGAGGTGATGGCGGAGATCTATATTCCGGAGGAGGACATCTGGAGCGATGATCTGCGCCAGGTCGGCTTTTACATCGGAAAATTCATTTACCTGATGGATGCGCTTGATGACGTGGAAAAAGATAAAAAGAGCGGAAACTACAACCCGTTTCTGTCCATCGCTGATCAGCCGGACTTCGAGGAAACCGCAGAAAAAATCCTGCTGATGATGACGGCGGAAGCGTCGCGTGCATTTGAAAAACTTCCGATCCTGGAAAGTGTAGACATTCTGCGAAATATATTGTATGCTGGTATCTGGGAAAAATACGAAATGCGAAAAAGCGCAAAAGAGCGCCAAAAAGAGGAGAAATAAAGACTGATGACAGATCCATATGAGGTGCTGGGCGTGTCCCGCGGGGCTTCGGACGATGAAATCAAAAAAGCATACCGAAAACTCAGCCGGACGTATCACCCGGATGCCAATATCAATAATCCGAATAAAGCAGAAGCAGAAGAAAAATTCAAACAGGTGCAGCAGGCGTACAAACAGATCATGGATGAACGCGAGCACGGCACCTCGTACCAGAGCGGAGGTTCGTCGTATGGCGGAGATGCTTACGGCGGCTATGGCCCGTTCGGCGGCTTCGACCCATTCGGCGGCGCGTACGGAAACGGCGGCTCCGCACGGAATGATTATGGAAATTCCGAGCAGGAAATGCGGCTGCAGGCGGCAGCCAACTACATCAACAGCGGCCACTTCCGCGAGGCGATGAACGTGCTGAACGACATTTCCGACCGCAGCGGAAAATGGTATTTCCTGCATGCGATCGCAAATTCGCGCCTCGGCAACAACATCAATGCCGTGCAGGATACGAGACGGTGGCCGTAGAAGCGCAGATCGACGACGGCGCCACATGCGGTCCGCGCGCGTACCTGCGTCCGGCGGCGCATCTGTGCGAGGGCGCGAAGGCCGGCACCCACGTGGAGATCAAGAAGTCCACGGTGGGGAAGGGCTCGAAGGTGCCGCACCTGTCCTACATCGGCGATACGACCATCGGCGAAGATGTGAACGTCGGTGCCGGGTCCATCACCTGCAACTACGACGGCAAGAAGAAGCACGCCACCACCATCGGCGACGGTGCGTTCATCGGCAGCGACACCATGATGGTGGCGCCGGTGAACATCGGCGCGGGCGCGATCATCGGCGCGGGCTCCTGCATCACCAAGGACGTGGCGCCCGACGCGCTGGCCCTGACGCGCCCGGAACAACGGGAAATCCCCGGCTGGGCCGCCAAGAAACGCGAGCGGCAGGGATAACAACAAGTTGTAAGGGGGGGGACGACGTCGCCCCCCCCCACCCCGTCGTTTCCTACAACGTCGCTTTCAGCAGCGCCAACGCGTCGGCCGGGGCGAGCGCGGCGACGGGGGCCGTGCTTGATGAGCGCCTCGTCGTTGGTAACGAGGTACGTCGCGTCCGCCCGTTGCGCAGCGGCCACCACCAGGTTGTCCTCGAGGTCGTTGTGGACGCTGCGGAGGTTGCACGCCGTCCAGAGGTCCGATTCGTCCGCGCCCACGGCGGTGGCCTGTTTTCGCATGCTGTTCACGCATCCCCACGCGGTTTCGGTTGCCGTTACCGCGTCGCTTTGGGTGAGCGATCCCTTCTCTGCGCGAGCGATGCGCTTGAACGTCGAGACGGCAACGTAAAACACGTCTTTCACGATGGCAGCGGGGTAAAGAAGAGGGAATTCGTACTCGAAAGCGAATACGATGAGGTCGATCGCCTCTTTGCCTCCCGCACGATCAGGGAGGAAATAGTCGAGCCAGACGTTCGTGTCGATGAGGAGGGAGGGCCGTTGGCTAACCATCGAGGCCTCGCTCCCGCAAGCGTTCCATCAAGGCGTACTCGCGCATCTCGGCGTACGACGCGTTCTTCGTCCACTCCGAAGGCTCGATCCCAGCTCGTTCGTACGCGTCGGCAACGATATTCGCGCTTTTGAGAGCGACGGCCCGCCTTCGCGCGCGCTCTTCCTCGGCTTCGCGTTTCTCCGCTTCGTCTTCGGTGTCGAACAGGCTTTGTATGATCTGCGGGTTATGCGAATTGCGGGCGGCGAAGTCCCACAGCTTGCGGACGGCTTGCGACGGCGTCATCCCGGCCTTCTCCAGCGCCGCATCGCCGCGCTCCTTGAGCGAGCGGCTGATGCGCGTGTTCATCTGCGCCATTTCCGTCGACATAACAAACCTCCCTTCGACAATGCTATGCCATATAGTATAGCAACTATATAAATGTATAGCAACAAAGTCTGATCGTGTGCCAGCAAAGAGGGGTTTCGTACGCTTTCAAGACGTTTTACCTGATCAACACCCTTACTCATCCATTATTGGTGGCGTTCGTCACCCATAAATATCCTTGCTTGCCGCACGTTTTCACGAACTACGGACGTTTTCCGTCCGTCCGTCGCGCCGTAAGGTGAAGTCGCTCGAAGCCGAGAGGAGGAATCGGCAGGGCGTTATCAGACGAGCGAAACGGGGGACATCATGAAACAAGACGACCAGCGCGCGACGCGACCCAGGCTGACGCTGCCAATCGGCGCGCCGACCGAACCGGGGCTGATGCCGTTGCCGATGAGCGAAACTTCGACGACGCGGTCGAAGCCGTCGTCAAGCGCCTCGAGGCGAACCGCGCGAACACGCTGGCGCTGTGCGCGTGCCTTGCCATCTGCGAGACGCGCATGCCCTATCGCGAGGCCGAGGCGCTCATCGGCCAGCGTCCCGAGCTGAACCTCAGCACGCAGAACGCCCACGCGCTGCTGCGCATCATGATCGATTGCGGAGGCGTGGAAACCGAGGAGGTTCCCGAGCCGGCGTGCGAGCCGGGCGACGACAAGCAGGATCAGCCCGTCGACTACACGGTGCGGACCACCGAGGCGGGCAGGGCGGCGCTGGCGCAGTTCGAGCCGACGAAGCGGTTCGGCCGCATGCTGCAAGACGAACCTGCCGGCTACGCCCAGGCATACGCCATCGTGCTCGCCCTGTGCGAGGACGGCGCGACGAAGGCCGCCATCGAGCAGGCGCTTGAGGGCAACCCCGCGCTGAGCAACCCGAAGCAGGTATTCCCCAGCTACTTCATCTCCAAGCTGGAGACCGTGGGCGGTCTTACATGGGACGGTTCGTGGAAAGCCACGGAAGCCGGCCGGCAGATGCTGGCCCTGGTCGGGTAAAGCGCTGCCCGATCGCCGCCCGCGCAACGGGCGCTCCCATCTGAGATAGTACAGCAAACAAGCAAGCGAAGACGAGAAGAAGGAGGGAACATGACACAGCCTACCATCACGCGACGCAGTTTCGTGAAGTCGGCGGCGGCGCTGGGCGCCGCATGCGGTCTGGGCGTTGCCGTGAGCGACGACCTCGTGCACGTCGATCCGGCGCATGCCGATACGGGCGGCGACGTGAAGATCGTGAAGACGGCCTGCCGCGCCTGCATCGCAAGCTGCGCCGTGCTGGCGCATGTGAAGAACGGTCGCGTCATCAAGATCGAGGGCAATCCCGAAAGCCCTATGAGCCAGGGCGGCCTGTGCGCGAAGGGCATGGCCGGCATCCAGGCGCTGTACCATCCCAACCGCAACAAGTACCCCATGCGCCGCGTGGGCGAGCGCGGCCAGAACCAGTGGGAGCGCATCACCTGGGACGAGGCCATCGACGCGATCGCCGAGAAGCTCAACGCCGTGCTGGCCAAAGACCCGCAGGCCGCTTCGTTCTACTCGTTCACAGGCGACCTGGGCAAGCTGTCGTGGGAGGCGCCCACGCGCTACGCCGCCACCGTGGGAGCCACCACCTGGGACATCGAGGGCATCATGGGCGATCACGGCGCGTCCATGGGCATGACCATGGTGTTCGGCACGCACCGCGGCGCGCACGACTCGCGCGACTACCTGAATTCCAAGCTGCTCATCGTGTGGGGCCGCAACGTGGCTGATACGCACACGTCCGAGCTGCGCGATTACGTGGCCGCGCGCAAGAACGGCGCGAAGGTCATCGTCATCGACCCGCGCCAGTGCTCCACGGCGGCCATGGCCGACGAGTGGAATTCCCCCTCAACCCGCAAACCGATCCGGCGCTGGCCTTGGGATGATGAACTGGATCATCGGCAACGACCTGCATGCGAAAGACAAGCTGGTGGAGGAATCGGTCGCCCCCCTACCTCATCCGTGAGGACGACGGCACGGTACCTGCGCGATGGTGGACGGCGAGGTGGTGGCCACGGCGGCGGGAACCGGGAAGGCCGACGAGGGTTCCATCGGCACCGCTCCGGCGGCGCAGGGCGAAGCGGGCGCCGGCGCCGGCACGTACGTGATCTGGGACGAACTGACGGGCGCCGCGGTGCCCGCCCCCGATGCGGCCTCCATCAAGGGCGGAAGCGTCAAGCCCGCGCTGACGGGCTCGTTCACGGTTGACGGCGTGGCGTGCCGCACCGCATTCGACCACCTCGTCGACGCGTGCGCTCCGTACACGCTCGAGCGCACCGGCGAAATCTGCGGCATCGACCCCGGACGTGGTCGAACGTCTGTCCCGAGAGTACATCGAGGCGCAGCCCGCCGGCATCCGCATGGGTCAGGGCATGCAGCGCGTGTACCATTCCTACGCGCCGTTCCGCACCGTGGCCACGCTGGCCATGGTCGCCGGGTACATCGGTGTCCCCGGCGGCGGCGCGTCGCATGCGGGCGGCACGGCCACTAACAAGCCGGTTGCCGGCTACACGGGCCCGGTGTACGACTTCACCGATTGGTCGGACACGGGAAAGAAGGCGAACCTCGTGCCGTCCTCCAAGGTGTACGCGGCGGCGGTGAACCACGATCCGGTGCCCATCGACTTCCTGTGGATCGCCAACTCGAACTTCATCAACATGAGCCCCGATTCCAACCGCATCATCAACGAGGTCATCCCGGCCATCGACTTCATCGTCACCGTCGATCCGTGGTGGACGTGGACGGCGAAGTACTCCGACATCGTGCTGCCTGCCTGCACGTATTGGGAGCACTGGGACCTCGTCGACCGCAGCCCCTGGGCCATGTTCAACCAGCCCGCCATCGAGCCGATGGGCGAGAGCAAGTCCGACGTCGAGATCATGTCGCTGCTGGCGAAAAAGACCGGCGTCGAGGATTACTGGAGCAAAACCGACGAAGAATGGATTCGCCAGTTCGTGGGCACCGACCATCCGGCATGGGACGGCCTCGATTGGGATCGCGACGTGGTCGAGCAGGGCATCTTCGGCCGCTCCGACGCGCTGTACGACCCCGCCATCGTCTACGCCGACGGCACCGGCTACAAAACCGACACCGGCAAGTTCGAGTTCTACACCGAGTCCTTGGTGGCGTTCGACGAGGAGGTTCCCACGTGGCAACCGCCGTGCGAGGACCCGCGCGAAGGCGAGCTGGCCGCGAAGTACCCGCTCGTGTACATCCAGTACCACGACCGCCTGAACGTGCACACGCAGCACATCCTGAACCCGGCGCTCGAGGTGGTGCAGGACGAGCCCCTGCTGCAGATGAACCCCGTCGATGCCGAGGCGCGCGGCATCGCGCACGGCGACGTGGTGCGCGTGCTCAACGATCGCGGCGACATGAAGATCCGGGCGTTCCTCACCGAGGGCATCATCCCGGGCACGGTGGCCACGCAGAGCGGGTGGACGCCCGATTACTTCATCGAAGGCTGCTACCAAAATCTGACCCATCACACCATCTGCGACGCCGAAGAAGCCTACAGCATGACGAACAGCGCCTTCTATGACGTGCTCGTCGAAGTCGAGAAGGCGTAAAGGAGGAGATCATGACCGAAAAACGTTACGGCATGGTGATTGACACCCAGCACTGCGTGGGCTGCCAAACCTGCACGGTCAGCTGCAAGATATCGAACGAGGTTCCCGGCAGCGCGCACTGGAACCACCTGGAAAGCCTGGACGGCGACGTGCTGTACCAATCGACGGGCACGTTCCCGCGCACCACGCTGGCCTTCCGGCCGCTGTTGTGCAACCACTGCGAGAACCCAGCGTGCGTGAACAACTGTCCGTCGGGGGCCATGCACAAAGACCCCGCTACCGGCATCGTGTCGGTGAATCAGGACGTGTGCATCGCGTGCGGCTACTGCAGCTGGGTGTGCCCCTACGGCGCGCCGTCGATGAACGACGTCGACCACGTGATGAGCAAGTGCACCTTCTGCGCCGAGCGTGTGGCCGAGGGCGTCGAGCCGTACTGCGTGGCCGCGTGTCCGGCGAACGCGCGCGTGTTCGGCGACTTGAACGATCCGGAGAGCGCGCCGAGCAAGCTCATGCAAGAGCGGCATGCCGAACCGTACCTGCCGGAGGCCGGCACGCATCCGTCGGTCTACTATATATAGGAAAGAGGGGATGAAGATGTTTGCTGAAATGCTTCCCTTGCTGGTGTTCACGACGTTCGCCGGCTTGGCGGCCGGAGCGTACGCGGTCGATGCCCTGTGCGGGAACGGGCGCGCGGGCTCGGGGGCCGCCGCTCCTGCGCGCCCCTGGCTGTTCCCGCTCGTGTGCCTCGTGTTGCTGGGACTGGGCCTGTGCGGCACGTTGCTGCATCTGGGGCAGCCCTTGCGGTTCGTGAACGGCATGGCGAACCCCGGCTCCATGATCGCGCAGGAGGCGTACTGGTCCATCGCGTTCGGGGCGGTCATCGTCGTCGATCTTGCGGTGGCGAAGGCGAAGGGCGCCGCGGTGCGTCCGATCCGCTGGGCCGGAGGGCTGGTTGCCGTGGGGCTCATGGTGGTCACGGGACTGGCGTACTACCAGAGTTTGGGCCTGCCGGCTTGGAGCGGCGCTGCGACTGTGCCTCTGTTCCTGGTGGGCGACCTCGCGCTGGGCGCGGGTCTGTGCGCGCTGCTCGACCGGTCGGCGCTGGCGGGCGGCGTCCTGGCTGCGGCGAACGTGGCCGCCGGCGTTGCGTTCGCCGCGGTGCTGGGCGCGTTCGGGCTGCATCTGGCGCGCATCGGCCTGGACGCGACGGGGGCTGCTGGTTGCCGCCGGCATCGTGGGGCCGCTGGCCGCAAGCGCCGTGGCTGCGGCGACCCGCGCGGGAAAGCTCCCGCGCAGGCGGGCGGCGTGGCCGTGTGCGCCCTTGCGATCGTGGGCGTCGTGCTCGCCCGCTACGCCTTCTTCGCCGCGGGCATGATGTAGGTTCGCTGGCGTACCGAGGAAGGGCCCCTCTCGCAGCTTGGCGAGAGGGGCCCTTCGTGTCGGAGGCGTCCGGAGGGGAGGAGGGGACGCCTCGCGGGGGGAGGCGCTTACACCGCAGCGGCGGCGTTCTTGCCGGCCAGGCGGCCGAAGCTGAGGGCGGTGGCCAGGCTGATGCCGGCCACGACCACGGGGTAGTCCACCTGGAGGCGGCGGCCCATCGTGTTGCCGGCCACGTACAGGCCGGGGATCGGGTCGTTCGTGCCGTCCTTCGTCACCTGCAGGTCGTGGTTGCACTCGAGGCCGCCGAACATGACCAGCATGCCCGCGTTGCCGAACTTGCACGCGTAGTACGGCGGGTTCTCGACGGGGAACATGCGCTTCGACATCTTGCCGAAATCCTCGTCCAGGCCGTTGTGGCACAGCTCGTTGTAGCGCTCGATCTCGGCCTTCATCGTGTCGTAGGGCAGGCCCGTCTTCTCGGCCAGCTCCTCAAGCGTGTCGCATTTGACGTCGGCCGCTTCGTCCACCATAGCCTGCGTCGTGTAGCCCAGACCGAAGCCGGACAGCACGGTCTCGTACTCGGCGATCTTGTCGTCGGGAACGAAGTAGGTGGTGTAGCCGTGGCCGTCGGGCATGTGGATGATCTGCTCGGGCCACTTGCTGTCGAAGATCTGCCAGGACTTCACGCCCGCCTTGGCAAGCTCGGGGTCCTTGGCGACCGGCTGGCGCGTGTGCTCGTCGGCGATGTTCTGGCCGGGCACGTCCTCGTTCATGAAGCGCTTGCCCTCCATGTTGAGCTGCAGGAAGCTGTCCACGCCCAGGGCGCCGCCCATGTGGTGCGTCATCGGCGCGTGGGGGCCCAGCTCCATCCAACCGCCGGCCCAGATGCCCATGAGCTGGCCGCGGCCGTCATCCACGCCGCCCATGAACTCTTCGGTCCACGGCGCGTAGTAGTGGCGCATCTCGGTGTTCGCGCCGTAGTCGCCACAGCACAGCACGGTGGCTTTGGCGTTCACCTTGAGGTAGCCGTCCTTCGTCTTGGCGTAGGCGCCACCACGGCGTCGCCTTCCTTGATGAGCTGCTCGCCCTCGGCCTCGTAGATGAGCTCGGCACCGGCGGCTAGGGCGGCGTTGAAGGCCGCCTCGCACGCCCACTGCATGTTGGGGTTCGTGGTGATGGTGCCGTGGAAGTACGGGTACACTTCTTCCTTGTAGTCGTACGTTTCCAGCTTGGGGAAGCACTTCGGCGGATGAAGTTCGGCTTGTCGGTCTCGCGGTTGGCGGCCGTGGACTTCAGCACCTCGTAGTCGGCGCCCTCGATGAACCAGTCGAAGTCCTCGCCGGAGTGGTCGTACCAGTAGCTCATCATCCACGTGTCGCAGCGACCGCCGGTCTCCTTGACGTACTCGTTCATGATGTCGGCCTTGGGCGCCCATTCGATGCCCAGGTCCTTCTGGATCTGCGAGCCCACCACGCCGAAGTCGCCGGCCATGGAGATGACGGAATAGCTGTCCTCGGGCTGCTTCTCCAGCACGATGACCTTCTTGCCGGCCTCGGCGGCTTCCTTGGCGGCGGCGGTGCCGGCCAGGCCCATGCCGATGACGAGGACGTCGCAGTCCTTCTCCTCCTTGATGTCGGTGGGAACCTCCGGCGGCGTGAGGAAGTCGGGGGGTGTAGTTGGTGGGGGAGACGCTCGACGCTGCGGCGCTGCCCGAACCGCCGTTGCCCTCGGCCGACGCGGTGCCGGCACCCTGCTGCGGTGCGCAGCCGGCAAGCCCGGCGGCTCCGGCGGCGACGGCCGCGGTGGCACCGAGGCCCAGGAATGCGCGACGACTCAGTTTGGGTTTCTTTCAGTCCCTCCTCTCCTTTCGATGAGAAGCGCGACGGGCCCCAGACCCGCCCCGCTTCATCGTGAGGATTTCCGTGACGGAATCCTCCCCTGCGCCACCAACCATACGTGCCTGCGTGCTCGCCTGCCATACCTCCGCGCGGGTAGTTTTTCGCATTTCCCCGGTGAACGCCTACCTGATACGGGTGGGTAGCCGAGGTGGGACGCGAAAAACCGTCGATCGGACGGCAAACCATGAGCAAAAGACGAATTGATGGGGATGGGATATACTGGCAGGGAAACAGACGGAGGGTAGGGGCCGATGAGCTGTTTGAAGGATTTGGTTGCGGGCATGCGGGCGCGCGATGTCGTGTTCATGAGCGGGTATGCGCTGTATCTGACGTTCGGCTACATGTCGTTCGAGTCGCCGACGGTGCTCACCTCGCTGGGCGAGTCGGGCGCCCTCGTGCAGTCGCTGTTCCTCGTGGCGGTGATCGCGGCGCGCATGGTGGTGTACGCGGCGATGATCGCGCTGGCGCGGCGCGCGGGCCGCGGGTTTCCGCCCGCGGTGATTCTCGTGTGCGCGGGCGTTGCGGCCACGGGCTTCATCGTCACGCGCATGGCGTTCCAGTTCGCGGGGTTCGTGCCGTTGGACGAGCTCGTGCCGTGGCTGGTGGCGGGCGGCCTGTGCTTCGGCGCGGGCGACGCGCTGATCAACCTGCTGTGGGCGCGCTTCTCGGGCACGTTCGACCTGCGGCGCGTGTACCTGTTCGTGCTGATGAGCAGCGGGCTCAGCCTGGTGGTGTACCTCGTGGTGACGCTGCTGCCCTCGGCGCTCATGCTGCCGGTGGGCGCGGTGCTGTTCTTCGCGTCCGTGGTGTTCTGCCGCCAGTGCCTCGCCGCGCGCGAGCCCATCGCCGAAGAGTACTCGGCACCGGTGTTCAAGGGCGCGCTGTCCGCGCTGTGGCGCCCCGTGCTGGGCACCGCCATCCTCTCGTTCATGAGCGGCCTCATGCTGCAGCTGTCGCTGTCGGAGGCCATTCCGCTGGGGACGTTCCAGTCCACGTCCCTCATCACGCAGGCCATCGTCATCGTGGCGCTGCTGCTGCCGGCGCTGCTGGTGAAAAGCCAGCCCAGCTTGGGATCGGTGTACCGCATGGCGCTGCCGCTGTCGGCGGCGGGCTTTCTGCTGCTGCCGCTCATCTGGAACGGCGTGGGCGGTCTGGCGAACGCGTGCGCCCAGCTGGGAACGCTGGTGGCGGGCATCATCCTGTGGTGCATGGTGGCGCATACCGTGCACGACACGAAGCTGCCGGCGGCGCTGCTGTTCTCGTGCTCGCTCATCTGCACGAACGCGGCGCAGATGGCGGGAACGCTGGTGGGCATGCTTAACGCGCACACGCTGGGGCAGGGCGACATCACGCTGACGGCGGTGGCGCTCGTGGCCATCTACCTGCTGGCGATGGTGTCGATGTTCCTGTTCAAGGACAAGAACCTGCGCGGCGTCGACGTCGTGCCCGAGGGCGGCGCGCCCACGGCCGAGCAGCAGGGCGATGCGCTCGAGGCGCGGTGCGCGCACGTGGCCGAGACCTACGGCTTCACGCCGCGCGAGTCGGAGATCCTCGTGCACTTGGGGCAGGGGCGCACGGCGCGCGCGATTTCCGAGAAGCTGGTCGTGTCGGAGAACACGGTGAAGTACCACATCAAGTCCATTTACCAGAAGCTCGACGTGCATTCGCGCGACGAGGTGATCGACCTCATCGAGCGGTCGGAATGCGTCGTGCCGCACGACTCGGCCGAGTAGGCCCGCGCGCGCTGCGACCGCCGAAAGCCTTGGCCGCTCTATAAGCCCAGCGTATACGCGGGACCTTTA
>ENA-OQCZ01000242-OQCZ01000242.1-human-gut-metagenome-genome-assembly--contig:-NODE-242-length-17438-cov-9.356594_pt1 | contig 17438 bp, 18 predicted proteins | sample MGYA00242505_ERZ504594 | MGnify/ENA primary metagenome ERZ504594 (study PRJEB26092, sample SAMD00036329) | human gut metagenome | host: Homo sapiens | study: EMG produced TPA metagenomics assembly of... | reverse complement strand
GATATATGCAGCCGGAGTTCTAAAATAACGGGAACGCCGATATAAAAGAAATAATGACCTACATAGAAGCATCATTCAAAATAGACTTAGGTGATTACTACCGTACTTATCCCACCATCAGGGAGCGCAAAAGGGATAGAACAGCCTTTCTTAATAGCTTAATAGAAAAACTTCTTCGGAAGATGAACGAAAACGACAATTAATTTCCCTTAAAGTTCTATCAATTATTTTCTCTTTTCGCAAGTCCTCATAAATTACATGGGCTTTTGAAAAGAGAAAATAATTTTTTGTCTATTCATGAATGATAGAATGACGTTTACCTACCTGTCTGTCTTACTTTCATACAGTCTTGCAATCTTGACATCAAGAAAACAAGTTGTCAAGAAATCGAGCTATCAATATTTCAAGAAAACAAAATTGTGATAGATCACTAAAAAACTCATCGGTCGGGGAGCGCCCAGCGGCAAGGGGCGGGACCACCCGTCCCGACGAGCGAAAAAGATATTAATTTGAGTAATTTTTCTTTCATTGGAAACACGACTTCGGAGTGATTTTCTAAAAAGGTACAGAGCTGCTGAGATAATTCTAAGCAGTACAGAACACACCTTGCTGTTATCTGACGATAACAAATTTCAGTCACCTAAAATTCATTTAGCAATATCTAACTTCTGTACCAATAATTCCATATCATTGCTGACTTTAACATCAGTTACTCTTGCATAGATTTGAGTAGCTCTGATATTGGTATGCCCTAAAATCTTGGATACCGTTTCAATAGGTACACCATTAGCGATAAGGAAGTCGCACACGAATGGCGTGCAACATAAGTAATATTTAGAAATGCAATAAAAAACAGAATGACGAGAATTAAACGTAAAACGTTTATAATTAAGCGTTTTACAAGAATTACAGAACAGACATATCTGCGAAAAAAACAAAATATTGCGACATTTCAGTTACCAGACTGTTAGCCGCCTGTTTCGGAAACAACGGCAGGTAACCAAATTTTTACCGATAGGAACAAAGCGGATTTGTATTCACTGTTTATCAAGTTTGCATGCCAAGACGCTTTCAAAGGAGTATTTTTACAACCTAAAAAAGAGCGTTATGATAGTGGAAAAATTCAAGGTGCTGCTCTACCTGAAAAAGAGCGAGCCGGACAAGACCGGCAAGGCCCGATCATGGTACGGATCACCCTCAACCGCACGATGGCGCAGTTCAGCTGCAAGCTCTCCTGTACCCCCGGGCTATGGAACGCGCGTGAGAGCCGATTGAATGGCAAGAGCCGGGAAGCGGTGGAGACCAATGAAAAAAATAGAGAGGCTGCTGCTTGCCGTACACTCGGTCTTCAATTCCCTCATGGAAAGGAAAAAGGATTTCGATGCCGCCGCGGTCAGGGACATGTTCCAAGGTAACGCGGACATGCAGATGACCCTGCTCAAACTTCTCGACCGACACAATGAGGAGATGAAGGCCCGTGTCGGCGTGGACCGTGCGCCGACGACAATGTCGACCTACGTCTACACCCGGCGCACCCTTGCCGAATTCATCAAAACGGAATTCAAGGTCTCAGACCTTGTCTTCGGACAGACAGCTCAACGAGCAGTTCATCCGTGACTATCAGGACTTCTGCCTGGAAAGGAAGAGGCTGGCAATGGAGACGGTGCGCCATTACCTGTCTATCCTAAAGAAGATCTGCCGCATCGCCTACAAGGAGGGACATTCGGAGAAATACCATTTCTGCCACTTCAAGCTGCCCAAGCAGAAGGAAGGTACGCCGAAAGTACTCAGCCGTGAGAATTTCGAGAAGCTGCGTGATCTGGAGATACCGGAAAAACGCAGGTCACATGTCATCACCCAGGACCTCTTCCTTTTCGCCTGTTACACCGGCACCGCCTATGCCGATGCGGTAAGCATCACCCAGGAGAACCTCTTCCGAGATGACGAGGGCAGCCTCTGGCTGAAATACCGGCGAAAGAAGACCGACTACCTCGGACGCGTCAAGCTGCTGCCGGAAGCACTCGTGCTGATCAAAAAGTACCGTGAGGATACCCGCGCCACCCTCTTTCCGCCGCAGGACTACCACACGCTCAGGGCAAACATGAAATCCCTGCGCCTGATGGCGGGGCTAAGCCAGGACCTTGTCTACCACATGGGAAGGCATTCTTTCGCCTCATTGGTCACGCTCGAGGAGGGAGTGCCGATCGAGACCATCAGCAAAATACTGGGATACTCCAACATAAAGACCACCCAGATATATGCCCGTGTAACTCCGAAGCGACTGTTCGAGGATATGGACAGGTTCGTCGAGGCAACCCGCGATTTGAAACTTATTCTTTAATCCCCAAACAATCATTATCATGCGCAGTACATTCAAGCTTTTATTCTACATCAACCGCAACAAGGTCAGATCGGACGGCACGACCGCCGTCCTCTGCCGGATCAGCATCGACGGAAAGAAATCGGCTGTCACGACAGGCATCTATTGCAAGCCCGAGGATTGGGACAGTACGAAGGGGGAAATCAGGACGACCAGGGAGAACAACCGCCTTGCCGCCTTCCGCAACCGGCTGGAAGAGGCGTACGGGAATCTGCTGAGGAACCAAGGAGTGGTCACGGCCGAGCTGCTCAAGACCACCGTATCCGGTACCAATTCCGTGCCGGAATACCTCCTGCAGGTCGGAGAGGTGGAACGCGAACTGCTCAGGGTCTGCTCCAAGGAGATCAACTCCACTTCCACCTACCGCCAGTCGAAGACCACGCAGCTTAACCTCAGGCAGTTCATCGAATCCCGTGGGATGAAGGACATCGCCTTTTCGGACATCACCGAAGAGTTCGCCGAATCATTCAAGGTCTTTCTCAAGAAGGAGCTAGGACACAGGAACGGACACGTGAACCACTGCCTGTGCTGGCTCAACCGGCTCATCTACATCGCTGTGGACTGGGAAGTACTAAGAGCCAATCCGATAGAGGACGTGGCATACGAGAGGAAAGAAGCGCCTAAACTAAGGCATATCAGTCGCGGTGAACTGAAGCGGATGATGGAAACCCCGCTGCCCGACCCGATGATGGAGCTGGCACGCAGGACGTTCATCTTCTCCTCACTGACCGGTCTGGCCTACGCGGATACAAGGGCTCTCCATCCCCGTGTGGCACGAATGCCGTCCACAACTTTAAGCCGATGTGAGAGAAAGCTGCAAAAACGGGCAAAACGGGCGATGTTCCGTTCACGGGTTGCCGCCGGTATGGGGATCAGCACGGCGTTGGCGGCTTTCTCTTTAAAGAACGGCATCCGAGCGATACAAAGCGAGAAGATCTTGGCGACAAGGGCTGCTTGTCGGCCTTCCTTAAATCTAAATACCAGATTACTCGTCTTTCTGTCGAATACCGATATGTCCTTGCATCTGGTCGGGTAATAATCGTGAATATAGAAACACAGTGCTCCGTCGATACGCATCTTGCCTTTGAAGTGAGTATTGTACGGGAAGAACTGGCGCACGAAATCGCTCTCGAAAGTAAAGCGGAGTATGTCACGCCAAAGGATGAGCGTGGTTTCATCCTGTACACGATAGAGTTCTCCGTTGATGCTTTCTTTATCCGACAAACCAATGCCGATTATCAGGCGGTCATTAAAAGCGTCTTTTGATACAATATACCAATCAAAGGATTGGCAGATGCCCACGATGTCACAATCATTGGAACAAAGGAAGTAGAAGGTATTGTCGGGTTTCTGGATAATCAGAAACTCGCCGGACATTTCGGAAAGGTGGAAATAGTTGCCGACATGGGCTTCCTCTACTTCGCTGAAGGATATGGATATGATGAAGTTTTCTATCATTAGCTATAAAGATTCAGTCGTATATTCCAATGATTATCATCTACACTTACTTGAGGCTGTATAATGGTATATACTTCAGTACTTATTGCAGGAGATAGTTGTATAATATAAGAAGGAGCAACTAAATAGTCACTTAATATATTTATTAGATTTTCGCTTTTTCCTTCTTTCCCATAGCGCGTAGATATATCTTCTTTTATATCTTTTCCATTGTATCTTATAGCTTCTATTTCTGTTTTTCCTCTCAATATATTTCCTATGATATGTACCTCAATATTGTCTGTTTGTTCACCGGGTATATAGCTTAGCCTGCCTTTATAAGGAATAAGCCTTTCTTGAATAAATTGGAAAGAGGAAGATAATGACTGTTGTCCAATAAGTCCCCATACACTATCTAAACAAAATCTTTTGATTTCTTTCTGTCTGAATTCACCATGCGAATTGAAATAAATTTCATATAAAATTCCATTTAGGACATGATTCATGCCATTTTGTGAATATTTTTTGAGGTTTTTGTATAAAGACGAAAACCAATTTGAAACCTTAAACGAATTTTCAGAACATTGTAATAAGTTCCGTCCTAATAAAAATAACAAGTTTTTATCAATGTCTGCAATATTAATGTCATTTAGGCGGTCTGGTATAGTATTTTGCTTATTAAAGTTTTGTGAATGAAGCAAATTTAATATTTGGGCAATAGGGGTAGAGATATTTTCGTAATCATAATTTTCATCTTTCAAAGCCCAACTTTCATACAATTCTTTATGGGATTTTGATTGATTTAAGCAGGAGGAGATGACCTTTATTAAAGTAAACGCAGAAAGAAAAAGCAAGGTTGATGATAATACAGCAAAAAATGCAGTCTATTAAGTGGTTAGGTGTTTAACTCATAATACTGCATAAGCTGAAAAAGGAGGTCCGATAAAAGCTGCGAAAGACTTCAGTTCCCATATCGTTACTGATATAACAGGAACAAGAAACGGCACAACAGATTCTATTTCAGTAATTTGCACAGTTTTTCATACCTGAGGACAACTCGCTTGATATTAACTTTGTAACGATCAAAAAAGTATGAAAACGAGTATGAGCAGATCGACCTTCAAAATCCTCTTCTACGTGAAGAAGGGCAGCGAGAGAGCCAACGGCTATCTCCCCCTGATGTGCCGTCTTACGGTAGACGGCGAAATCAAGCAGTTCAGCTGCAAGCTGGACGTGCCCCCGAAACTTTGGGACGTGAAAACGGCACGTGCCACGGGCAAGAGCGCCGAGGCGCAGAAAATCAATGCGGCGGTTGACCGGATACGCGTGGACGTGAACCGCCGTTACCAGGAACTGATGCAGTCCGACGGCTATGTCACCGCCGCCAGGCTGAGGGACGCCTGCCTCGGGCTGGGCGTGAAACGCGAGACGCTGCTGAAGCTCTTCGAGCAGCACAACGAGGAGTTCATCAAGAAAGTGGGACACAGCCGCGTGCAGGGAACATACAACCGCTACCGTACCATATACAGGCACCTTTGCGAGTTCGTCCCGAAAGTATACCGCCGTGACGACATCCCCCTGAAGGAACTCAACCTGACCTTCATCAACAACTTCGAGTATTTCCTGCGTACGGAGAAGAAATGCCGCACCAATACCGTATGGGGTTACATGATCGGGCTCAAGCACGTCATCTCCATCGCCCGCAACAGCGGTGCGCTTCCCTTCAACCCCTTCGCCGGGTACATCAATTCCCCCGAGAGCGTTGACCGAGGCTACCTGACGGAGCGTGAGATACAGACGTTGATGGAGACCCCGGTGAAAAGCGGGACCTGCGAACTGGTACGCGACCTCTTCATCTTCTCTGTGTTCACCGGACTGGCATACGCGGACGTGAAGGCACTGACGACCGACCGGCTCCAGACCTTCTTCGACGGCAACCTCTGGATCATCACCCGCCGTCGCAAGACAAACACCGAGTCCAACATCCGCCTGCTGGACGTGCCCAAGCGCATCATAGAGAAGTATAAGGAACTGTCCAAGGACGGTCATGTATTTCCGGTACCGAGCAACGGCAGATGCAACACCATATTGAAGGAACTTGGCAGGCAGTGCGGTTTCAAGATACGGCTGACCTATCATGTGGCCCGGCATACGAACGCCACCACCGTGCTGCTCTCGCACGGTGTACCCATCGAGACCGTAAGCCGTCTTTTGGGGCATACGGATTTGAAAACCACCCAGATATATGCCCGGATAACCAACCAGAAGATCAGCAGCGACATGGAAATCCTGTCCCATAAGCTGGAAAAGATGGAGAAGGAAATATGCGATGCCATCTGAGGAAATGGTATTTATGAAACGGACGATTTTCCCCTTCCTCATCAAAGTTCGTCCGTCCCTGCGGGACTCCGCGTTTTCCCTTCGGTTTCCGGCAGAAAATTTCCGTACGGCGAAATTTTCTGCCGGAAAAACGCTCCGAAAGCGCAGGGACGGACGTAAGAGGGATTCAGAAGGCGAAAACTGCGACCGACGTAGTGCATGTGCGACAAGGAAAAGAACTGTCCGGGAGCCCCCTTTTCATGCCGTACCCCGGCATGAAACCACTTTTCTCTCCGGCTGTGGTGAAGGCTCTCCTGCTCCCTCTGCATTGCATATGCGGGTTGTTTTGCCCATATCCACGTCCGCCGGTATTGCCTGCCCTTTCCTTGAGAAAAACGGCTTACCGCAACGGGTGGCGTGACACAGACTTTTCCGGATATGGAGGAACATTCCGGAAAAAAGAGTGGAAGACGGGCTATTATTTGGCTGTATAACAACAAAGTTGTATTTTTGCAAAAAATAATATTATGGCTATAACTATCAAGAACATTCCGGTTTTGGAGGGCGTTACGGCGGAAGATTTCGTACGCAGTGCAGACAAGAACGCCGCAAAGGTAACACCCCGGTTATCAGTGGAGGCAAAGAAACGGTTGCGAAAAGTATTGGAGAAATCCCGTTCATTCCGGTTCAATTAACAGCAATGGACGGTATTTCTTTATATGATGATTGTGTCATGCTTGCCTATAACAAGGAAGTACGGAGGAATTGCCTTCCTTTCACTTGTGGCGAGAATGACCTTGATGATTTTTTTCTCAATGATGCCGATCTGTATGCGGATGAACTCCTTGGGAAAACATATTGTTGGGTGACGACTGAAATCCCGCATCGTATTGTGGCCTTGTTTACCTTGTCCAATGACAGTATCAAGACCAGATTAATATCCCCCAATGATAAAAATAGGCTGCAACGCAATATTGTAAATCCTAAACGTGGACGCAGCTATCCGGCCGTGCTGATAGGAAGACTGGGGGTCAACCTGGAATATCAGGGTACATCAAGCCACGTAGGACGGCAACTGATGGCTTTCATAAAAGACTGGTTCCGTCATGAGGACAACAAGACAGGCTGCCGTTTTATCGTGGTAGATGCATACAATGAGGAAAAGATTCTCAAGTATTATGAAAGAAACGGTTTCGTTCCACTCTATAAAACAGACGTGATAGAAAAGCAATATTATGATATTCCGCAAGATGAACCTTTGAAAACCCGTTTGCTGTATTTTGATTTGAAAAAGGACTGACATAATAATATATCAGTAAAATCCTTTAGGGTGACAACGGGTTCCAAAGACAGGCTGTCGCTACGATTACCTGCCATATGGCACCGGCCGTTTTCTTGATGGCGGGCGGTGGATTTCATGGGAAGCCAATCCGGAATGACAAGTAATGCCGCACCTGTGGCATAATAGAGCATTATTTTGAAGGCGGAGACTTTGTCCGGTTCTTCTTTTTCCAAGGTTTTCCGTCGGATGTCTTCAAGTTTTCCACACTTGTTTTAGAATAGTCCGCATTATCAGCAGATTGCGAGTTTCAGTCTGCCGTTCCGATTCTCTTTATTGCATCGTAGCATGTCGTTGATATATTCCAAATACTTATCCATGAATAGGCGACTTATAATTTTGTCTCAGGCAAATATCGAGACACACTCCCGAATGAGGTCTTCCATGATTTTAAAGGACTCCGTATTTCGAAAGGAACAACGTACACATACAATTTCTCCGGAACGGCCGACTTTCCTGTCACTTCCCTGTAATCCTCCCCAAAATCAACACTGCCGTATAAACCGCATGAAAGCCCGGGCACGCTTCCTGTTTCCAATCCCATATCTGCTCCTTCCGCAACATCACGTATTGCCGTTCTCATTTCATATCCTTGAATATTTCTCCAAACATACCGAAGACAGAAAAGCTGCATGGAATCTAAATTCTCACCGGACAGACAATAGATAGAAGGAAGGAATCCGTCATCCTCATTTCTTGCGGCAAAAATAGTTGTTTTCAGGCCGGTCCCGCAAGGCGGCCCTGCGGGCTGGTTGCACGTGAAAAAATCTTCCTCACGCTCCCGCGTGAGCGTATTTTTTCACGGCAAGCCTTGCCGGAGACCGCCGAAAAACAAACTGGAGGAAGCACAAGAAATAAGAATGCCTACCCGTGTAGGCCATGTATAACTCAAAAAATTATAAAGCTATGGCAGACAAGAGCGCAGAAAAGGAAAGACTGTTCAACGAGTGGTTCACTGCATCCTATGACAGGCTGAGAGGGACGTTACGCCGGTACGGAATGCTGGACGAGGACAATTTCCATGACACCTACCTTTTCGTAAGAAGGCAGGTGCTGGTTCCCGGAAAGGACATAACGGACTATGACGCGTATTTCATCGGATGCTACAAAAAGGCGGCCCTGGTAAAGATTAAAAGGGAGAACCGGTATGCACACCCTGAAGATGATTTCTTCCTCCGATGTGGCGAAGAGGCAAAATTCCTTTCCGAGGACGACCTGAACGGGTGCGAGCGGCTGGTAAGAGACATACTGCGTTTCGTAAGGCAGAAGTTCTCCTACGAGGAGTACCGGATGTTCATGCTCAGGTTCTATGAGGCGCAGTTCTCGTTCAAGGCACTGGCGGAATGCATGGGTATCTCGGCATCGGCCATATCGCAGAAAGTATGCAGGATAGTGGACGCGGTACGTACCCACAGCGGTTTCGCATGGAGAAGTCAGATGCTGGCGGTGGAAAGCTTCATGTATTGAAAAAATTGTTTAACGGAAAAGTAAGAAAGTTATGGCACTGATAGTATACAACAGGGAAAACTCCCGTCCGCAGGAAGTCACATACAAGGGAAAGCGGACCATCAACCTTGACAGCAGGGGGACCGTCTATCTGTCAAAGACGATGTCAATCGAATTGGGAATCCTCGGTGGCGGACGGGTGAACTTCGCCCACGACGACGAGACGGATGACTGGTACATCTGCCGGGCCGATGACAGCGAGGGGTTCATTGTCTGGAAGGATAAAAGATGCGCAAGGTTCTCGGCGGGGGTTATCGTGCAGAGACTCATGCGGCAGGCGAAGGTGGAGAGGAAGAGCGTGCAGTTCATGATGGCGAGGATGTCGGTAGAGATTGGCGGAGTGGCCTATTACAAGATACTGCTCTCGAATCCGATACTCAGATAGAGGCATGGGCCGGAGGAGTCCGGCTGTATATGACATGACGGAGACAGGTGCATCCGACGGGACAGGAGCCCGGAGGATGTGCCTGTTTTTATGCGCCGCCATGTTTACACACGGACATGCGGTTGTCACCGGCCGGCATAAGGTCACTCCGAAAAGACCGGGAAACGGCATTGCCGGAGGATAATGATACCAGTACGGAATGTGCCGCCATTACGGAAACGGATCGTCCCACCGGTACACGAACGGCCCGCCCCAATTTCAGAATAACATAATGACATAATAAAATAAGAGTCTTTTTTTATAATGGAATCCCCGTATCTTATTGCCATATCGGAAAAATGTTTCCATGTCCCGCCATGTTATGCCAATGTTGTCACCGGATCATAATTCATAAAGAAAAAAACACTCTGTGTATAGGTATTTTACGAGCAAATTAAAGTCGTTCATCCGGTGGAAAGAAAATGAAGGAGCGACCGGTATGACAACCGACCGCCCCTTCATTCACGATCCCGTACGGAACTTTTCTAAAGTTCCTCCGGCCTGGTTCTCGCCTCCCGGTAGCAGCCGTCAAGCAGCTTCTCGATGTCGGAAGAACGGTACAGTATCTTGCCGCCCAGCCGGGTGAAGGCAAGCAGACCGCTGTCACGGTACTGTTGCAGGCTGCGGCGGCTCACTTTCAGCTTTTCAGCCAGTTCGCGGTCCGTATAGAAGTTCTCGCCCGCCATCGCCGGTGACCTGCCGGCAAAGAGACGCTCCATGGAAACGGAGAGACGTTCGATGGTGGAGAAGAACTCTCTTATATGCTCGCTGCTCTCACGGGTGAGCAGACGGTTATCGGTATTCATCATAAATCTCATCTGTTTGTTGGTTTGACATTTACTTTTTCAGTTTCTCATATATCAGCCCCACCCCATGACATGGAGGGTATGGGGGCATCCCTCCGACATGAACCGGCACTCTTTCGTACCGATACGGATATGGCATCCCTCCCCGTCTATCCTGTAGAGCGAGAAGCTTCCCCGCCCGTACTCCGCGTCAAGGCTGTAGGCCAGCAGGCGGTAGTCCCCGCTGGAATCCCTGAAGATGTAGAAATCGGGACTGCCGTCCAGACTTTCCCAGCCGCCTGCCAGACTGCCGGGAGAAAGTATCATCCTTTCGTTTCCCATGGCTTTTCAAATTGATTTTCCCATGCTTTCAGCCCGCTTGCGGCGCTCCTCCACTATCCGGATGATGCTTTCCACGTCCTCGGGCTTGTAATAAGTCTTATGGCAGATCTGTGTATATGCCAGCGTGCCGTTGTCACGCAGGGTCTGCAGGGTTCTCGGGCTGATCTTCAGCAGCAGGCACACCTCCTGGTTGTCCAGCCATTTCTTCTCTTCCATGTCACCGTACAGCCGGCAAAGAGTGTCCAGCCGGTCCGCGAACGTCCGGAAGGCCGAGAGCATCGCCTCGAAGGTCCTTGCTTCAATGTTCACTATTTCCATAATTAATGTAATTTCAGGTTTGACATCTGTTTCATTCTCTTTTCGGATCCGGATTCCGTGCCGCAATTTAGTGAATTCCGGCGGAACATCCTGGATTTCAAGACAGGATGACTACCTTTGACACCATATGCGTATTTGTTTCATCCGCAAAGTAAATGATTGTTCCCGGATATGGTTCCGGCCCTTCATCAGATGTCATTATATGTCATCAGATGTCATGGAAATCTGATTTTAACATTCATTTGCTTTTAGTAAACAGACGTTCAGATCCGTTCCCGAAGAGTGGAAAATTTCCGGTGCGTATATTTGTGAAGTCATCACCGTCAGACTGATCCAACAATATGAATAACGCGGCAAACCCCGCCAATCGGACCCGTCCGTTTCACAGCACTTGTTATTATCGTTTTATTTGCTTCCGACAACCGGGCAAACGGGTAGACCGTGCCCACAGTATCAACCATCTAAAATCCATGTACAATGAAAAGTGAACCGACTGAAAAACCGAGAAGAAAGAAAACGGCGGTATCCGAAACCACAGACAGAAAGAACGGCCGTAGTCCCGGATCCGGCCACGACGAGTGGTGGGAAAGACTCATGATGGAACCCGGTCTGGGGGAATCCACCGGTATGGATGCGGAACCGGTGATTCCATCCGGGACTGATGCGGAGGAGGTGTCCGGGGAGGCGGGAAGAAAGGACACCCCGCCGGAACCGGAAGACCCCGTGAGAAGAAGGACGAGCGGCAGGCAGCGCAGGGCCTCGCTGGAGGAGTACCGGGAAACGTACCTCACCGTCCCGAAGATCAGGAACCGCAAGACGGTGTTCGTCAGTGAGGATGTGAGGGACGAACTGGACGCCGTCGTCCGCAGGCTCGGCGGGCGTGGCATGAGCGTTTCCGGACTGCTGGAGAACCTTGCCAGGGAGCATCTTGCCGCCTACCGTGGGGACATCGAGCAGTGGAGAAAAATCTGACAGCCTGTTACCGGGCGTGGAGTATACCCGATGTATGCACCGTTCCCTGTATACCCGCTTCAATGTGGAAAATGCGGGGGGATTTTTCTGTGGGGGAGCAAGGTTATGTTTCCGGATTCCCGAAAACCCTTGCTCCCCGCTCCCGGCGGTTGCAGGGAGGGCAAATCCGCTCCCGCCGGTCGCAGATTTTGGAATGAAAGAAGTACGGACGAAAAAGAAAAAACATATGACAAAGGATGTGAATGGGATGAAGAAAAAACGCGGCCGTCCGGTACTGGGCAGGACGCGGAAGCTGACCAAAGGCGTGACAGTGAAGTTCTCCCCCGTCAGCTACGAGGCTCTCAGGTTCAGGGCAGGGAAGTCCGGCCGGAGTCTGGCGGTCTATATCAGGGAGGCGGCACTGGCGGCCACCGTTACGGCAAGGCATACGCCTGAAGAGAATGCGCTGCTGCGCAGCCTGGCGGGAATGGCGAACAACCTGAACCAGCTGACAAAGCTCTCGCACCAGACAGGCTTTTACAGGACAAGGCTGCTGATAGACGGGCTGCTGGGAAAGCTGAAGCGGATCATGGACGATTACAGGCCTAAAGGAGGATAGCCTCATGATAGGAAAGATCAAAAAAGGCCGCTCGTTCGGCGGCTGTATACGTTACGTGACGCAGAAGGACGACGCGAAAATCATCGCCTCGGAAGGCGTGCTGCTGGGAACGGCAGAAGAGATGACGCGAAGTTTCCGGTGGCAATGCCTGCTGAATCCGGACGTGACGAAACCGGTGGGACACATCGCGCTCAGCTTCAAGCCGGAGGACGCACCGAGGCTGACCGACGCGTTCATGGCAAGGCTGGCGGAGGAATACCTGGAGCTGATGGGGATACGGAACACGCAGTTCATCGTGGTGAGGCATCACGGGACGGACAACCCGCACTGCCACATCGTCTTCAACCGGGTGGACTTCGACGGGAAGGTGATTTCCGACAGCAACGATTTCAGGCGTAACGAGAGGGTGACGAAAATGCTCAAGGAGAAGTATTCGCTCACCTATTCCGAAGGCAAACAGGCCGTTAAAACGGAAAAGCTGCACGCTTCCGAAAGGGTGAAATACGAGATATACCGTGCGATTAAGGAAGCTTTGAGGAGTGCAGATACATGGAAGGAATTTCAAAATAGGCTCTTAAAAATGGGCGTGGAAATGGAATTCAAGTACAAGGGAAACACTAATGAAGTGCAGGGAATCCGCTTTATCAAGAACGGTCTGTCATTCAAGGGGAGTGGGATTGACCGCAGTTTCAGCTGGTCAAGGCTGGATGCGGCATTGGACCGTAACCATGTCACGTCCCTGGAAAATGACGTTTCCCGAAAGCAACCGTACCATGAACAAAGTCATGGTACGGTTATTGATAACCTGGTCGAAGTCACCGGTACGGGTGGCGTGTTCATGCCGTCGGTGGCACCGACGGAGGACGAGAAAGAGGCGGAACGCCTGCGGAGAAAGAAGAAGCGCAGGAAAGGAAGGGGGGTTGTAAACTAGTATGTATAACGAAAAAACTTTGAAAGATGAAAGAGGAAAATTATCTGGAAGGCATCTACGGATGTCTTGAAAGAATCGAGAAGAAAGTGGAGATATTATCATCCGCCCCGGTAGATAAAAATAACGCGATAACGGGCGGTGAGACCGGAATTGTCATGTTACGGGAAATCAGGGACGGGCTTGAACGGGATTTGAACGGAATCCGGAAATCGTTCAGCCAATATGCCGGAACGCTCCTCGCCGTCAGCAAAAGCATGCAGGACGTGTCCGGCAGGAACCCGTTGCCGGACAGGACCGCTGAAATCCTGGCCGGGATAAGAAAAACCGGGGAGCAGACCTCGGAGGAGATCAAAGCCCTGCTGAAGACAGCCGGTGACAATGCAAAGATCCGCAACGAGCACCGCCATACTGTCAGCATCGAGTCCAAAGGTATACTCTGGACTTTCACCGGGATGTTCGCGATGGTCATCGTTCTGGCAGTCGCCCTCCATGCGGCCAGACAGCCGGACTACGACCGTGCCGACAACGACCTGAAGTACCGCTACATCAGGATGAAGGGCGAAGCATCGCCTGAAAATATCTCCGGACTGGAAAATATTTTCGGATTCAACCGTGACAACGGCAAGATAAACCAAATGCGCAAGGATGTGGAAGCCTACGAGGAAGCGGTACACGAGCGGGCCGCCCTTATCGAGCAGGCACGGTTAAAGGAGCGTGCGGCAAGGGAGCTGGGAAACAAGGCCGACTCGATCAGGGGCAGAAATTCAAAAAGGCGGAGATGATATGGCAAGGGTGAAAGTCAAATTCCGATCGTCGGCAGCCGATGGCTGACAAGGAACGGTATTTTACCGGATGGTACATAACTGCATGGCTCGCCAGCAAAAGACGGGCTACCACCTTTTGATAATTTTGCATTCTGTATAATTTTAAATCAGAGAGTTTATGGCTACAGTAAAAATTAAATTCAGACCTTCTTCTGTGGACGGCAGAGAGGGTACGGTTTATTATCAAGTGATTCACGGACGTGTGGCAAGGCAGATCAACACCTCTTGCAAGCTGTTTCCTGCCGAATGGAGCAAGCGGCATTCCCGGATTGTCATCGCGTCATCCGATGAGGACAGACGACAATATCTATTGCTATTGGATAAAAAAATAGCGGAAGATACCGACCGTCTGGAGAATGTCATCACAGCTCTGGAACGGAAGGGAGGTACTTTCACCGCCGATGATGTAACCTCTGCCTTTTACGATGGACATTGCGGGCTGTCTTTTTCCGTATTTATGCGGGAGGTCACCAACGGTCTGAAACGCCTGGGCAAGATACGGACAAGCGAGACCTACACCTCTACCCTTAACAGTTTCATGCGTTTCATGGAGGGAAGGGACATACCGCCCTGTGATATGGATTCCGACCTGATGATCGCATACGAGGCGTGGCTGAAATCAGGCGGGGTTTCCATGAACACCATCTCTTTTTACATGCGCAACCTGCGGGCGGTATATAACCGTGCCGTGGAGAAAGAACTCGTTATCCAGCGTTTCCCCTTCAGACATGTCTATACGGGAGTCGAGAGAACGACGAAGCGGGCCGTTCCCCTGCGTGCGATAAAACAGCTCATGACATTGGACCTGTCACTTCATCCGGCCAAGAGGTTTGCAAGGGACATGCTGCTTCTCAGTTTTTACACAAGGGGGATGTCCATGATCGATATGGTGTTCCTGAAAAAGAAGGATCTCAACAACGGCATCCTCTCATACCGGCGGAAAAAAACCGGTCAACAACTTTTTGTAAAATGGGAGCCGTGCATGCAGGAGATCGTGGACCGTTACAATATTCCCGGCTCCCCGTACCTTCTTCCCATTATCGCCAGACCGGGCATGGACGAGAGAAAGCAATATATCAACGCATCCCATCGTATCAACAGATATTTGAAAGCTATCGGAAAAGAACTGGGCTTGTCCGTCCCCCTGACCCATTACGTCGCCCGTCATTCCTGGGCCAGTGCGGCCCGGAGTAAGAATATTCCGATTTCCGTAATCAGCGAAAGTATGGGACATGATTCGGAAAACACAACGAGGATCTATCTGACCACATTGGACACTGCCACCATTGATAAGGCGAACAGGTTGATTTTAAATTCCTTATGCAGGGAATAACAAACATATCGAGCGGACAGACGCTTTCTTTTCGAGAGAAGTGAAAAAAGAATCTCCTGAATAAGGAATACTTGTTCACGGAATAATCTTGGATGTAAGAATGTTCAGGGATGATAAAATGTTAAGCAAAAATTATGATCTCTTCGTAAGAGATGAACAATGCGACATATATGAATAAAACGGTCTGATAATAAACACTTTGCCTTCTTCTAAAAAGCAGTTCGTTCAACAATCCGTTTTGCGGTTTTAAGGATCGGCTCGTGTCCCATTGTTATTTTTTTACTCATTTTGTGGTTATTCTCAATATTTTTCGTAATTTTGCATCCGGTTATTCATCTCTTACGAAGAGAAGTGCAACAGAAGCAGGTGCAAACGCACCTGAAAATCCGCCAGATATAATGGCAAACAGACGCAGATTTCTGATCGGGAATGAAGCAATGGAACAAGAACAGGGAGAAATCCCGAACTTTTACGAACTGTATTTATAACTGCCTGATTGATAGAAACATTCACAATCTTGCAGGATTGATAAATATGTCCTGAAGCGAAATGGCGGCATTTACAAGGATCGAAAAAGGAATGAGGTGGTACGTAATGCGCGACTTGAAAAGGGCAAACGCCAAAGTACCCGCTTATAAGCTGCTGGAAGAAATGAAGATGGAGGTCTTCGTTCCTATGAAATGGCACTTGGTCACCCGCAAGGGAATGCGTATCCGTGAGGAAGTGCCCTTCATACAGGACTTGCTCTTCGTGCATGAGACACAAAACAACCTTGACGCCGTCGTGGAAAAGACACCTACCCTCCAGTACCGCTGGCTGCGTGGCACGTGGCGCGAGCCGATGACGGTGGCTGATACGGACATGGAACGTTTCATCCGTGCCGTGAACGCCACTGAATCCCCCAGGTATTACCTGCCGGAAGAAATTACCCCAACCATGTATGGGCGTAAGATCCGCATTAAGGGCGGACTGCTCAGCGGATACGAGGGAAGGCTGCTCACGACACGGGGCTCCAAGGTCAAACGCCTGCTCGTCGAACTGGAAGGATTTCTTGCCGTAGGAGTGGAGGTTGATCCCGAGTATATACAACTTATCTGACAGAACTGCCTGTGGCTTTCATTTCCAATTTTTCCGCTCCTTCTTTATTTGAAACGGTCGATTCTATTCAGGCAGCCGTATGTTGATAGTTAAAACCAATTGGATTTGATAATGTTTTTTGTGAAATATTTACTTATTTAATATAATATATTATACAGTAATTTAATACTAACAGAAAAGTGTGGAAACGGCATTGACTTTTTGGGCACTCTTTGAAACTTGCAAAATGTAGGACTTAACGTGGAGGAATATGTCTCAACTACAATGAAGCAGCTGATGTCCGGCAACAAGGAATATGACGCTCACTTGTTATCTCCATGATTGTTGACGCATAATCTTACTAAAATTAACATCAATGACATATCTTCCTAAATTTAAATAAGACAGAGTAATTTGAGCAATTATGATTTATATAATTTACAAGAAATAATACACACAATGACCATAGCAGTAGACTTTGACGGTACTATTGTTGAGCACAAGTATCCGGCAATCGGCAGGGAGTTGCCGTTTGCCATTGAGACATTGAAAAAATTGCGTGACGAACATCACAGGATGATTCTATGGACAGTGCGTGAAGGGCGTCTGCTTGACGAGGCTCTTGCCTTTTGCCGTGATCGCGGTCTTGAATTTTATGCCGTGAACCGCGACTATCCGGAGGAGGAGAAAGAGCGTAACAATCATTACTCACGCAAGCTCAAAGCCGATCTTTTTATAGATGACCGCAACTTGGGAGGCCTTCCCGATTGGGGTACTATTTATGGAATGATTCATGACGGAACCACTTTTTCGGATTTGATACGTAATGCCGGTGAATCTCCTGTTTCGGAGA
>ENA-OQCZ01000241-OQCZ01000241.1-human-gut-metagenome-genome-assembly--contig:-NODE-241-length-17586-cov-37.412853_pt1 | contig 17586 bp, 14 predicted proteins | sample MGYA00242505_ERZ504594 | MGnify/ENA primary metagenome ERZ504594 (study PRJEB26092, sample SAMD00036329) | human gut metagenome | host: Homo sapiens | study: EMG produced TPA metagenomics assembly of... | reverse complement strand
CCATACGGCGAGGGCCGCGCCCCCGGTCCCCGGGGCGCGGCCCTCTTGCTTAAACTGCTCAATTTTTCGTGCTCACGGTGCTTATTTCCCAGTGATCACTCGGACCACTTCTTAGTGAACATCAACAGCAGCTCGCGCGCCATGTGGAACCCGGTGGGGCCGCTCTCGTAGCACGCCCTCGGGTCCTCGAAGCCGAGGGCCCACTCCGCGATCTCGGAGGCGTCGGTGCCGAAGCTGCGGCGAACCACCTCGCCGGTGAAGGGGTTGAACGCCGCGGCGGCGACCGATCGCGCGTGGACGTCCAGGCCGATGGAGGTAACATGGGGCATGGGAAGCCTCCTCCCCGCAGGTGCGGTAAGGGCTACCGCACGGGCCGATACTCAAAGCCCATTGTGGCACCCCGAGCCCGCGGAAAGAAGCTGCGCCGCGGGGGAGGCGGCCCCAATGGCTTTCTCATATCGTCTTTTGATGTAAGATTCGGCCCGTCAAAACTTATATCTCAATTGAGAATAGGCGAAATTGCGTGCGATTTTCTGCTTGTATGCAACTTTGCTGGCGTGTTGTTGGTAAGTCTAAGTTCGCAACGGGTTCTTGGCAGAGGATTGACCGGGATTGTGAATTGCGACTCTTCGAGGCGCGGCACCGAGGCCTTCCTGGAAAAGTCCGCGAGGCTGCCGCTCAGGTCAAGTTCTGCATGGCCGTATTCTTCGATTATGCAGCCAGGGTGATTCTCGTCTGGTAAAACTGGCTGCGAAGTGATTATCGCTAGACATGTCTCAAGTGGCTCATTAGTTTCCACGAGTTTCTCTATCATGTAATCGCTACGTCATGCGGTCGCTCCGCACAGGTATCATGGTGAAAGCGATTTCAATAACAGGGGTGCTCGTGGTAAAGATGAAAGATGTGGCCGAGCTGGCCGGCGTTTCGAGCGCCGCGGTCTCGCGCTATCTCAACGGTGGATATATCTCGGCGGACAAGGCCGAGCGCATTAAGCAGGCGATTGAGCTGACCGGATACGTGCGATCCAGCCAGGCTCGCGCGCTGCGCACCGGCTCCACCAAGCTCATCGGCGTTATCGTGCCTAAGATCAACTCGGAATCTGTGAGCCGCATTACCGCCGGTATTGGCCAGGTGCTCGGTCGTCGTGGCTACCAGATGCTGCTTGCCAATACCGATAACGCGGCCGATCGCGAGCTCGAATACCTTGATTTATTCCAAAATCACCCGGTCGATGGCATTGTGCTGGTGGCAACCATGATCACCGACGAGCACCGTCGCGCGATTGAGTCGTGCCGCGTGCCCATTGTGTTGATCGGCCAACATGTCGAGGGCGCGGCATGTGTCTATCACGACGATTACGAGGCTGCCTTTGAGCTCGGCCGTGCGCTTGCGGGTCGGGTGGATGGCAAGATCGCCTACATCGGAGTTACCGAAGAGGACCGCGCGGCTGGTTTCGACCGTCGTCGCGGCTTTGAGGCGGGGCTTCTTGCTGCGGGCGTGGTGCTTGATTCGAGCCTGATTCGCCAGGGATCCTTTACGCTTGACTCGGGCTATCGCGCTGCGCGCGAGCTGCTTGCCGATGCCCCCGATGTTTCGTTTATTGCGTGCGCGACCGACACTATGGCGGCCGGCGCCCTGCGCGCTCTTGACGAGGTTCGCGGCATGGGCGAGGGCATACACCGCGTGAGTGGTTTTGGCGACAACGCGTTTTTGCGCGCGCTGACGGGCGGCATTCCCACCGTGCATTATGGCTACCTGACCAGTGGCGTCGAGGCGACCAATATGTTGCTCAACACGCTCGATGGCGTGGAGGGGGAGAGCGGTCTAAAGACGCTCAAACTCGGCCATCAGCTTATGAATGTCTAGATTTTGGGCACGTCTGCCTGCCTCTGAGCCCTTATGTTTGTCTCAAAACTACCATTCGCCGGCTATTTCCTACCGTTCACCCTACTATGAAAACGATTACAGACATATGAAACTGAAATCGATTACAGTGTAAGTGTTAAAGATGGCCGGGTGCTGATGCGCCCGTTGGAGGAAAGGGAAGTCATGGACTACCGCAAATCAGCCCAAGAGGTGCTCGACAACATCGGTGGCGCCGACAACGTTGTTTCGGCCGCACACTGCGCCACGCGTCTTCGCCTGGTGATTGCCGATAATTCCAAGGTTAACAAGGAGGCCATCGAGAATGTCGATGGCGCCAAGGGTGTCTTTGAGGCTCAGGGCCAGCTCCAGATTATTTTTGGCACCGGCACCGTCAACAAGGTCTACGAGGAGTTCATCGCGCTCAGTGGCGTCGAGGCTGCCACCAAGGCCGAGGTCAAGGAGGCCGCGGCTCAGCAGCAGAACATCTTTATGCGTGCCATTAAGGTGCTCGGCGATGTTTTTGTCCCCATCATCCCCGCCATCGTGGCTTCGGGCCTGCTGCTGGGCATTATGAGCGCCCTCAACTTTATGGCCTCCAACGGCTTTATCGCGCTCGACACCAATAACTTTATCTACAAGATCGCCGACCTGGTCTCGGGCACGTCCTTTGGCATTCTGCAGATCCTGATCGGCTACTCCGCGGCTAAGGCCTTTGGCGCCAACCCGTATCTGGGCGCCGTCGTCGGTGGTGCATTCATCAACTCCTCGCTGCAGAGCGCCTATACGGTTGCCTCCGAGGGCGTGCAGACCATGGTCAACGTCATCCCCGGCGTGTACAGCTTTGAGTGGGTCGGCTATCAGGGCCATGTGATCCCCATCGTTATCGCCTGCGCCATTCTGGCCTTCCTCGAGAAGCGCCTGCACAAGATCGTTCCCGAGATGTTCGACCTCTTTGTGACCCCGCTCGTCTCGGTGTTCGTGACCGTGCTCGTGACGCTCGTTGCCGTCGGCCCCATCTTCGTGTGGGCCGAGAACGCCATCCTCGGTCTGATCCAGGCCCTGCTGACCCTGCCCTTCGGCATCGGTTCCTTTATCGTCGGCCTGTTCTATGCTCCCACGGTCGTTACCGGTATCCACCAGATGTACACCGCCATCGACCTGGGCCAGCTCGCCCAGTATGGCGTGACCTACTGGCTGCCCATCGCCAGCGCTGCCAATATCGCCCAAGGTGGCGCCGCACTTGCCGTTGCCTTTAAGACCCGCGATGCCAAGATTAAGGGCCTGGCGCTTCCTTCGGCCCTGTCCGCCTTCATGGGCATTACCGAGCCGGCCATCTTTGGTGTGAACCTGCGCTTCTTTAAGCCTTTCATCGCCGGCTGCATCGGCGGCGGTTGCGGTGCCCTGGTCTGCGCTCTCACCTCGCTTGCCGCTTCCGGCACCGGCGTTACCGGCATCTTCGGCATCCTGCTGTGCCTGGCCCAGCCCGTACAGTACGCAATCATGTTTGCGGTCGCCGCGCTGGTTTCCTTTGCTGTCTCGTTTGTCCTGTACAAGGACGAGCCCAAGGCTTCCGAGCAGGCCTAAGAGCTTTTGATTGAGGGGCGCCCGCGGGCTGTATGCTCGCGGGTGTTCCCTGCATCTGGTGCCGACCTCTGGCGCCTTGTTACTTTCGATCCGTTAGGACTTTGATATGTCTAATGCACTTGGTCGCGACCTTGCAAAGCTGGTTGCCGCTGTTGACGCTGACGCCTCTGAGTGCGGTCATGGCGTGTATGGTCAGCACTTCCATATTATGCCGCCCGCGGGTTGGCTCAACGACCCCAACGGTCTTTGCCAAGCAGGCGGCGTGTTCCACGCTTATTTTCAATATGCGCCGTTTGATGTCGAGGGTGGCGTTAAGGCCTGGGGTCATGCGACGAGCCGCGACCTTATGACGTGGGACTACGTTGGCGCCCCATTGCTGCCCGACGAGCCGTTCGATTGCCATGGCGTGTATTCGGGCTCCGCGCTTGCCGAGGACGGTCGCATTCGCGTGCTTTATACGGGCAACGTTAAGCTTTCCGATTCGGACGGGACGTACGACTACGTCAATACCGGCCGCCGCGCTGATACCGTCTATGTGGAGAGCGTTGATGGCCTTGCCGGTCGGGAGTTCAGCCAAAAGCGCGTGGTGCTGGCGTCCGAGGATTATCCTGATGATTTGACCTGCCACGTGCGTGACCCCAAGGTGTGGCGCGATGATGATGAGCGTTACCACATGGTGCTGGGCGCGCGTCGTCGCGTGGACGGGCCGCATGTCGAGAGCCGTTTTTGTGCGATGCATGGCGAAGGTGCCGGGCGCGATGTGGGCGAGATCTTGGTGTACGGCTCGGCTGACATGCTTAGTTGGGAGCTCGAGAGCCGTGTGTCTACGCCCGAGCGTTTTGGCTTTATGTGGGAGTGCCCCGGCTATATCGAGCTCGATGCGAATGGCGATACCGCTGCATTTTTGTCGTTCTCGCCCCAGGGCCTTGAGGGCGGCCGTTGGGACCGCGGCAACGTATACGCTGCTGGCTACATGCCCGTTACGGGTAACATTACGGGTGGCAAGGACGCTTATGAGCTGGGCGAGTTCCGCCTGTGGGACGCCGGCTTTGACTTCTATGCTCCGCAGGAGTTCACGGCCGAGGACGGTCGTCACATTCTGATTGGCTGGATGGGCATGCCCGATGAGCCGACCTACGACAATGCGCCCACCGTGGCGTGCGGCTGGCAGCACTGCATGACAGTGCCGCGTGAGCTTACAGCCGGTGCCGGCGGCGTGGTGCTGCAGCAGCCGGTGCGCGAGATCGAGCACCATTATGCCTCGGTGCGTATGGGGGAGGGTTCGTTGGAGGTTGCCGGCGATACCTGCTTTGACGTTGTTGTCGACGGTGTTGACGGCGTGTTTGCCGCGACCGTTGATGGCGATCTGAAACTGGCGTTTATGCCCGCCGAGGGCGAGCTGCCCTCGCGCTTTGAGATGCAATTTACCGATGAGAGTCGCGCTTCTGCCGGCTGCGGTCGTACCGTGCGTTGGGAGCCCGTCGACGAGGTTCGTAACGTGCGCATTGTTGGCGATGTTTCGTCGGTCGAGGTGTTTGTGAACGATGGCGCGCTCGTGTTCTCGACGCGCATCTATCCCGAGGCCTATGGCGTGACCGTTGACGCTCCGGGCGCGAACGTGACCTATCACACGCTCAACATCTAGGCGATTAGTCGTCTATCGGCGCTATACTGCAGCCGTTGCCCACGATGCGGGGAACATCCGCATCGTGGGTTTTTGCTTATGAAGGGACGGTGTCGTGTGGATGTACAGCAGCTAGAAGAGGCCTGGGCTGCAAGGGCCGGCGCGCGTGAGGCGTGGTTGCTTGCGGCCTCGCATGTGCCGGCGGCGCTGTCGCAATTGGGTATTGTGCGTCCCGGTGACCGTCTGGTGGCCTTTGCGGATGACTTTGCCGATGCGTTTGCGCACGGCTTTGAAGGCTGTGATGTTGTGCTCGTGGACCCGCCGTCGGTTGCGGCGTTTACTGCCGCGTCCGAGGATTTTGATGCTTCGTTTGATGCCGAGGGACCGCATCTGTGGTGGTTCGTCAACTCTATCGGCGGGTTTGGTCTTCGTGTGCCCGAACTTCGTGCTCTTGGCCGCGCGGCTCGTGAGGCCCACGCGCTGCTGGTTGTGGACAACACCGTGGCGTCGGCTTTTGGCTGCAATCCGCTGCGGCTGGGTGCCGTGCTGTCACTTGAGGCGCTCGACCGTGTGTGCGCTGGTAAGGCTCCGCGCAAGTTGGTCGCCGCTTCGGTGGCGCGCTCGCAGCTCAAGCGCCATCGTGTGGATGCTGCTGCCGAGTGCGCGCATGCGTTGATCGAGGGGTGCGGATTGGGCGCGCTCGACTTGTCCTCCGATGAGGCTGAGGTTCTAGAGCACGGGCTCGACACGCTCGACACCCGCATGCAGGCACACTTCGACCGCGCGCGTGCACTGGCCGAGTATTTGGCCGCGAACGAGATGGTGCGCGATGTGCACTATCCCGGGCTGACCTCGCATCCCGACCATGCCATCGCGACCGGCATCCTGGAACACGGTTTTGGCCCGGCAGTAGAGTTTAACCTGATGGACTGCACCGCGGGCGAATTCTTCAGCATGCTACCGGACGAATTCCGCACATCACCCGCAGGCGGCCCAACAACGCGCCTTTCGGCTCCGCGTGGCAAGCAGGGGAGCACCATCCGCCTCTTCGCCGGCATCGACGACCCCCTGGTCGTAGCGTCCACCCTAGACAACGCCCTTCGCAACTAGCTAAATCATCCTCGACTCCATAAGTTGCGGTGAAATAGGGATTGATTTACGGCTTTAACCGCATAAACAGTCCCTATTTCACCGCAACTTATGAGAAGGGGTTGTGCAGCTAAAAAAGCCCCGTCCCAAATTAGCTACTCTTTGATGCTGGCGATGAGGGCGTTGGCCTTTGCGGCAATTACTTGGTTGATGTCGGTCTGCAGCTCCTCGTAGACCGCTATGGCTCGTTCGCCGGCGGGGGTGAGGGTGGATCCGCGGGCGCCGTCGCGCTCGATGAGCTTGCAGCCCAGCTGGCCTTCGGCCTCGTTTACAATGCGCCAGGCCTTGGAATACGCCATGCCCATGCTCTTGGCGGCGCGGTTGAGCGAGTGCTCGCGGGCGATACCCTGCAGCAGCAAGACACAGCCGTGTCCAAACACGCCCGGCAGATCTTTGTCGAACGCTTGAATGACCAACTTTGCCGTCGTCTTGTACTCCATGTGCTCCACGTCTTCCCGCTAAAGTGTTTGCTGGGCAAACGCAAAGCCTGCGTCAAACCCTCGTGTGCTCTTCTTAAATCATGCATTGTAGCAGTCAAAGTGCGTTAAGATACTTCCCCAGTATTGGGCGCCCAAGGTTGGGCTGGGTCCTACGAGGCCTGCAGCCGACCGGTCGCATGGAAAAAGGAGAAACATGGCTACGTTCTTTCCCGGTGAGTCCCACACGTTTTCGGAGTATCTGCTGGTCCCTGGTTACTCGTCCTCGCAGTGCATCCCCAACAACGTCTCTCTTAAGACGCCGCTAACCCGCTTTAAGCGCGGTGAGAAGCCGGCAATCACCCTGAACATCCCCATGGTTTCCGCCATCATGCAGTCCGTCTCGGGCGTCGATATGGGTGTCGCGCTCGCTACCGAGGGCGGCCTGTCCTTCATTTACGGTTCCCAGAGCGCCGAGTCCGAGGCCGCTATGGTCAAGGCCGTCAAGGATCACAAGGCCGGCTTCGTTCAGTCCGATTCCACGCTGACCCCCGACATGACCATGGAGCAGGTCATCGAGCTCAAGGAGAAGACCGGTCACTCCACTATGCCGGTCACCGACGACGGCACTCCCAAGGGTAAGCTCCTGGGCATCGTCACCAGCCGTGACTATCGCCCCAGCCGCGATGACCACCAGACGAAGGTCTCCGAGTTCATGACCCCGCGTGAGCAGCTCATCGTGGGCGACAAGAACATCAGCCTCAAGGTTGCCAACGACGTCATCTGGGACAACAAGCTTAACGCCCTGCCGATCGTCGACGACAACGATCACCTCATGGGCATCGTCTTCCGCAAGGACTACGACAGCCACAAGACCAACCCCAACGAGCTGCTCGATGGCGACAAGCGCTACATGGTCGGCGCCGGTATCAACACCCGCGACTATGCCGAGCGCGTGCCGCTGCTCATCGAGGCCGGCGCCGATGTCCTGTGCATCGACTCCTCCGAGGGCTTCAGCGAGTGGCAGAAGCGCACCATCGAGTGGATCCGCGCCAACTACGGCGAGGACGTCAAGGTCGGTGCCGGTAACGTCGTCGACGCCGAGGGTTTCCGTTTCCTGGCCGACTGCGGCGCCGACTTCATCAAGGTCGGTATCGGCGGCGGTTCCATCTGCATCACCCGTGAGACCAAGGGTATCGGCCGTGGCCAGGCCACCGCGCTGATCGACGTCTGCCGCGCTCGCGACGAGTACTACGAGGAGACCGGCGTCTACGTACCCGTGTGCTCCGACGGCGGTATCGTTTACGACTACCACATGACGCTCGCCCTTGCCATGGGTGCCGACTTCATGATGCTGGGTCGCTACTTCGCCCGCTTCGACGAGAGCCCGACCGAGCGCGTCAACGTCAATGGCCAGTACATGAAGGAGTACTGGGGCGAGGGTTCTGCGCGTGCCCGCAACTGGCAGCGCTACGACCTGGGCGGCGCCGCGAAGCTCAGCTTCGTCGAGGGCGTCGACTCCTACGTTCCCTACGCCGGTTCCCTCAAGGACGGCGTGGGCGGCACGCTCTACAAGGTTAAGTCCACGATGTGCAACTGCGGTGCCCTCTCGATCCCCGAGCTCCAGGAAAAGGCACGCCTGACGCTGGTAAGCTCCACCTCCATCGTCGAAGGCGGCGCCCACGACGTAGTCGTGAAGGATTCCCAGCAGAGCGTCAGCTACCGCTAAGCGGCTTTCCCAAGCACCGCACCTTGCCGTTCAAACCGTCGCTCGCGTACCAAAGTACGCGTCGCTCTTCTTTCACAGCAATCTGCGGCACTTGGAAAACCCGACCATGCTTGGGCGGGTGACAATTAGTGGTTGATTCAAAACCACGTTATTTAGATAAAGCGAGATGCCCGCAAGTCGCAGGCATCTCGCTTGTCGTATTTGCTATCATCAGTCAAGTTAACCTTAGGGTCGGTCGGCTTAGCTTTGTTCGCTACAAGTTCCGCACGCAAAGAAGAGCACTAAATGTGCTCTTCGTCTTGCGCAGGACTGTCCGCAGTAGCGAACAAAGCTAAGCCGACCGACCCCAGCTAAGATTAAAGGAGCTGATATGTGCGATTGCACAGATCATAAGGACGAGATTCCTGCCTACGACGCGCAGGCCATTGAGTCCCGGTGGATGAAGGCCTGGGAGGACTCCAACCTCTTTGCCGTCGACACCGACGACAGCAAGCCCAAGAAGTACGTGCTCGAGATGTTCCCGTATCCGTCGGGCGACCTGCACATGGGCCACGCGCGCAACTACACCATCGGCGATGCCATGGCCCGTCAGGCCCGCATGCGCGGCTACGATGTGCTGCACCCCATCGGCTTTGATGCCTTTGGCCTTCCTGCCGAGAACGCCGCTATCAAGCACAACACGCAGGCTGCCGCCTGGACGTATAAGAACATGGACCAGGCGCTCGCCACGATGAAGCGCATGGGCTTCTCCTACGATCTGGATCGCATGGTCAAGACCTGCAGCCCCGACTACTACCGCTGGGGCCAGTGGATCTTTGAGAAGATGTGGGAAAAGGGCCTGGTCTACCGTAAAAAGAACCCGGTCAACTGGTGCCCCACCTGCAAGACCGTTCTGGCCAACGAGCAGGTTACCGAGGGTAAGTGCTGGCGCTGCGGCACCGAGCCCGAGAAGCGCGACCTTGAGCAGTGGTACTACAAGATTACCGAGTACTCTCAGGAGCTGCTCGACGACCTGGAGAAGCTCCCCGGCTGGCCCGAGCGCGTCAAGCAGATGCAGGCCAACTGGATCGGTCGCTCCGAGGGCGCCGAGGTCGACTTTACCCTGTGCGACCGGGATGGCGAGCCCATCGAGGGCGATGAGGGTAAGATCACCGTTTTCACCACGCGAGCCGATACCCTTTTTGGCGTCTCCTTCTTTGTCCTGGCTCCCGAGTACGCCGGCCTGCACGAGCTCGTCGAGGGCACGGAGTACGAGGAGGCCGTCACCAAGATCGTCGAGAACTCCAAGCATATCTCTGCCGTCGAGCGTGCCCAGGGCACCCTCGAGAAGCACGGTGCCTTCACGGGCCGCTATGTGGTAAACCCCGTCAACGGCGAGAAGGTCCCCGTGTGGGTTGCCGATTATGTCGTTGCCGACTACGGCACCGGCGCCGTCATGGCCGTTCCCTGCGGCGACCAGCGCGACTTTGAGTTTGCCCGTAAGTACGACTTGCCGATCGTGCCGATCATCCTGGACGATGACGATCGCGCTGCCGTCGAGGCCAGCGGCGAGACCATTGATACCTTCCATGCCGAGACCGTCGACTGGGATTGCGCTCACGCTGCCGAGGGTACGCTCGTACAGTCCGGCAAGTACACTGGCATGCGCGGCGGCAAGCACTCCGAGGGCGAGGCTGCGATCGTGGCCGACCTCGAGGCCATGGGCTGCGGTCGTCGCAAGGTCGAGTTCCGTCTGCGCGACTGGCTCATCAGCCGCCAGCGCTATTGGGGCAACCCCATCCCGGCCATCCACTGCGAGCACTGCGGTATCGTGCCCGTGCCCGAGGATCAGCTGCCGGTGACGCTGCCCGAGAACCTGGACCTGGGCGCCGGCGAAACCCTTGCCGAGTGCAAGGACTTCTACGAGACCACCTGCCCGGTCTGCGGCCGCCCGGCCAAGCGCGAGACCGATACCATGGATACCTTTACCTGCTCCAGCTGGTATTACCTGCGCTATACCGACCCGCACAACACCGAGCTGCCCTTCTCCCGCGAGGCGGCAGACCGTTGGATGCCCGTCGATAACTACATCGGCGGCATCGAGCACGCTATTCTGCACCTGCTCTACAGCCGCTTCTTTACCAAGGCCCTGCGCGACCTTGGCCTGCTGAGCGTGGACGAGCCCTTCACCAACCTGCTGTGCCAGGGCATGGTCAAGGACGAGAACGGCGACACCATGTCCAAGTCCAAGGGCAATGTCGTGCCCCCGAGCTCGGTCATCGAGCCCTACGGTGCCGACACCATGCGTTTGGCGATCCTGTTTATCGCCCCGCCCGAGAAGGACTTCGACTGGGATCCCAAGGCTGTCGAGGGCGCCAACCGCTTCATCAAGCGCGCCTGGCGTATCGTTTGGCAGCTCGTCCAGTCCGGTGACGCCAACGTGGCCTTCGACAAGTCCGCGCTCGACGAGGTCGCGATGAAGCTCTATCGCGAGCGTCACCGCACCATCGCCAAGTGCACCGAGGACTTCGATCGCGGCCAGTTCAACACCGCCATCTCGGCCGTCATGGAGCTCGTCAACGCGGCGAGCGCCTACCTCAATGCCACTGAGGGTACCGCCCGCGACAAGGCGCTGTGCTACGGCGTGGCCAAGGATATCGTGAGCGTGCTGGCGCCCATCTGCCCGTTCTGGGCCGACGAGCTGTGGCACGAGGCGCTCGGCTGCGAGGGCAACGCCTATACCGCTGCCTGGCCCGAGTTCGACCTGGCCGAGTCCATCGAGGACACGGTGCAGATCGTGGTCCAGGTGCTCGGCAAGGTCCGCGGCCGCGTCGACGTGGCCCGCGATGCCTCCAATGAGGATATGCAGGCTGCCGCCGAGGCCGCCGTCGCCAAGTGGCTCGAGGGCAAGACGGTCGTCAAGGCCATCTGCGTGCCCGGCAAGCTGGTCAACCTGGTGGTCAAGTAAATACCGCGCGCATAGTTGACGCGTTTAAGACGAGGGACGATCCGGTTGGGTCGTCCCTCGTCTTTCGTTGTGTACCCTGCTTGGTTTATGTTCCATGTCACCCGCTATGGAATGTGTACCAGGTCCCTAAAGTAGACATTGCCCGTCTGCTCCTCGAACATCCAGATATTGAGGTAGATGTCGTTGAGGTCGCTGTTTACGTCAAAGTCTGGATCGTCGAAGGTGCCTACAAAGGTGAGCATCGCGGTCGCTTCTTCGCCTGCGGCTACGGGCTGGCGCATGTGCACGTCGCGGACGACACCGTTGACATAGGCATAAGCATCAACATCGCCAAACATCATGTCGACATCGGTGTTGTTTGTTACCGCAAAGACCAACACGGCGTCGCCGTAGCCATCTGTGTCCTTGCCCACGCAGGTAACATGGACGTTCTCGTCTGCCTCTAGGTCGATGGGGAACTGTTCTTGAGGGTCGGGATCCAAACCCTGGGGGTCGACGATGTCTTCGTCTATTTTGTCGAAACGCTCCGAAGGCGTCGTTTTCTCGATGGCTTTGGTGCTGCCAAGATCCGGCTCACATGGTCTAGTTTTACCATCGATGTTGCTGCAGCCCGTCAGAGCGAACGAGCAGGCAGTGACGACGAGCGCGGTTGCGCAGAGGGTGCCTAGGCGTTTCATGGTGACTCCTTGCCGTAGAGGATTTGGAAGGTTGTGCGGTCAATGCGTGCGGCAGGCTTTCTCGCTACAGTATGCCTCTCAGCTCCAGTCTGACCGGTGTGTGCTCAGGGATGGAATGCCCAGAGGGCCCGATTCGACCGGTGCGCTGGGACGCATGGCCCGTTTTGAGGCTTTTGGGGAGCACCGCATAGGGGCCCTCGCCTAATTGTTGTATTCTTGTGGAGATGCTGTGGGCACGCTGACCTGCGGGTTTGCGTTGTGCTTGCACGTATTCGCAGGTATTGGTATAGTTTGCTTGCAAATGAAGTTGTAAATGAAAGAAGTGGGGTTTCGGCCCCGCTTCTTTTTTGTATGGATGGAGGTGCCGCAATGGTCAAGACCAAGACCGAGCAGGCGATTATCGATGCGCTCGAGGCCGTCGCTCCCCAGCACGATGTCGACATCGTCGACGTTGAGCTCGTGGGTGCCACCAAGGCCCCCTGCGTGCGCGTGCGTATCGAGGGTTCCGAGGGTCAGAGCCTGTCGCTCAACGACGTCACGGCCAACACGAAGTGGGTCGGCGACGTGATTGAGGAGCTCGACCCCATCTCTTCGAGCTATACGCTCGAGGTGTCGAGCCCGGGCATGGCGCGCCCGCTGCGCCGCCCGCGCGACTTTGCCCGCTTTGTGGGCGAGGACTGCGAGCTCACCTCCACCGCCACCGAGGGCCGTCGCAAGTACACCGGCAAGATTGCCGCCGCGACCGAGACGAACGTGACCCTCGAGCTCGAGGACGGCGAGTCCGTCACCCTCGATTTCTCTGATGTTAAAAAGTGCAAGTTGAAGCCCACCTATGACTTCAAGCCCGCGAAGGAAGGAAAGTAAGATGGCAGCATCCGACATGATGTCCGCCCTGATGGAGCTTTGCCAGGAGAGGCATATCGACCAGCTCTACCTGATCGACCGCCTGGAGCAGTCGCTCGCCAAGAGCTATGCCGAGATTTTGCATCTTGACTGGGGCGCCAAGGTGACCATCGACCGCACCACCGGTAAGATTTACGTCTACCGCCTGGAGCCGATCGACGATTCCATGGACGAGGAGGGCAACTTCACCGAGTTCGAGGAGATCGACGTCACCCCCAAGAACACGAGCCGCATCGCTGCCCAGCACGCCAAGGCCGAGATCAACGCCATCGTTCGCAACTCCGCCCGCGAGCAGATCTACGAGGAGTTCTCCGGCCGCATCGGTGACCTTATCAGCGGTACCGTGCTGCAGTCCACGCCCGACTTCACCATCGTCAAGATCCGTGACGGCGTCGAGGCCGAGCTGCCGCACTTTGACCAGCGCCGTTACGAGAACGAGCGCAACGAGCGTCCGATGGGCGAGCGCTATCTGCACAACCAGCACATCAAGGCCGTGATCATCGACGTTCGCGACCCCAATTCCAACCTGCAGCCGGTTCGCGGCGAGCATAGCCGTCCGCCAATCGTCATCTCCCGTACCCACCCCGAACTCATGCGTCGTCTGTTTGAGCAAGAGGTGCCCGAGATCTACGAGGGCACCGTCCAGATCAAGTCGATCGCCCGCGAGCCGGGCCAGCGCTCCAAGGTCGCCGTCCACTCGCTCGACGATCGTCTGGATCCCGTGGGCGCCTGCGTCGGCCCCAAGGGCAGCCGTGTCCGCGCCGTCGTTGGTGAGCTCCGTGGTGAGCGTGTCGATGTCATCCTGTGGGATGCCGATCCGGCCGTCTACGTTGCCAACGCCCTGTCGCCTGCCAAGGTCACCCGCGTCCTCATCGACGAGGAGAAGGCCTACGCCGGCGTCATCGTGCCCGACGACCAGCTGTCCCTCGCCATTGGTAAGGAGGGCCAGAACGCCCGCCTCGCCGCTCGCCTGACCGGCTGGCACATCGACATCAAGTCCGAGACCCTTGCCGCCGACATCCTCAAGAACGTTCCCGTTCACGAGGAGCCCGCCGCCGACCTAATCGGTGACGAGGAGGACGACGACGCCCGTCGCTGCGAGTACGTGTCCGAGGACGGCATCCAGTGCCGCAACCAGGCCCGTCCCGGCTCCCGTTTCTGCGGTGTCCACGACACCGACGCCTTCGATGATGCGGAGGACCTGATCTAGCGCGCGGTCGCGCCGGGCGGGCCCCGGCGCATCTTCCACGCTCGTTCAGTCTCTAGGCACCAAGGTGCCAGAAAGGGTAGGTGAAGTCATATGGCAAAAGTCCGTGTGTCCACCCTGGCCAAAGAGTTCGGCATGACCTCCAAGGAACTGATGGGTCATCTCGCCGATATGAAGATTCCCGCTAAGTCCGCCTCCTCCGCCCTGGAGGACGCCTACGTCGCCATGGTCCGCAAGCAGCTCGCCCCGGTGATCGAGGCCCGCGCCCAGGAAGTCGAGGCCGCCAAGCAGGCCGAGGAGCAGGCCGCTGCCGCCGAGGAGGCCGCGCGTGCCGCCGAGGCCGAGCGCGAGCGCATCGCTGCCGAGAAGGCACGCGAGGAGGAGCGCCGCCAGTTCGCCGCGGCCCAGGCCGCCGAGGAGGCCGCCCGCGCCGAGGCCGAGGCCAAGAAGAAGGCCGAGCAGGAGCGCCTTGCCCGTGAAAAGGAAGAGGCTGCCCGCGAGGCCCAGCGTCGCGCCGTCCCCGCCTCTGACTCCGGTTCGCGTTTCCGTTCGCTGCTCGACCAGATCGCCGCGCAGGAGACCGTGCTCAAGGAGAAGAAGGACGCCGAGGACAAGGCCAAGGCCGAGCGCGCCGCAGAGCGCGGTAACCGTCGTGGCGGCAACAACGACCGCCGCGGTGGCCGTCGTAACGATCGCAACGCCTCAGACAACAACTCCGAGCGCAACGCCTCCGAGAGCCGTCCGCACAGCCATCGCACCAACGCCAGCAACAACGTCGCTGCCGGCATGGACTTCCCCAACCCCGATAAGCAGGGCAAGGGCAAGAAGCGCAAGGGCGGTCACAACAACGAAGAGGACCACTACAGCCGCATGGCTCGCGAGGCCGAGGAGTACAGCCGCGAGAAGGTGCTCGAGGAGGCTCGAGCTGCCGTCGAGGAGGCCTCTCGTGAGTCCACCGGTCGCCGCAAGAAGCGCAAGGAGAAGCGCGAGCGCGAGGCTGCAAAGGCTCAGGAGGAGCGCAAGATAGAGGAGGCGCTGGCCCAGGGCGTGAACCCCGAGGACCTCGACGCCATCAAGGTCTCCCAGGGCGTTACCGTCCAGGAGCTTGCCGAGGCGCTCGACGTTCCGGCCAACGACATCATTAAGCGCCTGTTCCTGCTGGGTACGCCGCTCACCATGACGCAGTCCATGTCCGACGACCTCGTCGAGCTCGTTGCCGACGACCTGGGCCGTCAGATCAAGATCATCACCCCCGAGGAGGAGAACACCTTCTCGTTCTACGACGATCCCGCCGACCTTAAGCCGCGTGCCCCGGTCGTCACCGTCATGGGCCACGTCGACCACGGCAAGACGTCGCTGCTCGATGCCATCCGTCACACCGGCGTTGCTGCCGGCGAGGCGGGCGGCATTACGCAGGCCATCGGCGCTTCGCAGGTCATGATCAACGACCGCAAGATCACCTTCATCGATACCCCGGGTCACGCTACCTTTACGGCCATGCGTGCCCGTGGCGCCAAGGTGACCGACATCGTCATCCTGATCGTCGCCGCCGACGACGGCGTCATGCCCCAGACGGTCGAGTCGATCAACCACGCCAAGGCCGCCGGCGTACCCATCGTCGTTGCTGTCAACAAGATCGATAAGCCGGGCGCCAACCCCGACCGCGTGCGCCAGGAGCTCACCGAGTACGGCGTCATCCCCGAGGAGTGGGGCGGACAGAACATGTTCGTCAACATCTCGGCCAAGCAGAAGATCGGTATCGATGACCTTCTGGAGACCGTGCTGCTCCAGGCCGACGTGCTCGAGCTTAAGGCCAACCCGGACACCTTTGCCTCCGGCAATGTCCTCGAGGCCAAGCTCGACAAGGGCCGCGGCTCGGTCGCTACCGTGCTCGTGACCCGCGGTACCTTGCACGTGGGCGATACGCTGGTCGCCGGCCTTACCTACGGCCGCGTCCGTGCTATGCTCGACCCCAAGGGTCGCGCCGTCACCGAGGCCGGTCCCTCCGACGCCGTCGAGATTTTGGGCCTGCAGTCTGTGCCCAACGCCGGCGACGAGTTCCGCGTGTTCGAGGACGAGCGCGAGGCTCGCGCCCTTGCCGACGAGCGTTCGCTCAAGGCCCGTATCGAGGAGCAGAGCCGCGTCAAGCACGTCACGCTCGAGAACCTCTTCGAGACCATTGCCGACGCCGAGGTCAAGGAGCTCAACCTGATCATCAAGGCCGACGTCCAGGGTTCCATCGAGGCCCTTCAGGACTCGCTCGACAAGATGGATCAGTCCGAGGTTCGCATCAACACGATCCACTCCGCCGTTGGCGCCATCAACGAGACCGACGTCGTCCTGGCCGACGCCTCTAACGCCATCATCATCGGCTTTGGCGTCCGTCCCGACGGTAAGGCCCGCTCCGCCGCCGAGCGCGAGGGCGTCGAGATCCGTTGCTACGACGTCATCTACAAGTGCCTCGAGGAGCTCGACGCCGCCCGTATCGGCATGCTCAAGCCCACCGAGGTCGAGGTCGCCACGGGTACCGCGACCGTCCTGGACACCTTCAAGGTGCCCAAAGTCGGTATCGCCGCCGGTGTCCGCGTCGAAGAGGGCGAGATCGCCGCGACCGATTCCGTGCGTCTGGTGCGCGACGGTATCGTGGTCTTCAACGGCAAGATCGCCTCGATGCGCCACTACAAGGACGAGGCCAAGAGCCTCAAGAGCGGTTCCGAGGGCGGCATTGGCCTGGAGAACTTCCAGGACATCAAGCCCGGCGACCAGATCGAGGGTTACCGCATCGACCAGGTTGCCCGTACCGAGTAGGGGGTAGCGCTATGAAGCAAACGCAGGCAACCCGCCGTCTGGGCGAGCAGCTTCGCGAGAAGCTCGGTTATATCCTGCTCTTTGAGGTTTCCGATCCGCGTCTCGACCTGGTTACTTTGACCGCGGTCGAGGTCGCGGTGGACCGTTCCTTCGCGCGCGTGTACGTGTCGTGCGATGCGAGCCGCTACGACGAGGTCATGGAGGCGCTCGCAATCGCCAAGGGCCGTATTCGCAGCCTGTTGGCTCGCTCGCTCGATTGGCGTGTCACGCCCGAGCTCGATTTTCGCATCGATCGCTCGACCGATGAGGCCGAGCGCATCACGCGTGCGCTGGAAAACGTTCCCGCCACGCTTGCGATCGAAAAGGACGAGGACGGCTATCCGATAGCGGATGCCGCCCAGGAGGCAGCTTTAGATGACTAATTCCGCCGACCTCGCCTCGTGCGAGTCTGCAGATATTCAGCGACGCATCCTCGAGCTCATCGAGGGTGCGTCCTCCATTGCGATTTCGGGACATACTTCTCCCGATGGCGATGCCTTGGGCTCCGTATTGGGTCTGGGCCTTTCGCTCATGAAGTTTTTCCCCAACAAGGACATTGCGCTGCTGCTGGCAGACGATGACCCGGTTCCTCGCATTTACCGCTTTATGGAAGGCTCCGATCGCCTGGTGCCGGCAT
>ENA-OQCZ01000239-OQCZ01000239.1-human-gut-metagenome-genome-assembly--contig:-NODE-239-length-17637-cov-3.765448_pt1 | contig 17637 bp, 15 predicted proteins | sample MGYA00242505_ERZ504594 | MGnify/ENA primary metagenome ERZ504594 (study PRJEB26092, sample SAMD00036329) | human gut metagenome | host: Homo sapiens | study: EMG produced TPA metagenomics assembly of... | reverse complement strand
AAGATGTTTGGATTAATGATGATAAAATTTTGACTATCTCATCCTCCTACTTTGTCATCAGGCAGATACATAATTGTTATGCTGTAAATAATGATAGTGCAGACCGCCAAACAAATAGCTATAATTATGAATAGCTTCAGCCAGGGAATTTCCTGCTGCAGATACTTGCGGCAGTAGCGCCAGAAGCAGGTGATGGTGAAGATGTTGAAGATGCTGCCTAAAATAAGCATAGTCCAGACGCTTTTGGCGAGCGGCAGATAGGACAGGCTGAGGTTGATCGCCGCAAGCACAGGCATAGCGGTCATGGTGTTATAGATTTTGCCGTCTGCTATGGCAAAGCTGGCAGTGAGCATTATGCTGCCTAAAATCAGCGGCAGCAAGGAGGCGCATATAAGTGTGTTACTGCTAGGATTATATTGCTGCAGCCTGCTGCGCCAGAGAAAGCGCCCGAAGAGCTTGTAGAGGATTAATGCATAAAGTATTAGCAGAATGCCGCTGGCAAGGGTATCCATACCGCCGAAGCCGATGACAGCAACAAGAAAATGTATTATAAAAAAGCCCATGGCAGCCAGCAGGAAGAAGAGCTGATTATAGAACCAGTACCAAAAGGCCAGTATCAGAAAAGTACGCATGGCAGAACCTCCTCACATAATGTATTAAGCAATTTTATTGGTCACTTTTATTATAATATGATTGAGAGGAAAATGCTATGCTTTTGCCTCTTTGGGTAAAATTAGCTGAAATTTTGCTGAGAATATAAAAAGTCCGATTCGTCTGTGATGACAAATCGGACTTTTTTATGTGGCTAATTTTTTAGGCTTATACAATTATTCCTCAAAGTAGTTGTTGGCTTTATCATAAAGCGCAGCAACATCCTTGGAAGGACCGCCGCTGAGCAGGGAAACAATGACACCTGCTACAAGGCTGGCAAAAAAGCCGGGGATAATTTCGTAGATGCCGGTGGAGGCTGCCATAGTCAGGTACCAGCCGATATCGACAACAGCACCGACGATGATGCAGGCTACCGCACCCTGGAAGGTGAAGCCGCGCCAGAAAAGGCTGAGCATGATAGCAGAACCGAAGGCTGCACCGAATACGCCCCAGGCGTTGGCAACCAGCTCCATAATGCTGCCTGCACGCGGAGAATCGGCAATAAGCAGAGCTACGAAGGAGATAACGAGTACAACGATACGTCCTGCCCAAAGCATTTCCTTGTCACCGGATTGGTATTTACGGATTACAGGTTTATAAACGTCGCTGGCAAAGGCAGAAGCGGAAGCGAGCAGCTGACTGGAAGCAGTACTCATGGAAGCTGCCAATACGCCGGAAAGCAGGATACCGCTCATCAGAGCCGGGAAAATGCTGCGAACCATGGCGATGAATACCAGAGAGTTTTGATTGATGTTCTCATCCATGCCCAGATACATACGGCCGACAACGCCTACCATGGTAGCGAAGAAGCAGATGAGGGCGGTCCAGCTGATAGCGATAACAGCGGATTTCTTCATTTCCTTCTGGGATTTGAGGGACATGAAGCGGATGATGATATGCGGCATACCGAAGTAGCCAAGCCCCCAGCCGAAGCCGGAGATAATATCAGAGGTTTTGGCAACCGGATTCCAGTAATCGGGCGGAATGCCGGCAACAGCCTGCGGATTGATTAAGGACACTGCGAAGATAGGTGCAATCAGCAGAGAACCGAGAATCATCAGGCCTTGATAGAAGTCAGTCCAGCAAACAGCGGAGAAGCCGCCTAAGAAGGTGTAGCCGATGATGATGAAGGCTGCCACATACATGGTGTAGGTCTGATCAATGCCGATAACGGTGTTGAACAGAGTACCGCAAGCCTTGATGCTTGATGCGGAATAAATAGTGTAGGCAATAAGGAAAACGATTGCACAGATTACCTGCAGCACATGGGACTTAGATAAAAGCGGTTGCTGAGGTACTGCGGAATAGTGATGGCATCGTTTGCCACGATAGAAAAACGGCGCAGGCGCGGATGCTTGGAAAATCCAGCTTAAGGAATAGCCGGTGAGCAGGCCGATACTGATCCAGGCCTGACCGAGACCAAGAGCATAGATAGATGTCGGCAAGCCCATGAGCACCCAGGCGCTCATATCAGAAGCACCGGCAGAAAGAGCGGTTACCCACGGTCCCATCTGACGGCCGCCGAGGAAGTAGGTCTTTTCACCACCCTGACGATTTTTGATAGAAGAACCAGATACCGATTGACAGCATGAATAGCAGGTAGACGATGAAGACTACCATTTCCGTATAATTCACAAACACCCCTCCAAAATTTAAGAATAGATAATGCTATTATACACTTAAACTTTAGGCTACTGCAAGTAAATAATAAAAATAAATGCTTAATCTGCACGGACAGTGATTTTGAGGACTAATCCGAACACTGCTTGCTGCTGACTAAGCACTGAAATTTACCATGTGAAATATGTATAAGCTGTAAAGAGAGTCAGAATGATGATTTCGCAAAGCAGAAGCGGCTTAAGCGTTTTAAAAAAGTTGGCTTTGAAATAATCGACGGTGATAACAAGGCACATATGCGTCGGTGTGAGCATCTGACCGGCAATACCGAAGGCCATGGCAACGCCGGCCAGGTTCAGGCTGCCTGTCTGCATAGCGGCAACGATAGGCATAACGATAGCCACATGTCCCTGTGACATGCCGGTGAGCACGCCGATGATGAAGCTGACGCAGGCGATGATAACAGGCACCGGCAGCGGAGAGCTTTGGAAGGCTGCGACGATTTCCTGCAGCACGTGGGTGACGGTCAATATCTGAATGAAGTAGAGGATGCACAGCACATTGAGGAACATTTTGATGTCCAGAGCGCCGATAACAACATCCTTGAGGCCAACCTCGCGATTAGTAAAGCGAAGTACCAGAAACAGGCAGGCTGTGACCAGGCCCATGCCGGCGGAGGCGTTCAAGCCGCAGAATACTACGAGAATAAAGGTGATAATGACAGGCGAAAGCGCCAGCCATAAATCCTGCGTACCCTGACTGTCATTGGCAATAGTTTCGGTACGGCTGTTTGCCGCTTTGATGGGGCGGATGAGGACAAACCAGCCTGCGGAGAAGGCCAGTACGGTTAGCCAGGCCAGATGCAGAATGAATTCACCGTAGCTGACGCCGGCGATGTTGCAGGCCATAATCATACCGGGAATAATCGGGCTGGAAAATTCAAAGATATGGCGGAACCAGAAATTGATGGCAGCTTTATGCTCCTGTTCGATAGGCAGATTTTTGCTGGCTTCCTCTACAATAGGAGCCGAGAAGCGTGCGCCACCAAGTGACGGCAGCAGGCCTAAGAAGGCAGGCATCACGGCCAGGGTTACCTTAGCGCTGGAAAAGATGCGCTGCAGCGCCTGCACCATACCTGCCAATGCACCGCTGGTGCGCAGCTCGATTTCCAGGCACATGACAAAATAAAGGGCAAAAAGAATATCATAGGTGCGCGGCATTGTTAATGTTTCGCGTAATGCCTGTACCAGATACGGCAGCTCCGGTGCTTTCATCAGCCAGATAAAAATACCGCTGGTGAGCATACAGGGGCCGATGGGGATGTGACGCCTCAGCATGAGGATGATCATGAGCATGGCGATTGTAAGCAGAAGAAATATATTCATAAACAGGTTTTCCTTTCGGTTGCGTAATTGTTGGCAAGTACCAAGTAATTGCTGATGATGTTTATTTATTATACACCCTGCCACAAAAAAATCATAATAAAACTGTAAAAAATCTTAGTATGGGGTGCAAATAATGCTATAATGTAAGCAGAGATACAGAAACGGAGGTCAGATTATGCAGATAGAAAGATTAAGACTGAAGAATTTCCGTTGTTACGATGAGCTTGATATTGCTTTTGAACCTAAGCTGACAGTTATTGTAGGCGAAAACGGCAAGGGCAAGACGGCGATTTTTGATGCGCTGGCAATTGCTCTGGAGCCCTATCTGCGCAGCTTTGATGCCGAGTGGCCGGCAAATTACTCCCCAGGATGTGCGGCGTGTGCCTGTTTATAAAAAGGATATGCGTCATATTGATGGTATGGGAATGCCATTATCCGTAGAAATTAAGCTGGAGGGTGAGGTTTACGGCGAAAAAGCTTACCTGTAACCGCCGCCTGCTGGAGGGAAATGTGCCTGAGGATGATGCTGATGAGCTGTGCGAACGTGGCTGTGCATTGGCGCACGATGCCAAGGAGAACGGCAACAGGCTGTTGCCGGTGCTGGCCTATTACGGTACTCAGCGCATTTGGGTAGACAGCAAGCTGATGACAAATTTTCATAAATCGCTGATGGAACGCAATGTAGGCTACGAGGAATGCCTGGAGCCGTCTTCTTCCTACAGCACCTTCGGGAAATGGTTTGAGTATGTCACCAAGTGTGCGCAGTCAGAGCAGCAGTACAGCGCAGAGGTGAAGCGCAATGTGATGCTGAAGAATGCGATTCAGAACGCTGTCGACGTGTGTCTGGAAAGTACCGGCCTGCGTGATTTGTATTATAATTACCGCCTGAAATGCTTTGTTGTCAGTCATCCCGATATGGGTGAAATGGTGGTAGATGAATTGAGCGACGGCTTTCGCAGTATTATCAGCATGGTGGCTGACTTGGCCTATCGCATGGCGCGTCTGAATCCGCAGCTGCGTGAGGATGCGGTAACCAAGACTCCGGGGCTTGTATTGATTGATGAGGTAGAAATGCATCTGCACCCGCTGTGGCAGCAGACGGTACTGCTGGATTTACAGAAAACCTTCCCAATGGTACAGTTTGTAGTGACTACGCATAGTGCGCAGGTGCTTAGCAGCGTGCCGGCCGAGAGCATACGCGTATTGGCCTGGGGCAAGCAGTTCGAAGGCGTGCGCCACGTAGATTTTTCCTTGGGCGCCAACAGCTATCAGCTGCTGCAGGATATTCAGAATGTGAGCCCACGTCCGCAAGCTCTGCCGATTGTGCAGGATTTAAAGCGTTATCTGCAGCTGGTGAGCGAGGATGCCTGGGATACGCCGGAAGCGCTGGAACTGCGCAAAAAGCTGGATAAATGGTCCAAGGGCAAGGAGCCTGCTCTGCTGCGTGCGGATATGGATATCCGTATGCGTCAGTTCCGCAGGAGGCGCTCATGAAACGTGTTTATAAAAGCAAGGAAGAACCTGAGCTTCTCAGGCAGTACAGGCTGCATAATCCCGAGGAAACCTGGGAGCATTTCCGCCGTCGCTGCCGCAGGGGCTATAAACAGGTGCGGGAAGCAATTTTGCGTGACCAGCACGGCCTTTGCGCCTATTGTGAGGTAGGCATTAAGCTGGCGGAGGAGGAAGGCGAGGTTGACGACTTCCGCGTGGAGCATTTTTATCCGAAAAAATGCTACGCAGGAGCATGGGCACAACTATCATCTGGATTGGCGCAATCTGTTGGGCGTGTGCCACGGCGGCAGTCAGCCTTATGTGCCTGACCCCGAGTGGCGCTATTCAAGCCAGAAGCGTGACCGCAGCTGCGATGTGCCTAAGGGTGGGCGTGAAATTACAAACTATATCCTCAATCCGCTGAAGATTCCCGGCAAAATCCGTCTGTTCCGTTATGCGGAGCATAGCGGGCGGATGTACGTAGACGAAGATACCTGCCCAAAGATTTGCAGGGTAAGGCGCGCAGCACTATCCGCGAGCTGAACTTGAACGCGCCGCGGCTGATGCGCATGCGTCGTGAGGTAATCCATACGCTGGAGGACCAGATAAGTGATGAGCTTAGTAAGGGCCGTGAGCTGGATGAAGTTTTGGAAATGTTGGCAACCATCTGTCTGGTGCCCGACTATAATGGCGTGACGCTGCCGTTCTTTTCCGTTATCCGTTGGTATCTGGGCGAGGCAGCGGAAGAAGTTATCCGTGCGAGCGGTGCTAAGCTGTAGCGTTCAAATCCTGTCTGCGATGCAGGCAGGAATTTTTTTGTTGGATGAAGAATAATATAAAATGGTTCTTGAACAATGAAATTTTGCTAAATACACTATAAAAAAGGAGAATAGACAAATGCAAGTTACGAACAAGGCTTTTAAGGCCTACGATGTACGCGGCGTTTACCCCACAGAAGTTAACGAGGAAATGGCTTACCGTATGGGACGAATTTTTTCGGCAATGTTCGCTGCGGAAACTGTTGTTGTCGGACATGATATCCGCTTGAGCGGCAGAGCACTGGTGGATGCGCTGACGGAGGGACTGCGCCATGGCGGCACCAGGGTTATTGATATCGGCCAATGCGGTACGGAAATGATTTATTTTGCTACCGCTCATCTGAAAGCAGACGGCGGTATTATGGTTACTGCCAGCCATAATCCCAAGGAATATAACGGCATGAAGCTGGTACGCCGTGATGCACGTCCTGTTTCCAGCGATACCGGTCTGAAGGAAATCGGTGAGATGGTTGCTACAACCAAAGAGTTCGTGCATAAGGTAGTAGCAGGCAAAACTATGGGTGCTTTGGAGCATATGGATATTATGCCTGCCTATATCGAGCATTTGCTGACCTATGTTGATAAAAGCGTGCTCAAGCCGATGAAAATTGTTGCTAACCCCGGCAATGGCGGTGCCGGTCCTATTTTGAAGGAGCTGGCGAAGCATCTGCCGTTTGAATTTATCACGTTGAACGAAACTCCTGACGGTACCTTCCCGAACGGTGTGCCCAACCCGTTGCTGCTGCCCAACCGTGAAGCTACGGCTAAGGTTGTACGTGAGAGCGGTGCGGATCTTGGTATTGCCTGGGATGGCGACTTCGACCGCTGCTTCCTCTTTGACGAGAAGGCAGATTTTATCGAGGGCTATTATATTGTCGGCCTGCTGGCGGAGGTTTTCCTGCACAAGGAGCCGGGTGCAAAGATTATGTTCGACCCGCGCCTTACCTGGAACACCGAAGCTATTTTGCAGCGTGGCGGCGGTGTGCCTGTACGCTGCAAGAGCGGTCATGCCTTTATGAAGGAATGCATGCGCAACAATGACGTGCTGTACGGCGGCGAAATGAGCGCGCATCATTATTTCCGCGATTTCTCCTGCTGCGACAGCGGCATGATTCCCTGGCTGCTGGTTACCGAGCTGATGTGCCGCAGCGGCAAAAAGCTTAGCGAGCTGGTAGGCGAGCGCGTTGCTATGTATCCCTGCAGCGGCGAAATCAACCGCAAGGTGGCAGATTCCGCAGCAGTGCTGGCTGAGTTGGGCAAAAAATATGCTGACGGCGAGCAGGACCATCTGGACGGCCTGAGCGTTGCCTATGACAACTGGCGCTTTAATGTGCGTGTATCCAATACGGAGCCTGTAATGCGCTTGAACGTAGAAACTAAGAGTGACAAGGAGCTGCTGGCGGCTAAGACTGCAGAGCTTTTGGAAGTTATCGGCGGAGAGGAAGCCTGATTTTAGATGCTTCCCGTAAAGCATCGCTTGCTGAGTCACCGCGATTTATAAATTGAGTCTATACAAGGAGATAAGATAAAATGTTTAAACCTGTACGTAAAGCCGTTATTCCGGCAGCAGGCCTGGGAACACGCTTCCTGCCTGCTACCAAAGCAACTCCGAAGGAGATGCTGCCTATTGTTGATAAACCGACCATCCAATATATTATCGAAGAGGCTCTTGCTTCCGGCATTGAGGACATCCTAATTATTACCGGCCGCAGCAAGCGTGCCATCGAGGATCATTTCGACCGCAGCATCGAGCTTGAGCTGAACCTGGAGGCCAGCGGCAAAACCAAGGAGCTGGAGCTGGTACGCAAAATTTCCGATATTCGCATTCATTATATCCGCCAAAAGGAACCGCGCGGACTTGGTCATGCTATTTTGTGCGCTAAGCATTTTGTTGGCGATGAGCCCTTTGCCGTACTGCTGGGCGATGATGTTGTTGACAGCCGGGTGCCTGCACTGAAGCAGCTGATTGATGTTTACGATAAAACCGGTGCCAGTGTTTTAGGTGTGCAGGAGGTGCCGCAGGAGAAGGTTTCTGCCTATGGCATTGTTGCCGGTGAACCGACTGATGAAGCACGTACCGTTAAGGTAAACGATATGGTAGAAAAGCCTGCAGTAGAAGAAGCACCCTCTCGTCTGGCGGTTTTGGGCCGTTATGTAATTACACCGGAAATTTTCCCGATTCTGGAGCAAACTCAGCCCGGCCGTGGTAATGAAATCCAGCTGACCGATGCGCTTAAGGTATTGGCTAAGGAGCAGCCGATGTATGCTTATGACTTTGTAGGCCGTCGTTATGACGTGGGCGATAAGCAGGGCTTCTTGGAGGCAACTGTAGAAATGGCGCTGAAGTGTCCTGAGCTGCGTGACAAGTTCCTGACTTATCTGCAGGGAATCGTTACAAAGGAGAGCAAATAATTAATGAATATCCTTGTTACCGGCGGAGCAGGTTATATTGGCTCCCATGTAGTGGAGGAGCTGCAAAAGAGCGGCTTTACTCCTATTGTTTATGATAATTTTTCTACCGGCCATGAGGCGGCAGTGCCTGACGAAGTACAGCTGGTAGAGGGCGATATCCATGATGTGCGTTTTGCCAAGCACATTATGGAGCAGTTTAAAATTGATGCGGTGATTCATTTTGCTGCCAGCAGTCTGGTTGGCGAATCTATGACCGACCCGGCGAAATATTATTTTAATAATGTTGAAGGCAGCCTGCATCTTTTAGAGGCTATGCGTGGTGCCGGTGTGGACCGAATGGTATTTTCTTCTACCGCAGCTGTTTACGGTGAGCCGGAAGCAGTACCTATTACCGAGGACAGCCGTCTGGCACCGACCAATGTTTACGGCCGTACCAAGCTGGCGATTGAAGGCATGCTGGCAGATTATGACCATGCCTACGATATGCGTTATGTGGCTTTGCGTTATTTTAACGCTGCCGGTGCTTCTCCGACGCGCGATATCGGCGAGGACCACAGTCCGGAAAGCCATCTGATTCCGCTGATTCTGAAAACGGCGCAGGGCGTGCGCAAGCAGGTTTCTATCTTCGGTACCGATTATCCGACGGCTGACGGTACCTGTGTGCGTGATTATATTCATGTCTGCGATTTGGCGAAGGCGCATGTGCTGGCACTCAAACATCTTTTGAGCGGTGGGAGCAGCCGTGTGTATAATCTGGGCAGTGAAAACGGCTTTAGCGTACGCCAGATGATTGACAGCGCCAAAAAGGTTACCGGCGTTGACTTCCCCGTTGTGGAGAAGGAGCGTCGTGCCGGTGATCCCGCAGTGCTCATTGCTTCTTCGGCAAAAATCCGTGAGGAGCTTGGCTGGGAGCCGCAGCACAGCAGTGTAGATGAGGTTATCAGCACCGCGTGGAAGTGGCATAAGGGCCATCCGCATGGCTATTGCGGCTAAAAGTAAATAAGTGCATACTAAAAAACCGGTTTCCCAGGCTTTTAAGCTGATAGGGAAACCGGTTTTGTTATGTGCTGAGAAAGCTTTTCTTAACAATAACTGTCTAAGCTAAGCAATAACATTGCATAGCAGTCTGCTTATTTGCGTTTGTTGAGGAATTTGCCGATGTCGAAATGCTTGCCAGCCAGCAGGCAGTCGATACGTGCGGTAACTACATCGTTATTGCTGAGCTGACGCGCTTTAATCAGCGAGCGGCGGATGGCAGGCGTGATAAATTCCTGTCCCCAGTCATCGACGATACCGCAGGCAATGCCGCGCGGCAAATCGAAGATGGATTCCAGGGCAGCGCAGATAATAGCATCGCTTTCACCCGGATGTGTGTTGAGATAACGCAGCGGTACCAGCAGGTCGTTTTGTTCTACGCAGTAGCGGGGCAGGTCTGCTTCGATTTGACGCAGCACGCGTTCGGAGCGCTGCTCGCCTTCGTAGGAAAGCAGGTACGGGAACAGCGGTGTTTCGTCCGGATGTGCCAACCAAAAATCGAAAAGCCGCGGCCAAATGTCTATATCCAGCTCCACTGCCAGGTTGCACAGCTGATAATCAAGCTTATTGTCCTTGATTAAATCGCTGTCAATTTCAGGCTGCCAGTCCTTGCGGTAGATGATTTTTTCGCAGGCGGCAATCTGCTCATGGCATTGGTTAAGCGTGAGCTGCCTATGGTTCTGCTCATCGCAAAGCTGCTGCAGCGCCGTAACGTAGCTGATTAAATCAAGTACATCCTCCGGTTTGCTGACATGTGCTTCGGCCTGCGCAAGCAGGCAGGTAAGCAGCTTGTTCAGATGGATATCGCTGATGTTGAACTGCTCTTCGATTACCTCTGCCGGGAAATGGTTGAGCATAATCAGATAATTGCCCACGATGATGACAGCGCTTTTATACTGTGCGTAGTTAAGCGGATGTGCCAGCTGTTCCTCTAAATGTGTTTCTCTGATGAATTTGACGGACAACGGCGGATATTCTACGTCGATATCGGGGCCGTTCTGCAGCAGCCAGAGGCGTTCCTCCTCATCACGGCAGTGGCAGTCGGTAATGCTGAAAACTTTGCCCCAGCCACTGGTGCAGCGGATAAGCTCCCAGATAGCGTTTTGCGGGTTGAAATTTGTTACGCGGCAGGAATATAAAAAGGCGAAGGTAAATTCCTCGCAGTGTGCTATGCGCAGCAAATCCTGCCACAGCTCCGGCTCCTGCTGACAAATTTTTTCCATGCCGTACATGCCGAAAAGCAGCAGGGCGAATTTAACATGCTCACGTCCGTCGGCGTTATAGAAAAAGCGTCGCGCCAGGTCGAAGGCAACACTGTTGATATCATTCTGGTCTAAAGCTTCGATAAAGGGGTCGCAATATTCCGCAAAGGCCATGCCCTTCAGTTCATTGTACAGTTTGCTGCGCTGCTGGGTGGTAGGCTCGTTCAGATAGGCCTGCAGCAGCTTGAGCAGTATGCTGGCGGATTTGGGATTGGGCAGGTTGCCCATTGTATAGTGAAAGGCATCCTCGGAGCCAAGGGGACGTGGAATGGTGGCGTAGCGGTCATCGCACAGATTGGTAGCAGTAAAGCGGCCATGCTCGTCCAGATAGCTGTTTACATATTGATAGATTGTCTGCTTCATGTGCTCACCTCGTAATAAAAATATGTATTGCAGCAAATAATGCTGTTTAAAAAAAGAAAAGAGTAACTATATCATAACATAGAGGAAAATAATGACCAGCAAAAAAAGTAAGGCTGCCGTAGCAGCGGAAATCCGCCACGGCAGCAGCCTTAAGTTTAAGCGTATGCAATTTACATTTGAGTTTTTATTTCCAGGAGGCAGTCGCCGCTTTCTACGCGTTCGCCTGCAGCTACATGGATAGCGCTGACGATACCGGAAATCGGTGCCGAAAGCGTGGTTTCCATCTTCATAGCTTCGGTAACAATCAGCGGAGTGCCCTTGGTAACGGACTGGCCCTTTTCTACCAGCACCTTGACAACGGAGCCGGAAAGGGAAGCGCCGATTTCGCCCATGTTGCCCTTTTCTGCTTTCTTGCGGGTAACAGTGGTGGTCTTGGCGTTGCGGTCCTTGATTTCGATTTCACGCGGCAGGCCGTTGAATTCGAAGAAAACGGTGCGCATACCGGCAGCGTTGGCTTCGGATATGTGGTCCAGCTTGATAACGAGCACTTTGCCCTGTTCAATTTCAACCTTGATAACCTCGCCCGGAGTCATGCCGAAGAAGAAGGTAGGAGTATCGAGAACGGATACATCGCCGAATTGGTTGTAACGGTTTACCCAGTCGGTGAATACCTTAGGATAGAGGCAGTAAGCGCTCACTGCTTCGTCCGTAGTAGGTGCTTCAAGCTCTTTGAGCTTAGCGCGTACATCCTCAAAATCTACCGGAGGCAGTACAGCGCCAGGACGCTCGCTGATAGGTGCGCGTCCTTTGAGCACCAGCTTCTGCAGCTTTTCGGGAAACCCTTGGTACGGAGTGCCGATGCGTCCTTCGAAGAATTCCACAACGGAGGCCGGGAAGTCCAGAATATCGCCCTTAGCATATACATCTTCTTCCGTCAGGTCGTTCTGCACCATGAAGAGTGCCATGTCACCGACAACCTTGGAGGATGGAGTAACCTTGATTAAATCGCCGAACATCATGGATACGCGGTGATACATATCCTTGATTTCCTCCCAACGATGGATGAGGCCCAGAGCTTGTGCCTGCTGTTTGAGGTTGGTATATTGTCCGCCGGGCATTTCGTGTACGTAAACCTCGGGGTTGGGGAAGTTTTCGGTTCTGTCGGCTGCCTTGTAGTAGGGACGCACGGTTTCCCAATAACGGGACAGCTCGTTCATAGCGTCTACGTCAAGACGCGGTTGACGCGGATGACCGCTGAGTGCGTAGTACAGGCTGCTGCCGCTGGGTTGGGAGGTACCGTTGCTCATGGCGCTCATAGCAGTATCTACGATATCAACGCCGGCATCAATAGCACGCGCGTAGGTGTAGATAGCGTTGCCGCTGCCTTCATGGGTGTGCAGATGGATAGGTACGTTGACGTAGGATTTGAGGCTGCTTACCAGGCGGTAAGCTGCTTCCGGCTTCAACAGGCCTGCCATATCCTTGATGGCGATAATGTTGGCGCCGGCTTTTTCCAGCTCCTTAGCCATATTGATGTAGTAATGTAAATCGTATTTATCGCGGTTGGGGTCGAGAATATCGCCGGTGTAGCACAGTGCTGCCTCTGCTACCTTGCCGCATTCGCGGACGGTGTCAATCGACAGGCGCATATTGTCCAGACCGTTGAGGCTGTCGAAGATACGGAAAACGTCGATACCGTTTTTGGCTGCCAGCTTAATGAACTGCTTAACAACATTATCCGGATAGCTGGTGTAGCCTACGGCGTTGGCACCGCGCAGCAGCATCTGGAAGAGAATGTTCGGTGCAGCCTGACGGAACTGTGCCAGACGCTGCCAGGGGCTTTCGTCGAGGAAGCGATAGGCTACGTCGAAGGTAGCGCCGCCCCAGCATTCAAAGGAGAAAAGTCCGGGCAGCTTGCCGGCGGTGTCACGCATAACGCGCAGCATATCGGCAGTACGCAGACGGGTGGCGAAGAGGGACTGATGCGCATCACGGAAGGTGGTGTCTGTGAGCAGAATCTCCTGCTGTGCCAGTACCCATTCAGCAAGACCTTCAGGTCCGCGGGTATCGAGAACGTGCTTAGCACCCAGCGCCAGAATGCCATTGTAGGGCTTGGGCATATTCAGCGGAGCAAAGTCAGGCTTCGGCTGTACGCCGACGTTAGAGTAACCGTTGACGGTGATATCGGCAATGTAGTTCAGCAGCTTGTTGCCGCGGTCCAAGGTTTTTTGGAAGACAAACAGCTCCGGTGTATTATCAACAAAGTCGGTAGTATAATCGCCCTTGATGAAGTGCGGGTTCTGCAGTACGTTTTCCAAAAACTGGATATTGGTTTTGACGCCGCGGATACGGAATTCTTTCAAGCAGCGCAGCATCTTGGTAATTGCAATCTGGTGAGTGAGGCCCCAGGTGGTAGCCTTAACCAGCAGAGAATCGTAGTACGGAGTGATGACGGAGCCGGTGAAGGCGTTGCCGCCGTCTAGACGGATGCCGAAGCCGCCGCCGCTGCGGTAGGTAATCAGCTTGCCTGTATCGGGCATAAAGTTATTGGACGGGTCCTCTGTGGTAATACGGCATTGGATAGCGTGGCCGATGGTTGTCAGCTCATCCTGCTGCGGCAGGGCGATTTCCGGGCCGTGCAGGTTATACCCCTCAGCAATTTTGATTTGTGTTTGCACAATGTCGATACCGGTAATCTGCTCGGTAACGGTGTGTTCAACCTGAATGCGGGGGTTAACCTCGATGAAGTAGAACTTGCCGTCGGGAGTAGCCAAAAATTCTACGGTGCCGGCGCTGATGTAGTCAACATTTTTCATCAGCTTGACAGCAGCCTCGCAGATAGCTTTGCGCTGTTCTATAGGCAGGGCGAAGGCCGGAGCAATTTCAACCAGCTTCTGGTGGCGGCGCTGTACGGAGCAGTCGCGCTCGAACAGATGCATTAAATTGCCGTGGGTATCGCCGATAATCTGTACTTCAATGTGTTTCGGATTTTGCAGATATTTTTCCAGATATATTTCATCATTGCCAAAGGCTTTTTTAGCTTCGCTTTTAGCCATGTCGTAGGCAGTTATGGCTTCTTCGGCGCTGTGAACAACGCGCATACCGCGGCCGCCGCCGCCGTTGACTGCTTTAATGATGATAGGATAACCGCATTTTTCGCCAAAGGCCAGTACCTCATCGAGGCTGTTTACTGTACCCTTGCTGCCGGGAATCATGGGGATGCCTGCCAGCTCGGCTTGCTTACGGGCGTTGATTTTGTCGCCGAACATTACCAGGTGTTCCAGACGCGGGCCGATGAAAATCAGGCCTTCCTCAGCACAGCGGCGTGCTAAATTACTGTTTTCGGATAAAAAGCCATAACCGGGATGGATGGCATCTACGTCATGCTCCTTGGCTACGCGCAGAATGTCTTCGATATCAAGATAAGCGTCGGTCGGACTTTTGCCTTCGCCTACCATGTAGGCCTCGTCGGCTTTATTGCGATGCAGGGACAGGGTGTCCTCCTTGGAATATATAGCAACAGTACGGATTCCTAATTCGTTGCAGGCGCGGAAAACGCGGATAGCGAATTTTCGCCGCGGTTAGCAACTAAACTGTATTAATTTTAGGCATAAGTTTGACCTCCTTAGATAGTTACAAGCTAATTGTATAGAAAATGACATGTAAATTCAAGGGATAGGACGCATGTATACAAGTATTCTTGCAGGGGACGGGGAGAGTGTGATTTTTTAACACTTTTTGTGTTGACGATACAATCAGCTTCACAATTTTTTTCGTTTGTTTATTGCTATAAATAGGTATACAATAATACTTATAAAGCATAGCGAGGAGATGAAATGATGAACGATAACAATGATAAAAAACGGCCATTGACGTATTATTATATGCTGATGCTGGTTTTGATTCTGGTATTCAATTCCGTAATCATGCCAATGTTCTTTAACCCGAAAATGAAGGAGGTTTCCTATAATAATTTTCTTCAGATGGTGGATGAAGGCAAGGTATCTAAGGTAGAAATTACCGATAAGCGTCTGGCTGCGGTTGATAAGAACAACGAAAAAGAAATTTACGTTACAGGCAGAGTGGAAGACCCGGAGCTGGCTAACCGTCTGATGAAGAGTAAGGTAGAATTTACGCAGGTTGTGCCTAAGGAACAAAGTCCTCTGGTAACCTTTTTCACCAATTGGGTACTGCCGATTCTGATTTTCTTTGGCCTGGGACAGTTATTTATGTACTTCATGGGCAAGCGCATGGGCGGCAACGCCATGAGCTTCGGCAAGAGCAATGCCAAGGTCTATGTGGAAGCGCAGACAGGCAAAAGCTTTGCCGATGTAGCAGGTCAGGACGAGGCTAAGGAAGCACTGATGGAGCTGGTGGATTTTCTGCATAATCCAGGCAAGTACAAGGATATCGGTGCTAACATGCCGAAGGGTGCATTGCTGGTAGGCCCTCCCGGTACGGGTAAAACCTTGCTGGCGCGTGCGGTAGCAGGTGAAGCCAAGGTGCCGTTCTTCAGCATCAGCGGCAGTGAATTTGTAGAAATGTTCGTTGGCATGGGCGCTGCCCGTGTGCGCGATTTGTTCAAGCAGGCGCAGGAAAAGGCACCTTGCATAGTATTTATCGATGAAATCGATGCCATCGGCAAACGCCGTGATAACGGCCAGTTCGGCGGCAATGATGAACGCGAGCAGACTTTGAATCAGCTGCTGAGCGAAATGGACGGCTTTGACGGCAGCAAGGGTGTAGTTATTCTGGCAGCTACCAACCGTCCGGAATCTCTGGATAAGGCGCTGCTGCGTCCGGGACGTTTTGACCGTCGCATTCCTGTTGAGCTGCCAGATCTGAAAGGCCGTGAGGCTATCCTGAAGGTTCATGCACGTAATGTGCGTATGGCAGACAATATCGATTACGGTACGTTGGCGCGGGCAACAGCCGGAGCCAGCGGTGCGGAGCTCGCCAACATTATCAACGAGGGTGCGTTGCGCGCTGTAAAAATGCATCGTAACGTGGTGGAGCAGGAAGATCTGGAGGAATCCATTGAAACCGTTATCGCCGGTTATCAGCGTAAGGGTGCGGTAATTTCTCTCGCAGAGAAAAAGGTTATTGCCTACCACGAAATTGGGCATGCACTTGTTGCTGCTATGCAGAAGCACAGTGCTCCGGTTCATAAGATCACTATTATTCCGCGTACCAACGGCGCTTTAGGCTACACCATGCAAATCAGCGAAAATGACAGCGTGCTGATGACCAAGGAAGAGCTGTTCAACAAGATTGTAACTATGACCGGCGGTCCGCAGTGCCGAGGAGGTTGTTTTCGGCAGCATTACTAGCGGCGCTTCCAATGATATCGAGCAGGCAACCAAGCTGGCACGCAGCATGGTAACGCGTCTGGGTATGACGGAAGAATTTGATATGATGGCTACCGAGGTTGTGGCCAACCGTTATCTGGGCGGTGACGCTGCCCTGCAGTGCAGTGAAACTACAGCCGGCAAGTATTGATGCCAAGGTTTTAGGCGTTGATTAAGGAGGCTCACGCAAAGGCACGCACGATTTTGCAGGACAACAGAATAAGCTGGATGTACTGGCACAGTACCTGCTTGAAAAGGAAACTATCACCGGCGAGCAGTTTATGGCTTTGCTGCAGCAGGAGCAGGCTAAAGAAAATGCAGAGGAGAAAACTCCGGAAGAATAACAATTACAAGCTTAAACGCAGTTACGTATTCCGTAAAACGGCAACGTGACTGCGTTGTTTTTTTGCACGCAGCGTTAATCGCGAAAAAAAAGTAAAAAAATTAAAATTAGCTATTGCTAACTGTAAAAATATGTGCTACAATAATCGTGAAGTTAGTGATGGCTAACCAATGTATATTGTCCCTTCCTGATTTTGCATTGCAGCCTTGACCTTTGACCTTGATAATTTCCTTAAGTGCATTGGTTAGCTCCTCTACTTTTAAACGAGCTGCTATTTGCTTTTTAAGCAAATTCATATTTTCTCCTCCAAAAACAGACAGAACGCTGAAAATCCATTAGGCAAGCGGGTTTCGGCGTTCTGTTTTGTTGTGTTGATACTGTTTTGATACAGTTTTATATATGCTTCTGTTGCGGCAGAGCATATTTCCCTAAGTATAATTATATTATGCAATTGAGGCTGTATTGCAGATTTTTTATTTGCACAAAAACGGCCTTAGCGTTATAATAATCTATTACTGTTGTATGATTTTGTTTTATTTTGAGGTGGATTTTATGAAAAACTGGAAGATTGTTTTAGCCATTCTTACGGTTAATGTTGTGCTGATGGCTGCAGGCTATACTATGCTTATTCCCTTTTTGCCGATGTATCTGATGAACGAACTGGGAGTAAGTGCCTGATGATGTAAAAAATGTGGAACGGCGCGATTTTTTCCATAACCTTTCTGATTGGCGGTATCATGGCGCCTATTCTGGGGTAAAATGGCTGATACGCACGGCAAAAAGATGATGGCGGTGGCGTGCGGGTGCAGGCCTGGCTACTGTCGTACTTTTTGGGCGGCATAGTAACTACGCCGGAGCAGATGTTCGGTTGTGCGTGTGCTGCAGGGCTTTGCTGCCGGCTTGTGGAGTGCG